>Ga0123342_1000763_pt1 | contig 52493 bp, 22 predicted proteins | sample Turbeawhitnodule_FD_89960 | JGI IMG/M metagenome (GOLD analysis project Ga0123342, IMG submission 89960) | Root nodule microbial communities of legume samples collected from Mexico - Turtle bean Mexico white nodule | ecosystem: Host-associated > Plants > Roots > Nodule | place: Mexico: Nepantla...
ATTTTTTTTTTTAAGTTTTTTTTTTTTTTTTTTAAACTTTTTATTTGGAATGCAGAAAAAGGTTTTGAATGTCATGTGTTCTTATGAAATATTAGATTTGTACTTTATAGTTAAAGAGTTATTATTTTTTTTATGTTTTGTTGAGTTAGAGATGTAAAAATAGATGATATTGATAGCATCTCTTGTATAAAGATTAGAATATTTTTAATTTTTTTTTTTATTTTCTGATAAAAGAAAACTGTCTTCTCGCAAGTCACGAAAGAACATTTTGATAATAGATATTTCCATCCATGGCTTTTTCCAATTTACTTTCCAAAATAATATTTCTTAAAGTTTAACGTGCATATATAAAAATTATATCTTTATCTTATTTGTTACGTGTATTTATAAGGATAATGTAAATTATTAATTAAATTAGTAATAATTAAAATATTAATAACTAATTAGATACAAATTTTAAAATATTTAAAAAAATAAAAACTAATTTAGATATTAACATTTTTTTTCTCTAATATATCATCTAATTTAGTTATTAGTTAATAATAACTAATGATTTATTGTCTTTAAAATTAATTTCTATTTAATAATTTTTTTATTAAATATTTAATACTATTTATTATCAAGTTAATTTTATGATTAAGATGTATAGATGTATTTTACTTAATTGATTGTGTTAACACAAAATTTATTTTTGTGGCATACTTGACCTTCCTTCTTTCTTCTCCAAAATAATTAACAAAACAAAACACGATAAAAATTTAAAAAATAGATTTAACACATTAAAAGTGTTATTACTTTGGGAGAGAGAAATAAATTATTACATATATCGGCAGACAATATTATATTATTTTAGTCACTTTTTTTTATATGAAGTATTATTATTAACCTACAAAAAAATTAAGATATGTCACATAGAGATTAATCATAAATACTTTAATTTGTCTAAATAAGAGTCACGTGAATTAAAAATTTAACACGATGTTGTTAAATGTAAACATATAATTGCATATATAGAAATGTAAACAAATATTATTTTAAATACATTGACAATTTTTTGGATTATTATCTATTAATGAATCGACATGTATGTTAAGATTACTAATTTTTACAATAAATGTTTTCAAATTCATATGCATTATTTTTAATAAGGTGTACAAGATGTAATAAAAGAAAATTCATATTCTATTTCAAAATTTTAAATTATTTTATGAAATATGTGAAAGATTTAACTAAAGGAAAATTTATATTCTATTTCAAAAATTAAAATTATTTTATGAAATACACTTATGAAATCCCATTAAATATTTCTTAATATTTGTATTAAATGTTTTTAATTTTTTAATCACATTCAGGTAGAGTAAATAATTGTTAAAACCAATATTTAACCCAGTGAGATCAACATAACTATAAGTTCAACCTAATTTTTATATTATGACTAAATCGGTACCGTTTTTAATATCAGTGTCTATATCCTACTTGCAGGTTGGTCTTCATATTCTGTGAACTCATAATAAAATAATACATAAGAATATATATATATATATATATATATATATATATATATAAATTTTAATATCTAAAGACTTGTTTTTTTAAATATCAAAAAATATTTTTTAAAATTAAAAAATAATAAATAAGGGTCTTTGTTATAAAAAAAAATTAATTTTAACACAATAAAATAAACATTTTTTAAAGTCAAGTCCATTCATGATTCAACTTAATCATCGCTAGACCATCTCATGATCATGCATACTCGAAAGTTAAAGGAAGAAAAATAATAATTTGATAACTTTTTCTTTTTTATATTTACACCGAATTGAGTATTTTTTATAATAATAATCAATAAAATTACTTACTCATACGTTTTTAACTTTTTTTAATTTTAAATTAAAAATTACATTCTCAATCATCATATTATTATGTCATAAAATATTATCCTTTCATATACGAATTTTAAATTATATACATCGTTAAAACAAAACATCAAAAGAATAAAAAAAAAACTTCATCTTCACTTTGAAGTCATATAACCTCCAACGTCATATGCTTAGATGCAACACAAATCATCGCAAATTTAAAAAAAAAACACCAATAAAGAAACACATGGCAAACTAGTGAATTTTAAACTTTTGATAAAATTTTATATTTGAATTATTCCATCACTAAATTATCAATATTCATTTATTTCAAATATATTAAACAATGAAGTGTATCTCAATATTGCATGTTCCACATCACTTATGTCAGAAATCCACTGACATAGTTTAATACCACTCATGTTAAAAATCCATTGTCATCCAAACAAAGACACTTGACTCTATTTTTAGAAGATCTGTATATTGATTCAAACTCATATATTTGCACCTGTCATACTACTCATGTGAAATCCACACAACCACATCTACATATGAATCAATTCAACCAACCAACTTGTATGATAGGGTTAATTCACATGACATGTCATACAAACTTTTTTTTTTTCAAAACGCTGACAAACACTACAAGACAATCATGAAATAGAAACCAAATTTTAGAGACCAAAATAATTAGTTGCAATAATAATTAAATTAAAAACCATTTTAAAAACTAAAATAAAATTGATTTTTAAATTAGTTTTTATTATTATTAAATAGTTTCTAAATTGGTATCTAATTAGTAACCAAAGTTTCATATGAATCTCCAATCTCCGTTGACTCTCATCACGTGATAAACTTTATTTATATGATCCCAATATACCAGTTGAATAAGTATATCTCATTCTAGACGAATTCATAATCAATACACATTCTAACAATCTCAACACGTTATTTCTTTCCTAAAAATACCATGAAAATATTTTAAATTTTCATATGTTTCCAAATTTCAGGTCCCACATAATTGTTTCAATTTATCTAATTATTTCAAATTTGATTTATAGATAAATTATAATTCCAATATTGAATATACTTATGGATTTTTAAAAATTCTTCATTGAATTGATTACAATACTTTAAACTTTTTATTGTAAAGCATAAAATAACGAAATATCAAACATTAAAACAAACTCAAAACTTTAAGATCTAATTTCAAATCCTATAAAATCTTTCTAATTTTATTAAAATTTCCCTAAACCTCTTGCTTCCAAACTTTTAAAGTTATTAAGTATATCAATTTCTAGACAAATCTCTAGAAATTTAAATAAAAATAAAATTGAAAACTAAAAGAATTATTGTAAAAGTAAACTGATTTATTTTTTAAATTAAACTTAATTAATTCTAAATAATCTCAACTAATTAAAATAAAAATAATTAAACCTTAAAATATACAAATCACATACTGAAGTTAGGCAGAAAAAAATCCAATGGTTTTCTACTTAATTCCATTAAAGAACTGAATCTACTTTATGCTCCACAATGTGTTGCATCTGCTAGATTTAACTCAAACTAATTCACCATGTCAGATAAAAGTTCAAATAATTTGCATATAGGATCTAAATTCAAATCTCATTCCTATCATGACATTGAGCTCAGTGATATCTATGCCAATCAATTCAAGAATTTTTTTAACTAAAGTTAGAGAAAGGAAGGTTAGTTGAGATATAGTCTATTTATACCCTATAATAAATAAAAATTAACATGAAAAGCAATGCTCTGGATCTCTTGACTCTCAATTTAAAAATAGTCTTAAATCAAAATTGAAATTAGTTGTTATAAATCTACAACATAACTTTTATTTAAAAACATTTACTTACTATCATTTTTAATCATAATTATCTACAAGGAAATATTCATTGAGTGATGCAGGGAAACAGAAGATAGTACTAAAAATGTGACAGAAACTATTCTGATCAAATCAACAGCAGAGGTAGGAAAAACATGCTTTTGATCAAGGCAGAAAATGTACTAATTTGTGCAGAAAGATGAAGGCAAGGGTTTGCCTCAAGCACTACTACAAGGTAAACAAACATTATATAAGCAGACAAGTTTTGCACTTAGCTACTTAGCTACTTGCCCTTGGTGTCATTGCCTACTTCTCCTAACTAGTTAACTAACCAAAAGTTTGCAGTAATTTTGGCATTTGTTGTGTGCCTAGTTTCCATCTTCAGCAGACTTGAGGTAAAGGCTTTCACCCCCTTCACCTGAGCTTCCCCCTCTGCCATCACCTGAGCCACCAATATCCTGCTTGCCACTTCCACCAATCATGCTCCTTCCATGCAAACTCTCCCCTGTGGGGCCACGGACAAAATCAGGAAATCCTCCAGAACCTCCTATTGTTGCACTGCCTGATCCCACATTCATATTGCTCCCTTCACTTTGCAGCATGTGCAGTCCTGAACTCCCCCCCAACTGGCTGTGCATGACTTGCTGCTGTTGAAGTGCTGAGTATGACTGCTGCGCATACAAATGGGAGGAGCGTGCAGCCATTAGCTGTTGCGGTGTCATCTGCTGTGCTTGTTGAGCCTGCATGTAGTGTGCTCCCTGCTGCATCATCCCACTAGGAGGGTACTGCATCATCAAAAACATTAAATTAGTAGTGAAAGATGCATGAGTTGCCAATGAAGGGCTGGAGGTTCAGGCAATGTCTAGATAAAGGTTGAAAAATTACTTTCTACCAATTTCAATGCCATAGATAAAGAATGAAGAGATTGTTAATGTGAGAGGAAATTGAAATATAGACATGTTATGAGTGCAAAATTTGACAAGGTATCATGTACCTGACCAGGCATAGTGGGTGGTTGGGGCTGAGAATCGGCTATTGCTGCCAAATACATGAGATTTCTCTGTAGCCTTGCTTGATTCCTGTAAGAATTTGAGAATAAACTTGGTCTAAGATCAACTCCAAAAGTTAGCTCATGTGAGATTCTTAAGATCCCCTCATGCCTAGTTAGTTCTGAACATCTCTGAATGAAGGATATAGCCAAGAGTAGACTACACTAGACTTTGATATCATATGAAAATTGAGAACAAAATAGGCCCAACTCAACTCTGAAAGCTAGTTTTGAAAGGGAAATTTCTTGAGTGGTCATAAGAAGTATTGTTCAACTTCAAGAAGTATTTCAACAGCTTAAGTAATTAGATGAATCTCTTCAGGGATTTTATATTACATCTAACACAACCAATACTTGAACAAATAGAAAATGCATGATTGCACTTGTCATTCTATCTTGCAGTGAAAGTTTAATTTAAATGCAAAATTGCACTAGCAGTCCAGATATTGAGGAGAAAACCCTTCTTTTTCTATGTATACCCGGAACAACCCCAAGTTTGATTTCCACTAGAAACCTTTCAAAATAATTAAGTTAATTCAGCCATACATTATTACTTTCAACTGCATCTAACAACCAAGCTTCACTTCATTAAATGAGGTCAGTTACACATTGACAAATGACGTCATTGGACTCTACATCCAAAACCAAAACTTAAATAAGAGAATCGTCTGAAGGAAGATTTTTTCAATGACTTCTTCTATTTTTTTTCACTTCAAAAAATCATACACTTGGACTGACTAGTTGACAGTAATGAATCTTCAGAATTATAGAACGACATATTGTAAAAAAGTTATTTTCTGTACTGCAGAAATATGAGAAAACTAGAGAATTTTCTGGAGAGAAAGGTGGGTATTTGGTAAAGGATAGGGAGAATCAAAGGGTTGAGAGAAACAGCATTAAATCAGAAGAGTCCATTCATGTGGGGAATGTAGAAAGTGTGAGAATCTCACCCAACTTCTCTTTCATATTGAATATAAGAACTAAAAGCATCTACAATAAAGATCTTACAAGAAACTAGCAAAAGAGAAGTGCACATGATATAATCAAACAAGATACCCAAAACTTAAATTCAGAAAAAGATTAGAAGTCATGGACATTGCAAAGTTTATATATATAAAAGGTATTATGTTTTGAATAAACAATGTCAAAATTTTGTAGACAGTATCTTTAAGCAAAATCTGCAAGAAAACCTTAAATCATAGCAGATTCCTTTTAACTCAAATGTATATTAATTTCTAATACTTTGATAATATCAATTATTTTTTAGTTTCCCTAGTAAGATGTCTCCTAAAGGAGTTAACAAGTTATTGAAATCAGTGTGTTTTTTTTTTTTCATTCTCATCCCTATGTTATCCTAATAGAGGCCCTACCTAAATATTTAAATAGAGGCTCATCACATAACGTAAATTTCACTCAGGTTGGTGTATGACACCAAATCAGCAACATTCTTCTGGCACACTTTCAAATTTCATTTGTTAGTTTGCTGACAAGCTTAATCTTTACATGCCATAATATGTAAATATTTGATGGGATGGTGAGTCCCCTATCTAGTTCGCAAGGGTATTACAGTTAATTAAACTGAACCAAGTTATCAGTGTGGAAGTAGCATAGAGTTGCCATACTGAAAATTTGTTGGAAAACAAGAAATCAAATTTGAAATGTGAAAACTTAACTATTGACTTCTAAGTAGGATGAGAAAAGGCACATATAGAAAGTAGAACTAAACACACTAGACATTATTACTAGATTAGGAAATGAGAAACACAAAATTCAATTGGAATATAGAAGGATAACTAGTCTAATTCTTACTCGGCACACTCGCTCTGCTTGCCAGAATTCTGGCTTTCAACAATCTTCAGGATTAAGGACTTGTTCTCATCCAGGTACTGCTTGTAAAGAAAAGGGGGTAAAAGGTCAAACCAAGGATAAACATCATCATAATATCATATAAATCTTGCGAAAAATAATGAAATAAATGGGAAGGGGACCAACAAGTGGTACAAAAAGTCCTTGCTGTTGCTGGACTGTCTTTCCATAAATAAAAAACAACATATGATGCACGTAGATTTAAGAATGTTAGAAAACAATGAAGAGTGTTTACTCTAGTTGATAACATGTAGTAAATATATACTAAGACTATAAATAGTATATGAATTTATATCTTCCACTGATCTCAATCTGTCTGTCTTAGCTTCTTAATTGTTCTACCATTTGTGTAAATAACTAGAACTGCACCATCTTAATCAAACCGCACCCTTGGATCAAACATTTACCGGCTTTATAAATGTTCCCTATGATAAAAGTTGTTACCTTGATGAAATCTGAATACTAATACACAAGTGCAGGCATGTCATCAAAATCTACCTCAATGAGAAAAAGATATACACAGTTATACATGAAATTTCAGGTTTTTTGAGGGCCATTAGAGCATTAATAGCAAGTGTGAAAGAGGGATGGAAGTAGCAGAAAGAAGTATTGAAGAGTCAGAGAGAGGGTATAGTTAAAGCAAGTGCATTAAAAGAAGAGGGCGAAGGAGGTGTTGGTAGAGTTAAGGAATGGCATACCAAACAGGAAATTATGAGAATGAGATAGTATGATCTGAAAGGTTACAGAAAATGTGATCTAAGCGGTGAGAAAAAAAGCAGGCGTCATAAAAGCTCTGATACAGCACATGTACACAGAATATTTATACAGCGTGTGGAAGATGAAAGAAATAGCGTAAGCGGTAGCAGAAGCTGACAAGGAAGAAGCAGCAGAATAAGAGAAGGGTGTGAACAGGAAAACTAAAAAGCAGCGGCACAAGGAAACGGTTCTAAAAGTGGCATACAATAGAAGACCCACAAGCAGTGCTGAGACAAAAGGGCCCTGAGCAGAGGGAGAGGGGACATGAATGATGAATGAATGCATACACATAACATATACATACATAGATACATAGACATGTGTTGTATGATATATGTGTGATGAGTAAGAGTAAGAAGAGAAGAGAAGAGAAGGGAATAGGTGGAGAAAGGGAGAAGAGGGAAGGACCTGCTGAATGTGATCAGTGGTGACGTTGTTGGGGTAATAGGCTGCCATCAAGGGCTGCATCTGCATCAGGTGCTGTTGCATCTCTCAGGCAATATTATCTCTTTATATATAGTATATGATATGATGATATGATATGTTATGTTATGATGGGTAATTTCTCTCTCTAAGAAAGAAAAGAAAAGAAAGAAAGGTGAAGGCTGCAAATGAAGGAAGAGTGGAAGTGCAGAGAGAAGAGAGAAGAGAGAAGAGGGAAAGAAAGAAACAAGACTTGGGTTCTCTCTCTTTCTGGGTCTGGTCTGGCTTTCTGTGTGTTCCCACTTTTCCCTTCCCTTGGGTGTTGTTGGCTATTACAATGATGCTACCACACACGGAAGAAGATGTTAGAAAGCGTGAATAGAAAGTGAAAGAGAGAGAAGAGAAAACAAAACATTGGGCTTGGGGCTATTACTATTTTATTGGTTTTGACTCTTTCTTCCACTATGGGGTCGCTCTCTCTTGAACTGCGTGTTCTCTTCCTCTCTCTCTCTCTAGATCACGTGATAGATGACATCAGAGACACAAGGAGAACAAATTTGACCAACTCTTCTCACAGCTAAGGTAAATTTTAGCATTTCCCAAAAAAAAAACAACTAAATTTACAAAACAGCATGTTTTAAACATCAATTTATAATTATAATTTTAAAATTATTCCATTTTAGTTGTAATATAATACATGACACTTTAAAGTAAAAAGAATATTGATAGGTTGATAGAAAAAGAATTTAGGATAAAAGAGAGTATCTGAGAGTGTGGGAGATAAACATAAAACATAAAACATGACAATGTGTAGAGGGCGTTGTCCTTGTCCTCTTAGGTCTCCCTCTATACAGATGTTGGTGACGTAGGATTTCAGTCAGAGATTCCGATGCTTTCATACGCTTCCCCACGCGCTTTTTTTCACGCGCTCCTTTTCTATCTAATCACCCTTATTAACCTGGATCTTCGTGCAAATCATTGTTCTCCTCTTTTTCAGTTTTCCTTTTATTCCATGCGTTTTTTTTTCCTTTCACTGTTACAATAAATCTCACTACTTTTCTCTCTCTCCACATTCAATGTTTTAAAAAAACTAATTAAAGTTTTATTTATCATAGTGGAGCTATTAAATGCTATTCTCTCATTTTCTTTATGATATTTCACACAAATTAAGAAACTTATTTATTTTTTTTACCTTTACTTTAATTTTAAATAAATTTATATTTTCTAATCGAGTCGGAAATGTTAATGAAATAATGTGATCAGTTAAGTTTACGTTCTCAAAATTTAAGTTTCCAGTCTCTTAAAAATTAATTAAAATAAACAAGATTAAAAATAACGACATTAAAACTAACTTTATATATGTTAAAATATCAGTTAAATATTTAATATTTTGTTACATGTCTAATGTAATACACATGTACATAGTTAGCAAAACTGCTATTAATATTGTAAGAGCATTTAATATTTATGACACTAGTAAATAAGCATTTAATAATTTATTAAATTTTTAAAGATAACTCATATTTTTATTAACTGTAATAATAAATTATTTATTTATATTTAATACTTTGTCTTATAATCAATGCGATTTACTTGAGTTAGTAAGTATTCAATACTATGATACTTAATAGCAAATCAAAATTTCTAATTCATTAAATTTTTTAATATAATTCTTAATTTATTTTATTTACATTTCCTCCTTTTTTTTCTTTATTTAATAGTATGAGTAGTTGTATTTTGTATTAATATTAATAAATAGAAAGAAGATAATTTAAAAATTTATTAATAATAATTTTAATTTAATACATTCATACTAAAATTAAATATTTTCATTGATATGTGTAATTATATTAAAAGTATTTAATATTAAGTAGAAGGAGTAGTAATATATTTTGTTTTGTCTAATAATCAATCAGATTAATTATTAATCTATGTCAAGTTTTCACTGTGATATTAAAATCTGAATGAAGCACTAAATAATTTCTACTACAGATATCTTAAATATGCAGAGTGATAAAATATTTTGTAGTTATATATCCAACGTGAAACTTTTATTCAAAACTGATAAACAAACATTTCGTTTTTATATTTAAAGAAAAAATTAGAGAAATAAAAATAAATAATTGTGTCTTTATCTTTTTACAATAATGCTTTCTCTCACTTAAACTTCAAAATAACATTTTTTATAAGACCAAATTCACACTATTTGATTCATTATTTTAAATTAAAATGAAGAGAAGTTATAACGGTAAACAAATAGAAGAAAGATCATATTATGTAAATAATTTTCATCAATCACATTTCCTTTATCAATTTTATCTTTATATTAATATTTATTTTATTATTTTTTCATTAAACAACACATTTTTTATTTTTATCATTTATATATAATTATATTTAATATTAAAAATTAAATTAAACCAAATAATAAGAAGAGATAAAAAAAATTTGCTTCCCACGTATAAGAAACAGTCCCAAGTCTAATGAAACGTTTCACGTCTAATGAAACGTCCCACGTCTAATGAAACGTCACACGTCTAATCAAAACGTCCCACGTCTAATCAAAACGTCCCACGTTTAATGAAACGTCTCACGTCTAATGAAACGTTCCACGTCTAATGACACGTCCCACGACTAATGAAACGTCCCAAGTCTAATGAAACGTCCCAAGTCTAATGAAACTTCTAAAGTCTAATAAAACGTCACAAGTCTAATAAATTATTTCTTTCCATATTTTTCAAAATACTCCATATTTAAAATTTAAATTTGATAACTACTTTTTACAAAATGACAATATATTAGTTTTAAAAAAAACGTTTTCAATTAATTATAAGAATAATTAGTTATTTAGTAAATATTTAGAAAATAGAAAATGAATGAAATATTCAAAAAAAAAATCTCATCCACCTCTCTTTCAATTCAAAAGAGTCCCCCCATATACCAAATGTTTTAGAAAAATTAGAAAATGGCACAATGCCCATGATCATAAAATAAAATCAAATATTTATATAAAGATAAAATAAGAAAATAATCATAGTTAAAAAGGAGAATCCTCTTTATATAAAGATAAAATAAGAAAAGAATTGAAATTGTCTGCATTTTTTATTTTTATCATTAACATTTCCAAAGTCAGAATATTACTACAACAATAAAGAAAAAAAATAATATTTTTATATTTATTAATAATTCTCAATCTAATGGAACAAATAAACAAAAGAAAAATGAAAGAATGATAAATTTGACAATGAGGAATAAAAAATGAATTTGTCAATAAGAGAGTGTGAGCACCCTTTAAAGGTCTGTTTGTGAACCTCTTTCCTTCCTCGTGCGAAAAAGATCATAGACTCAAAATTCTATTGGCGAAGTTGGAGAAGCTTCAATGCCACATTTGCGATGGGAAGAATAGGATTTGTGAAGAAGAATAAGTTGTTTTTCTCCCCGTTCACATCTCCATTTAGATCGCCCACGCGAGGCATTCGAAGATGGTCGTCTGCCAAATGCTTTGATACCATTGACGAAGGTCAATGTCACTTGAGTCATCTGTGAATAAACCGCCCCATTCATTCATATTTTTTTGCAAAGAAATAATAAGAAACCAAATGATAAGAAGGAATAATAACTACGATTTTTAAAAGATATTAAAATATGAAAAAAAAAACTACTCCATGTCATATAAAACATCATTCAAAATTTAAAATTGATAACGATTTTTTACAAAATGATAGAATATTAATTATAAAAATAAAAATAAAATTCCAATTAATTATAAAAATAATTAATTATTTATTAAATACTTAAAACATTAATAATGAAATGACTGAAATGTTCAAGATAAAACAATAAAATAAATATTAATATAAAGATAAAATTGATAAAAAAAATACCGTTAAAAAGAAAATCCCTTTATCGATATAGATTCAATTATTTTAAAATAAAAAATAACTATTAATACAATATACATGAAATTTATGATAGAGTCGGGTTAAGGTAATTAAAGCATTTGACGAGTTTTTTTTTTTTATAATATATATATATATATATATATATATAAAATATAATATAATGATTTTTTTATGAATTAGAATTAGTTTTTGCACAAATTAAAAGTAAAAATTTAGAAAAATTAAATGATTTTTTTACAAAAACTAATTTTAATCTATAAAAAGTGATTTTTTGTTTCTTTTCTTAAAATCTTTTATAAAAAAAAGTTTAAATCTATCTTAATTTGACCTTAAAATAAAATATCACAAAGTAAAAGCAAACTAATATAAAAGTCATATCAAGTTTATATGGTAAAATTGTACAACAGATTAAGACTTTATTTGATGTATTTTTATCTCTAATTACTTATTTGTGTTCTTTAAATTTGTTGATTAAAATTTAATTTTTAATCCTGTGTTGAAAAAGATTTCGTTAGAAGAGATAATTTAGTGTTTTAAATAAATTACACACTATAAAAAACATTAAATAAAAACTAATTACTATTAATTAAATTAGATATTATTTTAAAAATTAAAAAATTATTAATATTTAAAATAATTTTTATTATTAATAAAATCTATTAACTAGTTTTTAAATTAATATTTAATTATAATAAATGTAGTAATTAATTATTTTTTATCTCTTACATTATTATTTTTATTTCATAATTTTTTTAGTGAAAATTTTATCATTTACTAAACGACCTTCTTAAAATAAAAAAGTATTTATCTTTAAAAATGAAATTTTCATTTTATAATATAATTATTCAATGAATTATTCTAAAATCTTGAAAAAGAACGATCTGTTTTCTTCTTTGAATTTCTTAATTTGGAAAACGATGAAAAATAAAAATAAAAAGTTTTTTTTTCTTTCAAAAACAACACCAAATGAATATGAGAGGATCTGTCTATCTTATCTTATATGAGTATATCAATTATTGTAAGATTATTCGAATTTAATCAATATCTTTTAGTTATGCAAAGTCATTAAAACACTTGAAAAAAAAGTATCTACCACTAAAATTGCTTCAAATATAGAGAATAGTTATTTCCTCTAAAAAAGAGTTTGTAACAATAATTTTGTAAAAGTTTGCCTCTCCAAATAAACAATTCAAACTAAAACCTTATCAAGTTGAGTATTACTCAAATCAATGCATTGCTCATAGATCATAATTATTTCAAACTTTTAGTAATTAATTAAATACTAATTTAAAAATTAATTTATAAATTTTATTAATAATAGAAATTATTTTAAATACTAATAATTTTGTTAGTTTCTAAAATAGTATATAATTTAGTTAATATAGTGATTAATTATTTTTTATTTTTAAAATTAATTTTCATTTGATGATGATTTCCATTAGTTTCTATTCAATGATGATTTTGTTTCAGTGAATAATCCATAACTAATAATGACTCATATGTGGATACTAACCTATAAAAATTTATAATATATAGTTTTACTCTTTAAGAATTACTCATTCAATCACTTCTACCTCCTCACTAAATACTTCTTCAAACTATTATTAAGTTAAGTTTGAGAGAATCATATGCAAATGAACATCCACTAAGTGTTTCATTAATAAGTTCAATAATTATTATTTAAAAAATTAAACTCAACCAACACTAAGTGTTTCATCAATAATCAATAAGTTCAATAACCATTATTTAAAGAATTCAACTCTATCAAAACTTGGTTTCGTCAAAATCTGTGAAAATCTATTTCAAAGAGTTTTTGCACACTTTAACTAAGATCAATTTCTTTTATAAAAGGTTATTTTTATAAATTATTGTGAAATTTTGATATCACAACAAGATTGTTTCTCAAAAGATAATCCATCATTTACTTTTTAAGAGAAAATAATCAAAGTAAAAGGAAGAAAATACATCACAACATAGGAATTGCACTAAACATGTCAACTAATTAGAAAAACTTACATTCTAAAGAAATCTCACTATTACATAGCATAAATCAATCCTAAGATCAATTCTATGTTTACTAATTCATCTGTTCATTTGTTTCTCTCTCTATAAACATGAGTTAAAAATAAAATTTTGTTTAAAACACATTTAATAATTACTATCTAATTTATATAATAATGTGAATAGTGTTGAAAACCTTCAATAAAATCTTGATAAAAAAATACTATTTCTTAAAAAGTTACGTTTACTCTTATTTGTGTGTGTGTGTATATATATATATATTATATATATTTTGGTTATTTTAAATTAAAAAATAAAATAAAAATGAATAAAATATTAATTTATTAAAGTGTAAAGGGTATGTTTTTAGTGTAGAGGGTTTTAGTATATAATAGCCCATTATAGTGTGGTTGATGTTGTGAATTTATTCTTATTTGAGAGATTTGTGAAAAAGTAGGAGGAGGTTCCACAGGTAGCAGCAGCAAGGTGTGATTGAGAAGAGTAGAGAGAATAATGGGTGAGTCTTGGTTTTGTAGCCAGAAAAGACACTTAACATTTTCTTACTTATCATTGAATTCATTAAAAGGAAGCATGGACCCAATCCTTCACATGCATGTCCTTAGTGTTGTCCACTCCATTTCCAACTGTAATCTCAGAAGATCATCACTCAACCCTCATCATCATCATCATTTCATCAACAAAAACAACTCAAACTTATTGTTATCTTTTTTTTCTTACGTACTTTCAAATATGTGTGTGCCTCACATGCAACACCCAATGCCTCTGTCTCCTTCCTCTAAGACACACCAATAACCTCACTTACCCTTTCTGCCTTTCTCACCCTCTTCTCCTCTTTCTAAGTTTCCCATCATAACATCTAATGCATATATATCAAATACAGTTTAATAGAGTCAAATAAAAAAACCATTGTGTTTGTGTCTCACTTCCTCAAACATGATGGGTGGTTAGGGTCTCACAATTGGTATGCGTGCTTAAATTCCAATCCTTGCTTTGCTTTGCTTTTCCACACCCCCATGCCTTGTAGGTCCTCCCTCACCCTTTAATTTCTTCCTTCAACCATATCACCCACGCGCTTCTTTTTCCTTCTTAACACTATTTTTCTTTCTTTTCAAATACTTAAATGACTGTCACACTTCTTGTTTATGGGTATCAGACATGGTTCAAGAATATAATGGATATTACAGAAGATTAGGCTTTTTGATTAACAACATTTACACTTCGAATAACAAAGAAACATATTACTTAAATGAAAAGATTCACACAAAAATAGTTAATGATATATATATATATATAGAGAGAGAGAATATATGTGTAGTATGTATGGTAAATGAATGGAAGGGGTGATGTAGGAGAAAGAGATAGAGAAAGAAGGCCATTTTTGAAGAGCATTGATTTGAGGCGAGAGAGAGAAAATTAGAAGCAGAAACGAGGAACAGGAACACAAGGTGGACAAGTTAGATATTTTGGTACAAATTTAGAAGGAAATTTTGGTACAAATTTAGAAGGAAAGAGTGGTCTTGTTGTCCTTGGTACCAAGAAATTCAGTCCACTTCTTCCAATGCTAATGCAATGGTCTTTAATCAGGTGTACCTCCTTCTGCTCCTGCTCCTGTTGATGCTCTCTACCTAATTATGTATGACCAATCTGTGATGTGTGAACAGTTTCTTTATTGGGTCTAATGCATAATAATTAGTTCTGGACCATTTGAACAGCAGAAAAAAAAATGAGAGTTAGGTTTGAAAAAGAATGCAGCAGTAATAAGAAGAGGTGGAGTAGAGTATAATATAAGAATAGTAATAAGGTGACAGCTAAGGGGTGAGTGTGGAGGGTTTGACGCGTTTGGTGTTGTTGGGAAATTGGAAATGCAAATGTCAACAGGAGATTGTTGGCATTGGCATTTGGTTATTAGTTACTTGCAAGTTGGAAGAGAAGAGAGAGCAAAGAGACACAGAAGAAGAACAGGTGTCTCTGAAGGAACAGTTCTTTGCCTTGCCTTAAATGAGTTTGCAATTATATGCGGTACTATAGTTTTTTGGCTCCCTTCTGAACTTCACCATGTGACTTGTTTGAGGCATGTGCCCCACCATTCTTTTGGCACCTTCTCTTCATCACCATTTCAATTTCCTTGCCCCCACACACATTAATTCAATTCTCAGGTTTCTACCACTTCCTTTGTGTGAGGTATTGGTATGAGCTTTTGGTTTCGATTGTAAACTCTCACTTCTCTCGGTGTCAAAATTTAATACTAGATTTTTTTCTTTTTTTTTCATTGATCGTTTCGATGTAGTAAAAAATCTGATAGACAATTTTGCAAAGTTTCAGCATATAAAAAAAAAATTTATAGTAAATTTTTTGAGTAATAATAAAAAATGAAGGTTCTTAACATTTCAAATTGTTAGTTTTGGATTAGAAACTAAAGATCCAGTGGATCTTTCGATTCTTGGTCTCGGTGTTCTCTCACGGATGAGTGTGTATCTGAAAGGTGTTCCGATGACAAAGTCGGAAATGATACTAGTTAATTTAAGATAAATTAATTTTATTTACCTTTTAAGTTGAACATCTATTTATAAGACTCTCTTATTGAGCTTAAGACTGCTTGAATCTTTTCTTTTTGCACCTAAACACATACATGTATCTTTGGGTCTGTTTTATGGACTTTGCTACAATAACTAATTTAATTTAATTTATTTAATTTTGCTAATTAACCTTTCGGTCTGATCTTTCGATGCAATCTTTCGATCTAGACAGTACATCATAGTTTGAGGGTTCTTCAGACTTTATCTTTATTTGAGACGGTGATTAAAAACTAAAATTATTTCATAAATATAATATATAAAAGAATAAATATTTTATAAAATTTAGTTAAATTTAAAGGTCTCTTATACTAAGATTATTTTAAACTTGTCTCACTAAAAGTTTATTGAATATTGAATTTATTATGTGGCATCCATCAATATATAATTTCACCCTACTTTAAAAGTAGAGTAATAGTTAATCAATCCAATGGAAGAAAATGTTTTTATTAAGAAGAAAAGTAGTTATTAAATTAAATCACATAGTTAGATTAACGAAAACTGAGTTTAATTAACGGTTGGTCACTTTTGGAATCAAAATTTAGTTTGTGGTGAAAGATACGTCCATATCCGGTCTTCTTGATTCTTTAACCCAGTGTTGTCACAAAGGGACAAAAGTTTACGGTTTTCGGGTATGTTTGATAATTGATAATTGACAGGGAGGGTTTTGTTTCTGATTTTTCCATCAGATATTGTCCATAATAACTATAAAAATATTTATAGTTAAAAGTAATGATCAATCATGGAAAATCATTCTCTCGATTTATTTCATTTAATGTAATAATTTTTTATGTTCTCTCATCCAGATAATTTATTTTAAGATTTATAAAAAAATAAAATATTCTCCTTCTGATATTGTGATATTTTCTTATTTATTAATGAAATAATATTAATTAAAATAATACCATTGTTTTCTTTTTAATTAAGTGAAATATATATATTCACTAAAAAAATATTAAATAATAATCAAATTTAGAGAAAAAAATAATTAATCACCCTATTAACTAAATTAGATACTACTTTAAAAACTAAAAAATTATCCATGTGGTTTCTAGTATTAATAAAAATTTATAAAATATTAATAACTAAAACTTTGGTGGCTAAGGATTAGATACCAATTTAGAAACTATTATATAATTTTTTATTAATAATAGAAACTACTTTAAAAATCAATAAATTTTCTAATTTATAAAAATGTCTCTAATTTAGTCAAATGGTAATTAATTATTTTGGTTTCTAAAATTAGCTTTTATTTAATGATTTTCTTGTATTGATTATATATATAAATGTGTAAGGATAACAAAAATTTATGTACAAATTTATCATTTTATCTTGTGTTATGAAAGTTATTATATTTAAATTCATTTATCATTTTATCTTTTATTATATTTTTCGTGAAGGGAATGCGTGTGCGGATAAGTTGGTTAATTTAGGATTTATTCATAGAGAATCTTTTCATCGGTATAATAGGTTTCCAAGTTCTATCTTGTTTTATTTATGAATAAGTATAGTCTACTTATGTATCGTTTTTGTTAACATGAGTTTCGATCTAGTTCTCTGTATTTTTGTATTTTTTTAAATAATTTTTTTTTATGTGATGACAAATGATTGTTGTTACGTGAGTGTCACAAAAAAAACATCAATAAAATTATCAATAAAAAAATATTGATTTTACTAGAAGCAAAATTTTATTAACTTTTTTACCATTATTATTTTATTCCTAATACTAAAAGCATTATCTTTCATATACATACATTTCCATCCAATCCTTAAAAAAAAGTATATTTCGGTTCAAAAATCCCTTTATCCTAGATCTTAACTAGAGGGGCAAGTCATGTTTTGAAAAGTTGTTTGTTATCCACCATTGCAATGTATATCTGGGAGTTCTTTAAAGACTTACTAAGAATTCATAGGATGGTTCTTCATTCAGATGCAAAATGGCTTTTGATGATATAATCTTAATAAGAGGTTAAGGTTAAATTTAATTAAGAACGTAGAATTTTGTTTACACTCTGAATAAATATGCTACTATAAAGTTGAGTATTTTTAATATTGGTGTTAGGAGTAGGACAAAATGGTGATATAAAATTACGTGCAAATGGTCCCATGCATGCACAGTTAATCTTCTACAACTATTGCAAAGTTGACTTCAATGGTGAGAAAGTCAACCAACGCGTTCTTAAGTGATCAATTGTCAAAACTAAACCTACTCCAACACGTGCCACATCAATGCTCATAATAAACACGCCATGCATGCATACAATACCTCATCAGCCCAAAAATTTGACACCAAGATAAAGATAAGAAAGAAGGTGATGCATATGCAGAGGAAACATGTCACGGTAAACACGGAAACAAACCAAAAACCTATTTGAACAAAAAAACAAAACAACTAGAGAGATCCACCAGAAAAACATCGGACACATCAGCTGAAAATTTTGCTTTTCTGTAAACAAAAATCTCATCGTGCATATCATTTCGAAACATGTGTTTTATATATTTGGGTTCATTGACTGATATGAGATCGAGGAAGTACATATATAACATGATACAATTTCAAAAATGAAAGAAAAGAATCAATGCACAAGATTAAAAGAATGTATGAATATATAAAAAAAACATGAAGCAGTAACAGTAAGTTGTATCTGTCATGGACAAGTATAAGATCTGACAGAGATCATACATTCATATACAAACACGTATATATATTAATTAGAGTAACTTTGACAGAGTTTGAATTTTTGAGGTGCAGTGGAAGATATTTTGGGGGTATCATATCATCATCGTGCTGCTTCAGACTTGGGAAAGAGTGGTGGTGCATGAGCATGAATTTCACCTAAAGTGCAACGCCCTTTATTGCGACCAGGTACGGTGGAACATGGGTTTCTTTGAGAGGACCTTACGGGGCCTCTTTGCAATGAATGGAGTAGTACTACATTCTTGTGCAGCCATTGCTCTCCCTCTAGTGTTCTTGCTCCACTTGTTTTCTGCAAATTCAACACCAGAATCATTGCTGTGAGGAGCAAACTCATCTTCATGTACCAACGTCGACCCATTTCGTGATGGGGAAATTATGTTGAATCACTTCTGATTATGTGATGTAGATCTTGAAGAGCAAAGCAAAAGAGCAGTAAAAAAATAATAAGATATCAAAGACTAAAAGGAAGAGGAAGTTTGAAGGAAGATATTGAACATGGTTGTATATATAGATAGATAGATATACAAGGCGAGGTTTGATGTGTAACCCTAATATAATGTGTTGACCAAAATCGGCAGATTGAAATTGTCAAGAGCGGTGCAGATAGTCTAAATCAAACACCCCAATTTTCTTATCATATGTGCTAAGCATTCACATACTTTAATGTTATTTTAATTAAGTCCACGTTCAAATAGTTTATAGTTAAGTTTACATTGATTGCTACATTTTTCCACTTTCGGTTCTTTTTATTATTTTTCTAGCAATGCTGTGCTTTTTTCCATTCTTTGATGTACATTACCAAGCATTTTCTTAGCCCTGTAGTTTGATTTACACGAATCTAATTAAGATCGTGACTATATATCTGACGGAGCCATATTTCACCAGCTTACAATATAAAATGAACTTAGGTTTAATGGTAACTATGGTGTATAGGGAAAATGGTTATGAGAAATTGAAATTGTTTTATGCAGCAATAGAATATGTTTTTCAAGTGTTGTTGTTAGAGATTTCAAAATGAGAGATAAAGATTTTTTTTTATAGTATATAAGAGGGTTCAAATTTTATTTTATAAATAAATTTTATAAGATTGAGTTAAATTTAAATTCTACTTCTTAATATAATGTCAAAGTTATTTAGAATCTATTTTAATAAAAGTATTAGACTTATCAGATTCTGTTTGTTATTAGTTCATCCATAACATATAGTTTCACGTAAGTTGTTGACGTGATCTCACATAAATTAAGTTCTTATAAAATTTAGTTAAACTTAAAAGTTTAATAGATATGTTTATGAGATTAATGTTTTAGTGATTATTTTTATATGTAAATAAAACAAAATTATCACATTGCATTTAACTACATCATATTTTATTCTTGAATTTGCGAGTCAACTAAATTGATGGGTTGTGATTAACAAATACTCGTGTTTCTTATTCACACGGTTTAAAAAGTGTCAAAAAAATGGAATGTTAGACCAACCTCATTAGTCAAACCAAAACATAGTTATAAACCAACTTGATGTGGCCTAAATTTCCAAACACACTAAGAAATGTTTAAAACATTTTCGAAGAGAGAGAAAAAAAATCATAAGAAAATATTCAAAAACTAAATTTTTTAGATGCACGAAAATAATTTCTATTTAATTTTAGCCGATACCTAAAACAAACTGAAATTTTGATTTTTTTTTTCTTAAAAGCATATACAATATCAAATTTTAGCCATCTCAAACTATAGCTAAAAGTAAAGACAAGTCTTTCAATTTCTTTAAAAAAAAATGGTCGAATATTTAGGGGTTTGATATCTTATTTGTCTTTAAATTGATTTCTGTATATTAAAAACTCTCGTAAAAAGATGTCGTGAGCATTCAAAATTATATCTGAGTCATGACCTATTTATTAATCACAGATATGATAGAAGTACATGAAAGAAAGTGTTACTTGCACGAAAAAGGACAAATAAAAAAACATAAATTTTAAATGCAATGGATGATATGACAGAGATATTGTCTATATTAGACAAACTGTTTGTATTGATTGTTACATGTGTGCTACATTATGTCTAACCTAATCCTTAATTTTAGAAAAGTATAAAAGATGTATTTTAAAGTGATTAGCATTTTTTTTAGGAATTGAGAATTTAGGTTAGTTTTACGTTGATAATATAAATATTATACAAAGAGATAAAATTACAATTTAATATCTACAAGTTTTAAATTAAGGATATAGGTTTTTCATATAGTTCAATATCTTTACTAATACACTTTTTTTTATTGTCTCATGCAACAATATTGTTTATTAAATATAATATATAATTAATATTTAATAATTTTCAAATAATTATTAAAACAAATTAATTATACCACATCCTTATTAAAAATATTTAAAATAAATTCAAGAAATGATAAAAAAAATATTTCATTCGTTGTAATTCTGTGGGTTACGTTAAATTTGTGCCCACTAAAAAATGCTTTGATAAGTTTTGTTAAATATGGTGGTCGAAATCGGGCAATTGCTTTCTCCACCTAATATTTTTGAATCAATGAATTCTTAAAATTCCAGAATTGCTCTTCATTCTTGATAAAAGACATCATATTTGTCGTAATTATAATTTAATATGAACAAATTATAATATATAAATAGATATAAATAAAGTTGGAATCCATTATTTGAATTATCGTTAAGCATAATGATATAAATGAAAATCAAATACAATAAGTATAGTTCCTGTATTCTTATTATTTCTCTAGTCATGTACTTATACTATGGTATATCCTTTTAATGTTTTTGGTCTTCTACCAAACTTTCTAATTTGTCCAACCAACGCTGCAAAGTTTTAGATTCAATTCTTTCTAGTTTCGGAGGCAATTACTTTTAGTACCTCCATATCAAATTGTTCATAAATTGAAAATGTTGTGAATTACGTAATTTGAAAATCTATTTCAAACTCTGCAATATAATCACAATTTAAAAACTATTTTAAATTGTATAATCCAAAAACATATTACGTACAATTTATAATACAATAATATATTTATTTTATTCATAATTCATAAATAAATTTCAGATTGTAAGTTAGAGTACATTTCTAAATTATGTAATCTAAATTCTGAATTATATAATTCAAAAATTTAAAATATATTTCTAAATAAAAAAATGTATGTAATTTAAAATACATGAATTAAGCAATCTAGAATGTATTTTTGATCTAGAAATATATTTCAAATTCTGAAATTTAAAACATGTTTCCAAATTTCACATTCCAGAAATATAAAGTATGAGTATTTTAAAAATTTCCAACATCTTTTATGAAGGTGCAGGAAGAAACCATAGGGGTGAAGAAAACAAATTGCCGAGACTGGATCAAACACAGAAATTCATGAACAAAGCCTAACATTTGGGCCAATATTTGTACAAACACTAGTGCAAATAGAGCCCATATATAAAATTCTCACAGATGTTAATTCACTGTATATTCAAACTACACAATCCAATACGAGAAGATTACATCAATTAAACAAACAAGCAGTCACTCATTTACAATGAAAATATGGCAAAGGAAAATTTGTTGTTGTAAAAAGACAGTATAAATGGCAGACGAAAACCTTGTGAACTTGATGCAGCAAAAACGTTCAATGAAACCCCGAATAAAAGGCAGGGGGAGAAAAGGGAAAAAGAAACTCAACATTATTTCAAATCCTATTTTCTTATATCCTGGATGAAAGCAAGCTATGTTACTGTACAGTTGCAACCAGCCTTGGTAACCTGGTTCACTATTGTACAATTTCACTTCCTCCTGGTTGCCGATCCAATCATTGGTCTGCAAAACATGTAGTATCCAAAAGGTGAAAATTTTGTTTACAGTATACTAAAATAGTAAAATCTGATGCAAATTTGTAAACAGCATAGGATTGCGTAATCTTCCTTCAGATGTCAATATTGTATTTTGCAATTATTTGTTGTGAGGTAAGGAACCACGAATCATACTAATGAAGTTTTGCAGACATCAACATTAATATGACCTCTGATATATGATTAATGATCTTCCCATTTATTTGTTGTCTCACATACTGCTAGAAGAAACACCTTTTATGGCTTTTTTTTTCTTTCTAAATTGATTAGAATCTATAAATTAATTTTTTTCTCCATATTATCCTTTAATTTTGCAGTCGTTAAATTATACTTATACTCTAACCATATACGTGACTGCATGATTAATCCATAAACAATTACAAAAACCTACCAACTAAAGTGACAAACTATTCCTTGAATAAGACTTCACTTTCTCTAAATCTAAGCTGCATGTTAATTAATACTTAACACTTTCAGCATTGAATCATACTTTCATCTCGATCTTTTTCATTCTTGAACAGAACAGCAGCGACATTTCCAGATCCAACCACCAACTTGACTTTATTTGCTGTATTATCCAACGTCATGTCATCTTTGACATCAATCCCACCTCCCCACCATTTTATTGTCAGCCATTTACTATTTCTTAATTTACATAAATATTTAGTAATTTTGTAAATACGGCAATATAAAAAAATCCACCAATTGACACCCAATTAGAAAATATTCTTTTTTATATGATACGTATTTAAGTCAACGAAATTTGCCCATCTGAAGCTTCACTCGGTCAAACATTTTCCTCCCTACTTAATACTCTAAATCACATAGGCACATAATTATCGTGGACAAATTTCTTTTCTAAATTAGTCCGAAGTCAAAACAAAAAAATAACAGATAAAGTAAATTGGATCAATATAATTTTAAAAAATAAGACAGAAAGATGCTTTGATTTATTGCCTAATGTTTCAGCAATAATTACTGACCTTATATACAGCCTCAAGCAACAGGTTCGTCTAATTCTCTTATTCCAATCTGACGTAATTGTTGTAGGTGATCAGCTACTTCCCGCAATAATTTAAGTCCTTCTTCTCCAGTGCTCGACAAGTTGATACTATGCTTAAGGAAACTCAAATCCGACTCAAGAACTTGCAACCTTCCAATAAAATCGGAAGCCAAACTTCGTGTAGAAGATAAATCATTATTCCCAAAGAGCACAGGAGAGTTATGTCCATTGAACCCAAGTTCACTATTTTTCTTGCAAACTAGAGGTTCCTTGGATGAGGAATCATCACCCTTGTCATCTGAATTTAATTGAAGTGAAGCAACAGATTCTTGCATTAGAATATTATTATCCAACTTCTCTAAGTTTTCCAGGCATTCATTTTCATTATTTTCAGAATTTATCCAATTGTCCCTAGATTGATGAATATTCAGGAATAAGTAAACTTGCTTCTCCAAGTTCTCCAAACGTTGGGAAATATATAACCTTTCATCTTGAAATTCCAATGGTGAATTTTTTACAAATTGAATATTCTGTTTCTCCAGAGATATGGGTAGAACTTCAGCTTTGTCAGATATATCAGTATTTTCAGTAACTGACTTTCCAAGGATAATTTCATCCTTTTCAATGCAATGATCCAATCCAATATCTTTCACCTTCATTTCAGAGTTTATCTCCACCTCAAGCTTTGCTTCCAACTCTATGATCTCTTTCTCCTTCTCAACCAGAAGGTCATTAGCTTTCTGCAAAGCTTCGGTTTCATACTCTGACTGCTCATCCATCATTCTTAAGTACTGCAAGGCTTCCATGTGTAACGTTGCCTTTTCTTCCTGCAGCCTTGTTATCATAGCTAATGCTTGATTTGCAGCAACTGCAGAAGCATTTCTTTCTTCTTCCAGCTCTTTATATAGAGCATTCATAAGTTTCCTATCATGATCAACTTGTCTCTTTAGCCTGTCAACTGCACTTTCACCTTCAATTTCACTGACAATGCTTCCATCCAGAGACAGACCAGATTCATTTCGCTCAAGTGAAATCATCCTTTGAAGTATCTGCATTCCAGCAGCGTTAGAAACATCAGAACTCTTCACTTCATCACTGTTCATAGACAATCTTGGACTAATGATGTCATTAACATATAGATCGGTCCCTCGAGTTGCTGAAAATTGTGACAGCAAAATCTTCAAATCTTCACTGATTCTTGTACAATCCTTTCCAAGCCAATGTTCTACAAGCATGCCAGGTCTTCCTCTGTTACCGACAGCTAGCTTATAGGCATCACCAAGATCAAGTAAATTGGGGTTTTGATGACCAATATCATTAGGAAAGGGGGTTGATTCTAAACCTGCTTCCGATGTTTTTGGCTTATCAACTGACTCAATTGTTTCCTCATAGTCCGTGGTTATTCTTTGCTTAGACTTTAACCCCACTTCATCAGCTGTCAAATCATCTATAATAAAATGGACAAAAGGTTTTTCGTCAGTACAAATACTCATGGAACTTATGCACTTAAAATAGTAAAAAATTAGGAGCCCATTAGGTTTCATAAAATGTTTCCTGTTTTCATAAATAGTTACTAAAATATCATCTTGGTTTGACTTTATTTCCTGCTTTTAAATATTTGTATCGGAAAAATGACAACAACAAAATCTTGTTTTCACTATTTTCCATACAAATCTTTGACAACAAGAAGCAAAGTAAAAATAAGAAGACATTTTTGTAATGATTTGTTAAAATAGAAAATGTTTTCTCAAATCAAATATGCCTATATTTTTCAGCTATGAAAAAAGTATAACTTTTTTACGCATTTATATAGATGATTTGGCTGTTAAGAACCAGCTTATTATTTCTTTTCATCAAACTTTCCGTAATGACTACAATACACTCCACTTCATCTTTCAGATCCAAGTGTCACATGGTATACATAAAAGCAACTGCAAAAAATAACTTACAGTTTTTCTTTGATAGTTCAACAGGAACTCCTATTTTATTTGATAATGCAGGGACTTCATTAGAGGAAATAGGCTCAATTGTGGAAGGACAGACAGCATTTCTCTCAACCTGCTGCTGAGAATCGAATTCGGCCAAATCATTCCTACTGTCCAGTGTTGCTTCTGTAGATTTACTGCCATGAGCATCTGTATTTTCTAATTGCATTCCTGCCTCAGATAATGATGGTTGAAGTCCAGAAGAGAAATTCCCGAGTTTCTCTGAATCCAAATCCTCATTTAAATCAAGGACGGGAGGCTCCATATGTTCACATGAAAATTCTATATCTTTCTTGGTGTCACATGTACCCCTAACAGGTACGCTTGTACCACCATCATCAGATAAGGGAAGTTCCTGTTCAGACTCAGTATCAGAAGTAACCTTTAGCTCAGTGTAGCCGACATGAGGTAAAGGATCTGCCTGTTTATTTCTAAGGCGAAGACCTCTGGTGGATACAAATGATTTTGCTCTTCTTTTCATGTGAAAATTGTTTCCAGCAACATTTGATACATCGAACTCAGCAACGCCAGACCCAATTGATTTGGTAATCACCAACCTTCGATCATAACTTTTTAAAGCCCATTGCTCATTACAACAAGAACAGAATTTCGCACTCTCATTTTCACCAAGTAATGGATCCTGATCAAATCTGGACTCGGATCCCTCTCCTAATTTACCCACCAATAACCTGTAGGTTTCAGCATTAGATTTGTTGATAGTAGCGAAAGAAAAAAGGCAACTTTCACACATTCCTTGAACATTCACAAGCTTGTCATGTGCACGACAAAGAACTAGAGAAGAAATCTCCGTCTTATGACCACTGCAAATCAAGTCCCAATAATATCCATCTCTCTCCTTGCCTAACACGTGATCAAGCCTTGAGCAGAACAAACACGGTGTTTGCAATTTGCAGTAACCAGCAAGCTTTGTAATCAAATAAGAAAAAGCAGCATCAATAAACAGGAAAAAGATCAGCAACCATTCAAGAAAAGCCGAAGCCAAAGCCATGGTAACACTCGGGGAGAGCTTGCGGCACTCAGAAGACGAGATTCCGGCGGCAGCCACCATCCACACTTCTCAAGCGGCTTCAAAATTAGAAACCGATTTTGCTTGAAAGTTCAACAGATCAAACTTTGACCTTCTTCCCGAGATGATATAAATAATTGAAGGCAAAACGTCCAAACTGAATACATTCAGGAAGGAAAATCAAAATCAGAATATTGTTTATCTATTAACATCATCATCCAATAATCTGAAATTGAATAAAAAAGACAAACTGGAGAGCATAAACACGTTGCTTAAAACAAGATCAAACCATGAAAACGGAAGGAAGAAGTTGGAACAACTATTAATTCATTTTGATTGAGATGCTAAAGTTAAATTAATGAATCGACAAGTACTATAAAAGTCTCAGGTGAACCTAAAAAGAAAGAAATAAACTGAAACGTAAATCTTATTCGTACCAATATCACCATGAACAGGTAATTTAAAGCAGATGAAACCAAATCGAATTTTCCAAGTATAAGATAGTGAATTAAAGAAGACAATAAAAGAGGAGTTATTAGTAAGCAGTTATTATTGGAGGAACTGAAAGCAATAATAGAAGTAAATGAGATGAAGAAAATGAAGTGAAAAATACCTTATGAAGATTATATTATAGCAAGATAATTTATGAGAGAGAGAAAAGAGATGAAGAGAATAATAGAAATTAAGAATGTGAACCGATCCAAACAAAGTAAACCAACTAACACAAAGCTTGAACTTTCCAACGGAAATCCACGCAATTTTCACCCTTTTTCTCTTCTTTCTTTTGCGCGGACAAAGAAAAGAAAAAGATGAGAAACCGACAAGGACAAAAAGGTCAACCCAGTCTTGAGATTAAAGCAATATAAAAAAATTAAATTATTATTATTAAATAAAAATTTGGAGACATAGGAATTCGGTGACCTTCCACAAGGGCGTGGTAGATTTGTACCAATAAATGTTTGGTCTTGGATTTTTGCAAAGTCCTGTTGTAATTACGTACCCAACTGGATTTTAAACCTAGTGGATTGTATGAGGTTAGTTATTTAATGCTTTCTTGAGTTGGTTTGGTTGTTATTTATTTAAGTTGGAAGGTGTTCCTTAGTTGGAGGTTGGTAAAACTAGCTCTTTATGTATAAAGGTTGGACCACATGATTTTCATTTATTTATATTTTTATTGTTGATAAAAAAATAAAATAAAAAAATAAAATAAAAATTACTAAATAAAAATATTCTTAAATATAATATATCTGATTGAATTACAGACCTAACAAATAATTTATTGCAGATTATTTCGTTAACAACTATGTTTAGATATAGTAACTCCAAATATAATTTTAAACTATATAATTTACAATTTATTATGGATATTATGAAAGAGGTATTTTGGTCATTTTTAAGTTATACGGGTGTCTTGGATCACACTCAATTTGATATTCTTTTACCAGTTGAGTGATTGATTGTATTTTTAAATATTAAATTATTCATTTTTAAAAATATTTATCTGAAAAGTATTTTAATTTTTTTAACAATGAAATTACAATTTTAACGAAAATAAAATTCCAAATATGTGAACTATTTCACTATCTTCAGGTATTGGTTGAATTAGAAGAAATTTTATGTTGGTTGAATTAGAAGAAATTTTATTAATATAGTACAATTTTATATTTTAATGATTAAAATATATAATTTTTAAAAAATTATTAAAATGAGTAGATTGTGTGTGACATAATTTTATTATAAAAGTCATGACACGTATATTTGAATTAAAATCTTCTAAATTGACATGATTTTAATATAATTAATTTTTATTAAAATTATATCATGACACAATTTATTTATTTTAATATTTTTTAAAAAATTTACTTGTTTTGATAATTAATAAATAAAATTATATTAAACTAGTAAATATTCTGAATTAGACTAAGGCTCTCTGTTCAATCCAGTTTAAGATTTTCTTAGGTCACACACTAATTTTATCCAAATCCAACAAAAAGATATATACACTCCTGTTACCAAACTTGTACTTATTTTATAATCACAATTGTAAATTGAAAAATGTTTAAGATATTTTTTCAATAAATATAAAATACTTAGAATTTAAGATTTTTTATAAAAATATTAGATCCAACTTCTTTTCTCTAAATAAAACATAAGAAATTGAACCAAATAATAAAGTCTATATATTTCCAAGTTCCGATAATAAATTTTAAAGCTAAAAGTGTGAGTAATGATGTTACGCTCACCACTCTCCGTCTTATATTTGTCTTCTTTTAACTTTTCAACCGACCATTAGTTGTGCTTCTTTATAAAAGTTTGTCACATTACAAATAATATTATTGTACTGTTTCTATCAATTTTGTATCATTACATTTATATTTCAAAAGTAAAAAATGCAATCATATTTATTTCTATATGTTAAAATAATTATGAAAAAAATTAATGAGTTTGTTTATACTCAATATTAATATTTGATTATAACTATGAAAAAATTTATGACTAGTTTCTTTAAGAATAGTATTATAAAAATATTTTTTTTATTTTAAGACGTATGGTACTGAATAATTTATTTATTTTTTTCGGTTGCATTTTGTTTTTTTTCTTTTTCTCTCTTGACATGTGAGTTTCGACCATCAAGTACAATTATAAAATGTTATTTGAATCAAATGAGTGTTTGATATTCAAATGCAATTAAGTTATAATAATAACATTTCTTTATTTTTGTTATTGTGTCTATCTATATGATCTTAATGAATTCTTTTTCTTTTGGACCGAGGATTAATAATATATTATGATTAAAAATATATTAACTGTTATCTTAATACATTTTAGACATAATAATCGATAAACCGTTCTGCACTATCAATACAATATTTATAAAGTATTTCTAAACACTTATAAAATGATACTTTGTTCACAAAAGACATTTTTAAATAAATGTAAAAGCTATCTGTTAACTTATACTCATGATCAAAATGTTTCTTTAGGCAGAAATTTGCAAATTTATGAAAAACATTTGATGGAACCCTGAACAAGTGGAGTTGATTCTCAAAGTCTCACAAAGAGTAGGAAAATGATTTGCACTGGTTTTCTTTCAAAAGTCTGTGTTATAATCAGACAAACCGGAACCACAAGCATGTTGTCGTGTTGGTGTGGAATTCTGGTTCTTCTATGCTAATGCCTTGGTGACATAATCAAAGTAGATTTTAACTTTGTGCTGTCAAAATATTCCCAACCACCCTGAAAATATCTGTCAATAAAAAACTATAACTCACAATAACACCTTCAATCATTGTACTAAGAAAAACTTGTACCTCCAATAATAGTATAAATAGGTGTGTCTGTAGTTATCCAGCAAGAACAGGGACGAAGCAAATGGCAGAAGAGATGAGTGTGGAGATTCCTAGAGTCAAACTTGGAAGCCAAGGTTTTGAGGTACTATCTACCTTCTCCTATTCCCACTTCGATTAATTTCAACAACATCAAAGGTTTTGTATAACACTGAATCTTGTTCTATTTCACAATAGGTTTCAAAGTTGGGGTTGGGTTGTATGAACCTTAGTGGAGGCTATATTGATGGTATTCCTGATGATGAAGGCATATCTCTTATTAAGTACGCATTCGCTCACGGAATTACTTTCTTTGACACTGCTGATATTTATGGGGCCAACGCTAACGAAGTTTTGATCGGAAAAGTAACCATTTTTTTCTCACCCTTGCTTACACTTCAATTAAGTGATTCTGGAAATACGGTGGAATCACTTTCGGAGTGTTTCCTTGTTTTGATCAGGCTTTAAAGCAGTTACCAAGAGAAAAAGTCCAACTAGCCACAAAATTTGGCATTGCAGGAATCAATTTTCCTCATACGCAAGTCAAAGGTACACCAGAGTACGTGCGATCGTCTTGTGAAGCTAGCTTGAAACGTCTTGATGTTGAATACATTGACCTCTATTATCAGCACAGAGTTGACCAAACAGTACCTATAGAAGAAACAGTTCAGATTCCTTCTTCCATTACACCTTTTTTATTTCTTAAAACTTATTATATACTTTGTACTGCATGTTCTGTCTCAGTAGACAAAAGTTACATATGTCAATGGTTTTGTTGTATTGTAGGTAGGTGAGCTAAAAAAGTTGGTGGAAGAGGGAAAAGTGAGGTATATAGGGTTATCTGAAGCGAGTTCGGATACTATAAGAAGAGCACATGCTGTCCATCCCATCACAGCTTTGCAAATAGAGTGGTCCCTATGGACCCGTGACATTGAGGAGGAGATAGTTCCTCTCTGTAGGTTAGTTCAAGTTCTTCTCCAAGATCATTGGAATGTATAATTCTCATATATGTTCCTTAACTAAAAATAAACAAATATTTTGACACTCTATTTAACTGAGTTACTTGGAAAGAAGGTAGAAAAATACAATTAAAAAGAATTGATCTGCTGTTTATGTGTTTATGTTATTGATACAGGGAGCTTGGCATTGGAATTGTACCATACAGCCCTCTGGGCCGAGGCTTTTTTGGTGGCAAAGGAGTTCTGGAAACCATGCCTGTAAATAAGGCCCTGGTACAATATTTTAGCATACATTTGTGTATTTCTACTGGATACTGCAGAATTTTTGGATGTGACAACTAGCTGATAAACAATCAATCCTTCAACTTGAACCAATAGTAGATTTGTTTTATAATTGCTATGTATTTTTCAAATTGAAAATACTTGTGTGAATGAACAAAAGTAATGATGGAAGGTACCATACATTTTACTTTTCCATATCAAAGAAAAAGTTGGACTGGATACTGAAAAAAACTATGCAGAAGAGATCTGATTGCCTAATGGCTAGTAATTTCATTTGGCAGATTGAATACCATCCTCGCTTCAAATCAGAGAACATGGGAAAGAACAAGTTAATATACGACCGAATAGAAAGCCTTGCAAAGAAACACCACTGCACTCCTCCCCAATTGGCATTAGCTTGGGTACTCCACCAAGGCAACGATGTGGTTCCTATTCCTGGTGAGTGACAAAATATGGTTACCTTTCTAAGATAGAGAAAGTGATAAAATATCTTAAATACCAACTACTCCAAATTAGTATCTCAGTGTATAAGGATTCAGGATTATGGTTTTATTTTCTTCAATCGGAACAACTTATTATGCTAACATATTTCTATGACTTCCCTTGAACACTGGTCAAGAAAGAGTATAAATATAGACTCTTCAAGAATATGTGGGCGATATAGTTGTGCATTTAGCGTGCTTATCTTTGTGGCCTGTTAATGTGTGGTTAGAGACATTAGAAAACTTTTGGTTAACTTTACTTTTTTTCCCATTGAAGAGATAGGGGAAAGTTGACCATTTACTAGAATTAGCTTATATAGCATCCAACTGCAGCACAAGAACGATCTAGTGTACTAAGTCACTTGCTGAAGCTTCTCAATGAAGTTCTATAAATGAACTTTATAGTCATCTCAGGCATTTCCCAGATTATGTATTGTCTTTTCAAGTGGTTATATTTTTTTCTTCAACAAGAAGAAGTTTTGATGAAAATAATGAGATGATTTTCTTTTGTTCTGTATGCAGTTTTCCTAAAGCATTTAAAGTAAGAGTATTTTATCTTTCACCAAGTCCATTGTTATGACATTTGTTAGATAGTAGATTTTTGTTGTGCCATTTGGTAGTCGGAAGAGTAATCAGATATGCAATAATTCTGAGTCTTTGGTGGATCACTGCTATAACCAAGGACAATTTATCTATCTATCTAAATTTAACAGGTAGGCTATCAATTTTTTACTCACCACAAATGTACAACTCTGACTGTACTTTTACAGGAACAACCAAGATTAAGAACCTTGATCAAAACATCGGTGCATTATCACTGAAATTTACAGAAAGTGACTTGAGAGAAATTTCTGAGGCTGTTCCCATAGAAGATGTAGCAGGGTCTCGATACTTCTTTGAGAATGACAAAGATTCTTGGAAATTTGCCGACACACCTCCAATAGATCCGAGGGTCTCAACTTAAGACATAGTAAATCATTTTCAGTTGGCAATTCATGAGATGCAAGAACTAGTACGATTATAAGCTACCAGTGCATTATGCAGATGTAGTATATAAGGATATGATATGTTGTGAGTTTTCTTTTAGCAGTATGCATAATAACTTAGTAAGAGTCCAACTCAACTATGGACACGTGATGGTTGGGTGGTTAAAGTTTTTAGTTTAAAATGCAGTACTACCTGATTATGTATTAAGCAAAAGTTCTGATTGTTTTTATATATACTTACAATTAAACGTGAGGGTTTAACTCATGTTTAAGGAACCAAATGTGTTCTTCATTATTGGTCTTATTACAAGGATGATATGTCAAACCCCAATGTGCATGACCTTATTTTGGTATAAATCCTAAATTGGTATCGAGAGGATTTGACTGTAACTTGTATAGATGTCAGTATTTTTATTTATATGAAAGAGAGATACAATAATAAGAAATAAAGATAATCATTAATATAGAGAAATATTTATTAACATGTTTTCCTATTTGATATAATCAAATTATAATATCTTCTTATTTAATATTATCAAATTATATTTTTAACCATGTGTATCTAAAAGTTAATTTGAGCTGCAAACTAATTTGGAGTTGAGTAAAAGGAAATTCGACTCGGCCTAGTAAAATGTTGTAAAACTGAGGTAATTGCTGGAGATAATCTTGTCAAATTACAAAAGTAAACTTATTTAAATAAAGCTATTGATTTTGTGCTTGTCATAAAGTAGTACTAAATTTGAATAAATTAAAAAAGTATTTTTAAAAACCTAAATTAAATTAGTTAATTTGATATTATACAGAAATAAAGTATTTACATTGTTAGTTATTTCTATATTAAAATAAATAAATAGAACCGTTTTTAATTTATTTCAATTCATATAATAGTTCAGATTTTTTTATTTAACTGGAAATAGAACAAAAAAACTCATCATAAATAAAAAAAAATATAATTGAATTAGGTTAATTTCAATCTTCAATAAGAAGGATATGAGACGATATCCATGATTTAAATTAAGGGAACTACACAGAAGGGAAGAGAATGAGTTCGTGTAAACAACGAGATTTCCCTCTCCTCGTATATAAAGATTGGAAAAAAAAATCACTTAAGATGGTAGTGTTTTTTTTGTTTTGTTTTTATTTTAGGTTTTGTCACGATAATATATATAATAATATCTTTTATTTTTATTATTTTTCCAGTATGATATTTAGATTTAGGAATTAGGATTTGGGTTTAGATATTTCATATATTTTCTCTACTTTATAAATAAATTTATTGTACAATTCACTTTACATATAATACTTTTAATTATAAAATATCCTTTAAAATATTTACATGTATCTACATACAATCTAATTCAATATAAATAAATATAATGATAAATTTGTATATGCTTAAATAATATTATTTTTACGATTCTTTTCATGTTTAACAATATTAAGTAACTCATATTTTTTTCAAAAATAATTATTTAAGAGTACCAAAATAAATTATTCAGTAGTATAAAAAATAATTATAATATTTTAATTAATTTAAATCTACACAAAAAAATCTTATATTTTATTATTTAAATATTTTTAAATATATAAATAAATTTGTAAATTAACATTTTATATCTTTTATAAAAATAAAAATATAAAACGCATTTACAACTATCACATCAATAATTGACTTTAATAAAATTTATTCACAAATTCATTCTAATATATCACAATTCAAATATATTATTTTTTTTACATTTTTATTTTAAATTCTTACAAATCAACTTCCTCAGAATTAATACAAACAGAATTTAAGCTATTGTATTGCACATTATATCTACATTGAAAGTCTAAAATTCATTTCCACTGTCACTAAAGTAGTATTGCCCAATATAACTTTATTTTGAAAGTCTACAAATCATGCAATCAAAGCACATTTTCTTTAAAATGAAGTTCTGTATCTGATTTATCCATGTTGATAATTTTGTTAAAAAATATTAAATTTAATAAAATTAAAAAAAATTATAGATGTACGGAGCAGCCCTAAATTAGACAAGTTATCATGATTGGTTTTGGATTTGGTGTAGATTCCGTTGACCGTTTTTGAAAGACACGAATAACCGTGGAGCGTTATTTTCTTAAGCATCCTTTAAAACAATATTTTATCCCATTGTTTAAGGAGAATACAAACATTAATTTATAATTAGGTCTCTGTAAATGTGCGAATTTTACTTATATGTATTAATAAAAAATGTTTTAAATTTTTATAAAAAAATGCTTTTATTTTGATTCATACAGGATTTGTTTAAAATAATAATTTGTCAATTAATTGACACAAGTGAGTAAAACTAACAAATGTATTTTTTTACCCTTAGTTAAAAAAATATTTGATTTTTATAATATTATACTTCGTTATGTGAGTAATTTAACAGTATGATGAGTTATTAGTTAAATAATCATTTAAAAAAACAAAGTTCTACATTTTCTTTGAATTTCACCATTAAAATAGAGAAAGTTAAAAGAATATATATAAAAGCAAGATCCATAAGTTTAGGATGAATTAAAAAATGGATTCCATAAGTTTGAGATAAAAAGATCAATATATATATATATAATTTTATGATATTATTATTATTATTATTCTAGTTCAGTATGGTATATGAAATTAATCCTTTTTTTTATATGTTATAATTTTTTAATTAATAATATTAAACTGTCGTTGAAAAGACACTAGGTCGAATTTGAATTAGGATAGTGGAAACGTAATGAGTGATGAAAAGATGGGTTTCTCTGACGCACTGAATGACGAAGTGAACGAGCTTTTCTGATTCCTATATAAAGGCCTCACCTCACTTGTAATGGAAAAGGAGTAGAAAAGAAGAGACTGTGAATCTTTGAATCACCAACTAAACAACAATGGAGGAAGTGCAACACATTCAAAGAGTTAAACTTGGGACCCAAGGCTTTGAGGTTCTTACTTACAGTGTCTAATATGCTTCTCTTATCTTCATACTACTAATGCGTAATATTCATTTTTGTGTTTCTTTTTCTATTACAGGTTTCAAAATTGGGATTCGGATGCATGGGCCTAACTGGAGCGTACAATGATCCTCTCCCAGAAGAGGATGGCATTTCTATTATCAACTATGCCTTCAGTAAGGGAATTACCTTTTTTGATACAGCTGATGTTTATGGAGCTAATGCCAATGAACTTTTGGTTGGGAAGGTACAAATTGTTTCTTTTGATTTCAAGTAATCATGCTTGTGTTGGAATGGATTGAAGTGTATATATGACTGCAAATTTTCCTTTATTAGTCAGTTGTTGTGTTTGTCATTTTCTTTTTTGGTTTTGTTTGACAAGGCTTTGAAGCAGCTACCCAGAGAAAAGATCCAGATAGCCACGAAATTTGGTATTATGGGAAGAGACTCTAATGTTCAGATCAAGGGTTCGCCTGAATATGTGCGCTCGTGCTGTGAAGCTAGCTTGAAGCGTCTTGATGTTGAATACATTGATCTCTATTATCAGCATAGAGTGGACCAATCTATACCTATAGAGGAAACAGTTAATCATTTCTTCCTTTCAGAAATCTATATATGATTTTGCTCATATGTAGCAGAACGCATTATAAAGCTGTTGATGTTATCTGGATTTTCTCACTCCTTGTTATATTTTAGGTGGGTGAACTTAAGAGACTGGTGGAAGAGGGTAAAGTGAAGTATATTGGGTTATCTGAAGCGAGTCCAGATACTATAAGGAGAGCACACGCAGTTCATCCCATCACAGCTGTGCAAATAGAGTGGTCTCTGTGGACTCGTGATGTTGAGGAAGAGATAATCCCACTCTGCAGGTTAGTTCCATTTTTTTTAAGTTCGTGCCATGCGGCTGTTGTATAAAAAATGTGAGTTGTGAATGTTTATATTAAAGAAAAACAGAACAGTAAAAGAAGGAAAATGAAAAGAAAAGTTATAATACATTTTTGTGTTAATCTGACTTCAATTTTGTAATGCTTCTATTGGTACAGGGAACTTGGTATTGGAATTGTACCATATAGTCCTCTGGGTCGTGGATTTTTTGGGGGAAAAGGAGTTCTGGAAAATGTGCCTGCAATTAGCAACCTGGTATATATCATTGTAGCATTTACAGTTTCACCTGTGTTTCTACTGCATTAGGTGGAAATGGAATTGTTAAGATGTGACAAATAATCAATTCTCATAATTGAATATAACTTTTGTTGGTTTGTTGTCTTCATTGCAAATACATGTAGTATTTAAGCTTAAAATGGTTATGCAGGGAATCCCTACTTATATCTTTTTCTCACATAAAAAGAGTATAAAATTATACTTTAAAAAAAGGTTATATTGTTTGCTGATGGTTATTATTTAACTTATCAGAAAAGACATCCACGTTTCCAAACAGAGAACCTGGAGAAGAACAAGAATATATATGAACGAATTGAAATCCTTGCAAAGAAGCATCAGGCCACTCCTGCTCAGTTGGCATTAGCATGGGTTCTCCAACAAGGAGAGGATGTTATTCCTATCCCTGGTGAGTGACAATCTATCTGATACTCACTGATCTGAACTGGTATCCTATGTACCAAGAAGATAGTATTTATTATTTTTATTATTTTATTTCTCAATCTGAACATATTATTATGCACCTTATAGTTTTTTTTCTTAAAAAAAACTCTGTTAAACGTCAACCATGACATTTCAGTCTGCAAGTCCAGAAACAATCCATTAAAAAAGAAAATCCATGCTCAAAAACATACAAAACAAACTTCCTTAAAAAGAATTAAACAACACGAAACATGAAAAAAATTCTAGACTAATAACCGCACAATGATTTCCTTCATGAAAGATGTGAGATATTTTAAACTCTATAGCATCACAATTCTTCATGCATTTCCTCCATCTACCTCTAAGAAACCACAGAATAATCTGAGAAGATATCATTCCTCAGTTTTTTTTGGAAGAATTAACTGATAATTTGATGTAACTTTATGGAAGAAGAATTGTCTGATAATTTGATGTAATCTTTAACAGTGTGTATAGCCGAATCTAGGTCTATGTTTTGTTGAAATCTATCATGATTTCTCATTCTTCAGCATCGTAAGAGAACCAGAAAGGTGGATGTCTTTAATAAACTGAACAAAACCAACATAAGAGAAGAAATGTATACCAGAAAATTTTTGCTGCCATCAAGACCAGATTTCCAAGGCAATATTAGATTAAAAAAAGTGAAAAAATGTTTTTTTCTTGTTGCTTACATAAAGAACAGTAGAGCACATTGAAAAACCTTTATACTGAATCTCCTCAACAGAAGTCATTCTGTTGTGCAGCAGCTTCCTTGAAACCAGAGAGTTTAGTCATGTACTTTTTATACTGGTCAAATAATTGAAGAACTGGTGCAGTATAATAGTGCATTCCATGTTTTAAAGACTCAGTTTTTTCTTATGTACTAATGTTGCTGATTGAAGGTCTACTCATTTAATTAGATTGTATATCTTGCTATGCAAATATCTACTTGCCTTCTCAAGTGCTTAGTTTCATAAAGTTCTATAGGAGGAAGACCTATTAAAAATATTTGTTGATTTCTTTAGCTCTATATCCAATCTCCCTGCAGCTTTTACCAAGGCTTTATTTAACTTGTATCGTGTGATTGATAAATATTGAAGAATACATAAAGTATTTTGAAAAGTTTGAACTGTTATATCCAAAGCATTTTGAAGCACAAATATGTTCAGTGTTCATCAATAGGTGCATGATTGTTCCTCATCAATTTCTTTGCACCTTTACAGGAACAACTAAGATTAAAAATCTGGATCAAAACCTAGGAGCCTTAGCAGTGAAACTGTCAGAACAGGACCTGAGAGAAATTTCTGAGGCCGTTCCCACTGGTGATGTAGCAGGTACTAGATTCTACAATGGAATGGATCAGCTTTCTTGGAAGTTTGCCAACACACCTTCAAAAGATTCAAGAGTCTCAACCTGACGCACTCAACTCCACCTTCAGTAAGAGAATCTACATATCCAAGTTACATGAATTGAGGGTAATAAGGCTGATATCAGGAAGCTATTAAAATATCAATGATGTAGCCTGTCTCCTTGGGGGACATTTTAGACTATTTGGCTGGTTCAAGTTTTTATTTAAACTGCAATACCTTTTTGTTATACAATAAGTAATAAATTATTATAGGTTGGTATTTATAAATGTTCACTTGCTCGTTTATTTTTTTCTCACCCTATTTATCAATATTAAATATTAAAGTAATTAAGATACTTATTGGATAAGGAAGGGTCTTGTTCAATAAATGGAAAGGTAGAGACAAAATGTTTGATCTTACCAGTTTCAGTGTGGATGATTGAAGTGGAATGCTCCAAGATGTGCAAACATAGACAAACTTGAGTTTTATTATAGTTAATTGTTAGTTAACATATATGATGTTGCTGATTAAATCAATTTGGTAATATTTAATTTATTATGTTATGAATGTGTGAATTAAAAATGGGAGGATTTTCCATACCTACGAACCAAATCTAACTAGAATTGTCATAATTTGAAATATTTTATCTAATTTTATATTTTACTTGCAGTTTAGTTTTCTCACCATAAAATATATATATATGTGTGTGTGTGTAATGATGGTAATCCCAAGTATAACTTGCACCAGTTTCAGAACTCTACAAAAATATAATATACAGTTGTTATGACAATGGTTGTGTAAGATATCTCTTACTATGTAAAAAATCTAGAATCAAAACTGAGGAAAACTAAAGATCAAAATGAAGCAATGAAAAATAAATATTAATTGTGTCATTATATTGTATCTGAGCAAGAATAAAATAGACTACACTTAGTTGAGTATTTAAACAAATTAAATAATATTTTTTTAACCAGTCAAATAACATTAAATTGTATATATCCGTTTCATTCTTATATAAAACGACACTCCTGATATATATAATATGATCAAAATATACTATATCGATAGTGTTACAATTTTCAACCATTGATTTTACTATATTCTAACAGTGTTAACATAATCAATCTAGTTATTTATGTGACCAAAATGCATCATCAATCATAACAAAGCCATGATAAAAATGACTCTTAGCCATAATATGGATTTTAGTTAGTAAAGTAAAAATTTACACAATTTTTTCTATACAGTGATATTTGCCTGACTTTGAAATTTGAAGATTTTTTTGGGAAAATTTATAATTTTTTTCAAAATTTACTATCAGTTAGTGGTTGAATCATAATCAAATTACTAGTAATTATATATATATATATATATATATATATATAATAGTATTGAGTAATAAGATATCATAAAATTATAAGCAAACTAGTAAATTTTTTATATTCAAGTTGAATTACTTAACTAATTTCATGATTGCATTATGAATAAAGTAATTAGAAATTAAGATTTTAATTTTTGTTCTTTATTAAGCTTTGAGAATTGAAACGTTGTGTTGAATTATTATATTCTTACATGTGAATTCATAATTAGTTAATTTGAAATTTATGTGAATAATGATAATAATTGTTTTGAATTTTATCAGCGAATTTAATTTGTTTAGTTGTTCAGTTTATTGTTATGTGATAAATTAAAATTGTATTGATAGAGGAATTTAAGACTTATATTCAAGTTTGAAAACTTGTGACATTGCATTAAAAATTATTTTCTAGGGTAGAGTAGGTGTATGATTATACAGATGATTGTTATTCTAATATACTTTAAAATTTTTGTTATCTATATATTTTGCTTATCCGATTATTTATTGTTTTAAAATAAGATAGAAGTTGAGTGTAAAACTTTTAAATTTAAATTTTTTTAAGTGCATCTTCTATTTTACTAAGTGACATTTCTCAAGTAACAAATTATTATTCAAGTGGTAGATTTTATTGTTCAATATATATTGCAAGTTTAACTTACTAATATTTTAAAATACTTTAATATTTTTTTTATTTACGTTATATAGTAGGAATAATATTTAACAACCTATTATTTACTTTATATTTCACATTTCTTTATACTTTTTTATGACTTTATAAATTATAAATCTAATATTTATATAAATTATTATTATATTCGATTAGAGTAATTAAACTTAAAATTCATACCAAATAAATTGTTTTGCTTGAATTGTTAGAGGAGTAAGATTTGTCCAGATAAATCAATAGTTCTTACTTTCTAAATTGTTACCATTTAAGAAATACTTACACCAGTCTTTCTAGATCACACTCTTATCCACATTTTTTATTTATAGTTTATTTTGTTTTTTTGTTATATAATGACTCCAATTTAATGTTTTTTTACATATTAATAACAATAATGATGATAAACATGTAATTTTATTGAAATAAATTTATTAAAATATTTTTACTATTTAAATAAATCATTACTATGAAATGAAATAAAGAGAAATTAATTTAAAAATAAATTAAAGATTAAAAACAATAAATTTTTTAAGGCAATCAGTAAAAGAAAATTATTTAATATAAATCAATTCTAGAGATAAGTTATATCCACTAAACTAGATACTATTTTAAAAATTAAGAACATTATTAATATCTAAATTAGTTTCTATTATTGATAAATAATTTATAAATTGATATATAAGATTTTAACTACCAACTTTATAATATAAGTTATTGGTAGTTAAAACCTTGATAGCTAATTAAATATCAATTTAAAAATTATTTATTAATAATAAAAATTATTTTAAATACTAATTATATAATGTAGTTAATATAATAATTAATTATTTTTGAAAAAATTAATTTTTATTTAATAATTTTTTAAGTAGTTAATAAATATTATTTATGATGTTAAATTTTTTTTCTCACTTTCTATAAATGTATAATTAAATATCTCAAACCAAGAATCAAGAGGTAGAATTACATTCTTAATTTTTGGATATAAAATTTAAAAGAACTGAAAAAAAGTATTTAATGAGGTGTTAGCACATTATTGCATGAGTTTTCTTTAATTGAATAATAATGACTTAAAATGTTTGTAATAACAAGTGAAGAGTTAGAATGTACTGATAAAGAAAGCATATAATTGAATGAGTTTTGGTTTAGTAATAAGTTTTTGGTATTTAATACATAGTTAAGTAACGGCATAAAACTTTGAATAGAAAAATAAAATGTAAAGTATTGATTAAGATAAATGATTTAGTGAAGATAAATGATTAAGATAAAATGTTGCATATTTGAAGCATAATCTGGAAGTGGGGGCAAAAGAGTAATTAGAAGGAAAGGAAAAGAAAAGAGAAGAGGGTGGTTTCGTTTGACCTAAATACCCTCTGTTGGTGCTTGGTTGAAGGTATGGATTTCCCATGAGGACCCTCTAATTCCCAATCTTCCTCTCTTCTCCTTACCCTTCTTCTTCTAATTCCGATTTTCTCCACTTCCCCGCCATTTTTTCAAATTCCCGTTTCTTCTTTTTTTCGATCAACCCCTTTCCATTCCCACCTAGGGTTCCGTTTTTTTTCTTCCAAGTTTCAATCTTTCAGGTAATTTCACTCTCATTCTCTTCATCGTCAACATATTTATTGCCTTCAATTCTTGGGGGTCGTGCTTTGTAATTTCGACATTTTAATTTTTGTTTAATTATCGCTTTGAATTATGCTGGGATTTTATGTTCCCTTTTAAAGTTTGCCTTTTTTGTTAAAATCTTCACTGGGGGGTTTTGTTGAAGTTTTTTACGGGTTAGCTTCACTGGAGTCACCACTCTTAACTTGAGCTCAAATCAATTTTTTCTTCAATTTATTTGGATTGCAAAATTGATGTTTTCTCTCTCGGTTTTAAAAGAGGTGGTTTTTATTGTGTACCCTATGATTTCAATTTATTTGTGGGACGGTTTATAAATTAATGAAGTTCGAGTGGCATGTTTATAGTTATTGACAGTGTACTGTACAATCATGGACTTGTATTCTGTAATCCTTATAGTGTAATTGTACTCAACACTTGACATTTTATTATGAAATTTGGGATTTGTAACTTGTGGTAGTTAGGTTATTAAGAGCGGAGAGAGCGTTTTGTACTTTATGCATCCCATCTTTGTAGCCGAGTCTAGTTTTGTATGAATTTCATACTGTTACTGGATTTGGTAATGTTGGTGTATCTTCACTCCCTTGCCTCCTTTGAACTGTTTTTTTTCTTCAGTTTTCAGTTTTCAGCGTATCTAGTTGTGTATAACCATTAAGCTTCACATTTGTATGATTTGATCTGACTTGTCTATTGTTATCTGGTTTCTTGCAGCTGGCGTTCTATCCGCAAATTCTCATTGTCGTGATATATAGTGATTCATGTCTTCAATGACTAATCATGATTTGATAATTGGCCAGGGTCATAATTTAGCACTTGGTCATAACCAGCAACTGGTGCTGAACCACAATCACAGTTTGGGCCTCAGTGGGAACCATGATTTGGAATTGGGACAAACTGATGATCAGCATTTGGGTCTGGGGCAAACTCACGATCATGAATTGGGCTTAGGAATTGCCAATGACCATGAATTGGGTTTGGGACTGAACCATGTTGATGGAGATGGTGTTCACAGGTATGGGCATGAAGATGAGCTATCCATGGATCAAAAACCCGAGCATGATGGCCATGAGATGCCCATTCCCACACAAAACCATGAGTTGACCATAACAGAGAACAATGATTTGACTGTTTCAGAAAATCAGGAATTTGATGAGAACATGGCCATGACTATGGTCCAGAACCCAGAAATGAGTATTGAATCTGCTGAAGAAATGGATGTCCATGAATCCCAGCTTATGGTTCCCACATCCCCTGTAATTCAGGCTCGTACATTAGCCATAAGTCCTAATTATGAATTGTCAGTGGGACAAGAATTCCCTGATGTTAAGAGTTGCCGAAGGGCATTAAGGGATACAGCAATCGCTCTGCACTTTGAGATGCAGACTATAAAATCGGACAAGACTCGCTTTACTGCTAAATGCCGAAGTGAAGGATGTCCCTGGCGCATTCATGCAGCAAAACTCCCTGGTGTTCCAACTTTTAGTATTAGGACAATCCATGAGAATCACACATGTGGAGGAATTTCACATCTTGGCCATCAACAAGCCTCAGTGCAATGGGTTGCTACCTCAGTGGAGCAAAGGCTAAGGGAGAACCCTAATTGCAAGCCAAAGGAGATATTGGAAGAGATTCATAGGGTTCATGGCATCACTTTGTCATACAAGCAAGCTTGGAGAGGCAAGGAGCGTATCATGGCTGCAATGCGTGGATCTTTTGAAGAGGGATACCGCTTACTTCCACAATACTGTGAACAGGTGAAACGCACAAATCCAGGCAGTATTGCATCTGTTTATGGAAATCCAACTGATAATTGCTTCCAACGCCTATTCATATCCTTTCAAGCATCAATATATGGTTTTTTAAATACTTGTCGACCACTTTTGGAGCTTGATAGAACATATTTAAAGAGCAAGTATCTAGGTACATTACTTCTAGCCACCGGATTTGATGGTGACGGAGCTCTCTTTCCTTTGGCGTTTGGTGTTGTTGATGAGGAGAATGAGGATAATTGGATGTGGTTTCTGTCTGAACTCCATAACCTGATGGAGACAAACACTGAAAACATGCCAAGGCTCACAATTTTGTCTGACAGGCAGAAGGGAATTGTAGACGGTGTAGAAGCAAATTTTCCCACTGCTTTCCATGGATTTTGTATGCGGCACTTGAGTGACAGCTTTCGCAAGGAGTTTAATAACACAATACTTGTTGATCTTCTATGGCAAGCAGCTCAAGTTCTTACCATACTTGAATTTGAAGCAAAAGTTTTAGAGATTGAAGAAATATCACAAGATGCTGCGTACTGGATTCGAAGAATTCCACCTCATTTGTGGGCTACTGCATACTTCGAGGGGCAAAGTTTTTTTCATTTTGCAGCAAACATAGTTGAATCTTTAAACACATGGATTCTAGATGCATCTGGGCTTCCAATAGTTCAAATGATGGAATGCATAAGAAGACAACTAATGACTTGGTTTAACGAGCGGCGAGAGACCAGTATGCAGTGGACATCAATACTTGTACCTTCTGCTGAGAGAGTTGTCACAGACGCTCTTGATCGTGCAAGGACACACCAGGTACTTCGTGCCACTGATGCTGAATTTGAAGTTATATCACATGAAGGAACAAACACTGTTGATATTAGGACCCGTTGTTGTCAATGTCGTGGGTGGCAGCTGTATGGTTTGCCTTGTGCACATGCTGTGGCTGCTCTTCTCTCTATTAGGCAGAATGTGCAAAGATTCACAGAAAGCTGTTTTACTGTTGCAAACTATAGAAAGACATACTCACAGACCATACACCCAATTCCTGACAAGTCTCTGTGGAAGGAGTTGTCTGAGGTTGAGGGGGTTGTGGGGGTGTCTGATGTTGATCAACTTCAACTTCAACTTACTATTAACCCTCCTAAGTCACTCCGGCCCCCAGGTCGACCCAGAAAGAAACGGGTCCGAGCAGAAGACCGTGGCCGCGTAAAACGGGTTGTGCATTGCAGTCGTTGCAATCAAACAGGTCATTTCAGAACCACATGTGCAGCTCCCATCTAAGTCTCCCCCTACACCTTAGTTTTTCATTATTTATTATTTAGGCTTTTCTAGCTTAGACCCTCCACCAATTTTTCTCTTTTTTATTTTATTTTCTTTACATTAATGTGAATTAATGTTTCAGCTGTTGTGTATCTATAGTCAATTAATTTCATTGTTTCGGTGCGCATACAAAACTTCAATACATCCTTATTTCAAAGCTAATATTCTTAGCTTCACTCCAATGATTCCAGAAATCCAACCTTTGTATTGATTTAAATTGAAACTTAGTTTCTGGCCAAATGTAAGTAAACTTATTACTTTTTAAGAAAATTCAAACTTATCACCATTTTAAGTTTCTGAACGAATGTAAGTATTTATATTTTTTCACGTCAAATTTATAAAACGACGCTAATCTTCTTAAGACATACGGCCGAATACAATGAAATTGATCCATGCTCGGAAAAGAAAATAGCCCCAAATTATTTTTTACAATAATTACTACTGAAGATTTTAAGAAGTATTTGTTATTTTTTAATAGAATCCCTTTATTAATCTTAAACACTTGGATAAATTTATAATTACATTTTCAATTTAGAATAATGATTTTTTGTTACATGATTATTTTGCCATTTTGTAGTTAATTTTCTTCAGTATGTGAGGCGGATAGTTTGACATGTATGAAAATGAGAATCGATTTATCTGTTACAAAAACTAGGAAAAATACCTTACAGAGAGAGGAGAAAACTGTATAAATGTAATTATTATTAAGACAACAGGCTAAACGTAAAGCAAGGTTCCTTGCTAACAATGGATAAGAATTGTATCCTTGCTCTGCAGCAGTACCACCTGCTTGCGGCTGTGCTGGTGCTCCACCGGCTGCAGCTTCAGCCATAAAATTCTGCACCACATTCATTAACCGTAATGCTTGATTACCATGCATACTAATCACGGTAGGGAAAGTGCATGTTTGGTTTAACAAGCATCAAATTCAGAAAACCCTCAGCCTCTCATAGAAACAAAAGATTGAAAATTAAATGAGAAGCTGAATAGGAAGGTTGCAAGAAAAATTAGAAATTTACTCCCAATTTTTTATTCAGATGATACTTTGATGGGTAACTGTAATTTTGAAATTCAACTAGCTTTAGTTTTCTCCATTTTTAGTTATAAATCTTGATGAAATTCAAAATGCAATGAATATTTTAGGTCTCTCAAATGAACACTGCAAAAAGCTGTTCACTAAAAAAAAAATCATACTACTAATAAGATAGAAGTCTAACTGAAAAAAATATTTACAAGACATGCAGCATCTTACGGATTGAATTTTTTAAAGTTGATTAAAAGACCAAGATCACTGAGCTGTTTGGACTTGAGAAGCAGTTCCACTGATTTCAACTGTCATCTCCCCCAATATCGATTTCAACCACCCTGTCATCTCGAAGAGCAAACTTTGGGAGGTTAGCAACAACAGAATGTCAAACAGCCCACCAACGTGCCAAAATACAAAGATTGGAAAAGAGTTTCAGATTTTCAGTAATACTATATTTGAAAGCATAAATCAGAACATAGTAACAGATATTATTTTCTCCATAATTCATTCATATCACTCCAGTAAATTGTTCCTGTAATAATTAATTTTCAGTTAAGAAAGGATAGACAATGAAGATTACAGAATGTTTCAAAACTACAATTAGATTGTAGTGATGTTGAATAGAATATAAAAAAAGATCAAGATTATTGTCCTGCCAAATGAATTAGTAAATGAATAATTTTGTTTTTTCTTTCTAACAAATGATTTAAATGGTGGTGAGAGGAGTTAGTGATACATATATGATTGCTTTCATGATATCAGTAATATGAAAAATTATATATCATGTTACTAAGTGAGCTATCTCTTTCTCAATCTAAAAAATATGGCAACACTTATCTTAAACCCTAAACATAAAGCTAGATACATATAAAAGAAATAATAATAAAATAACATTACATTTTAACATTCCTGAAGTTGGAGCATATAAGTTATATGCACAAATCTTGAAACATATAAATTGAATCCTAGGTCGTCTTAGATATTTAGTTAGAATATCCGCAAATTGTTTATTAAAATTGACAAACTCACTAATAAGATCCATGGAGAGCAATTTCTCTCTAACAAAAAGACAATTAATCTATATATGTTTCTCATGAAACACAGGATTGGAGGCAATGAGAGCTTCTTGATCGTCACAATACAAATTCATCTACTTATTTTTACAAAATTTTAACTCTTGAAAGAGTTGTTTAATCCACACAACACGAGTTCACATGTAGCTAAAGTCATAGATCCATATTCAGTTTCTACACTAGACCGGACAACAACAATTTGTTTCATGTTTTTCCAATATTTAAGATTCCCCCAAAGAATATGCAATATCTTGTGCTAGATCTCTTGTCAATGGGACAGTTAGCCCAATTTGCATTACAATACCCTAAGACTTGTGTATTTCCCCAGTATGTCCTAAGGTCCCTTCTATATAGTTGAGGATGTGAATCAAAACATGCCACTGATCTCCTAGGATCCCCTTTACATATCTGAGAGTGTGAATCACAACATTCCATTGATCAATGTGAGGGTTCTGCATAAATTGACTCACAACTCCCAGTGGATAAGAAAGTTCAGGTCTTCTTATAGTGAGATAAATGAGTTTTTCCACCAATCTCCTATACCTATCTCGGTCTGAAAAGGGTTCACCTTGGTCTCTTATTAATTTCTAATTTGAATCCATAGAATTGCTAATAGGCTTGCAATTTGTTAGGCTTGTCACCTCCAAAATATCAATAGCATATAAAGTCATCGATGTATTTTACAAACTAAATCAGACTTCCCCTGAGCAACAACCATGGTTGAAACAATACAAGATTCAGAAAATCACCTCTTCGATACATTACTTATATCTCTATTCAACTACCATGTTTCAAATGACTATGAGTCAACTTGATATATATATATTTACATAATAATAATATTAATTATAAAAAAGATAGAAATAAATTAATTAATTTTGTTTTATTATTATTATTTAAATATTATAAATTTGTAAGTTTATATTTTATATCTCTTAAAAATTATTCATAAAACTCAAATTCACACACTTATTACTGATAAGTTTTGCTTAAATTTTGGAGAGAAAAAAATAGATGCATGTGACTAAAAAAGACAAGTGATAATGTGTAAGATTTTAGGAGGTAACTAAACTTTCAGGAGGAAGTTTGAAATGATTTGGACAGCTTTTTAATCAGCAGAATTTCTCACATGACTTACAAGGAGACACTGATAATGTAATGTAAGTTTCAAGGTATACATGCTTCAAAGATTACTTTCTTATCCTCCAAATACGGGCAGTTGACACAGACATTAAATTCACGTACTTATTACTAAAAACTCATTGCTTAAATTTCAAAATAAAAGAGAAATGAACTACTTCCATATGACTAAAACAGATAAGTGATAACATGTTCCATTTTAGAATGTAACTAATTTTCAGGAGAATGTTTGGAATGATTTTGGACAGCTTTTAATCAGAGCATAGTTTCTCACATATCTCACAAGATGGTCCATGAAGAACCTATTAAATGAAGAATGTTCTATGGAGAACAAGAAAAAAGGCATTTCCTCGAAGAAGGTAACATCAACATATATATATAATACCTTTTAGTTATCGGAGAATAACATTTATATCCTTTCTGAAAGTGAGAATATCCCAAAAAGACATACTTAATAGCTTTTGTAGAAAGCTTGTCAAGATCTAGAGAAACATTATGAACAAAACAAATATATCCAAACACATGGAGAGACATGATCTAGAGGCTTTAGGAAAAATTAAAGAGTAAGGAACTTTATTTTCAAGGAGGAAGAACACATCCTATTCATCAGAAAAAAAACAATGAGGACTGTATGATGAACATGAACATTAGTATTGAGCGTTAGAGAGGGAACAATTTCAATAAGATATCTATTCTTCCTCTCTGTATAATATTTTAGTGTAGAGTATGAGAATTTGTTGACTTATGTAAAATTTCAGAAGATAAGAATGAAGAAAACACAAGAAAAAAATACTCCTTAGCATTATCACTTTTAAGAATTTTTATTATCTTTCCAATTCTTAATTTCATTGAAGAGATAAATATGAATAAAATTCACACATGTCTTTCATTAAATAAACCCAAGTACTTTGAGAGAATTCATCAATGAAGTTTATAAAATAATTAAAATCAAAGGAAGTGACACCCTTATCCTCAAATATTTCATAATAAATATTAGAAAAAATAGAATTACAATGTCTATCAGACTTTTAAGGAAAGAAAGATCTAACATGTTTACCTAATTGAAAAGATTCACGATCTAAAGCTTGAACTTGTTTGATTGAGACCAGTAACCATTATATTCAATTTTCATATGAAAAATAAAAGCATAATTCCAAAAACAAATAGTTAATACATGACAAAGAAATCACAGTTTTTTTACCTCTGTCTCCTCCTTGAAAGGGGCAATCAGGCCAAACGGTGCAAAGCTGGGAATGCTGAAATTGAAACCCATGGTGACGATACATGTCCTTTTCTCTGTTCTCAAGTATCGAAACCTGATAGAGCATAAACAAATTACTCATAAGTCTAGCAATGTCTAATCAGATATAGAAAAATGTATAATATACTTTTATCACAATAAACAATTTGGTCATGTCTTCAAGTTCTTCAGAATCATAATCCTGACAACAAATGTCATAAAATCAAAAACTGAACAGACGTGTAATAATAGAAGTGTTGAACTAAATTTTTTATCTTCAGATATGGATCCATGTTGTTGATTGGATAGTATAGATCACCGGTCCCCGAACTAAACAACTCAAATCCTACTTATTCATGTAATCAATATAAGCTGCAAGAGAAAATGACATAACAGAGAAAAAGAATGAGGCAAAATATGGATGAATAGATGAATACGTTCATCCTCATCATCATAACGTTCCATGTGCAGGTCCTTCAAGGCATGGATTATGTTGTCAGATACTACACCACCACATCTTCATCTTTATTCGTAGTCTCACTCACCTGATTGGAGAGGGATAAATTCTTCAAGATCTTCTTGGAGAGAATGATCAAGAACCAAGGGTACTGATTTTGATACTCCTTTTGGTATCCATGAAATTGCCGAAATCATTGTTCTCTAATACTTCTCTTTGCCGTCCCAAAAATTCTGGCAACCAACCGTTGTAAACTTCCGAGAACAAAGAATACTAACATATATCAGAAGCAGATGGTTGGACTTAAAATATGTGAAAAGTGGAAGGATACTTACTCTGATAAAAGTTACTTGAAAAAATCAAAGAAAACAAGAGGTGGTGAAAATGGAAAAATACCTGTTGATTTCAGATGAGAGAGAAGGTGCATTAATGCTGAATGCCTGCGGTATCAAAAGAGAAATATTCTGGCTCCTTGCATTTATACCTTGAATCGAGTAGAGACTCCTAGCCTATGAGTCCCATCTCGTCGATGCCTTACGACTCTGAAATTTGTTCAAGTTTTCTAAAACAAAGATTAAAAATATTATGAGTTAACTATAATTTGTAATACATTTTTTCTCAAACCAAACCTCTCAAATTTTGTATACAATAAACTGCAGTGCAGTAAAGTAAAATGATAGTGATTAAATATACATTTAGGGTTCTTCTCATCTCACTTTATGTTTTGTCTCTTTTATTCTCGCATTCACTTTTTCTCTCTCACACTCACGCAACCTCACACCACTCCGACGCACTCTCATTCACTCTTTCCCTCTCCATCACGCACAACACACATTCATCTTTTCCAGATCACTCACTTTTTCACTCTCTCAATTTCCCTACAAAAATACTTTACCTACTCTTCAAGAAAAAAAAATGAAAATCACTCCACACATATAAAAGTTGGTCTGTTTGACTTAGCTGTAACCTCTTCACTAAAATTATGTACTCTGTTTTAGTCTTACTTTTTCTTATCTGTTACTATTAAACAATACGGGTAGAGTTATAGAAGTATCATATATTAATTGAGTTTCTTTTTATTATCAATTGTTTTTCTTTATAGAATAGAATAATTGAGTGTGTCTTTTCTAATTATCAGTTGTTTTTTTTTATAAAATGAATAACCTTTATTTTGTCTTTGTGTATTATGATTTTCTTTCTCTCTTTAGTTAAACTTAGAATAAGTGTTGTATATATTTAGAATATTTGTTTTGATTTAATAACAAGAAGAAAAAGATATTCATTCTCATTTCTTTTACCTTTTTTTTACTCTTTTGTTCATTTTTGTTCTCTTTTATTCATTTCTGTTTTATTTCATAATTGTTAGAAGTTATTTTCTTTGTTTTGTATTAGAACATTATGTGGATGGTTTGATGTATAAGGAAAAACAAGAGTGAAACAGAGTCCATGATTCTAGTGAGAAGGTTACAGCGTGAGCTAAGACAAGCACACCAACGCTTACCTGTGTAGAGTGATTTTCGTTCTTTTTTCTTGAAAAGGAATGGATGAAGCCATTTTGTAGGAGAATTGAAGGAATGAAAAAGTGAGTGATGTGGAGAGGATGAATGTCTGTTAAGCGTGATGGAGAGGGAGAAAAACAAAAAAGTGCGTGGGAGTGGTGTGAGGTTGCGTTATGCTTTGTTTGGATTAAAGAGTGGAAATGGGAGAGTGGATTTGAGATGATTTGAAGGAAAAGTGTGAAGAAAGTTAGGGTGTTTGGATTAAGGTAAATAGAGTGAAAAGTGTAGGAAAAGTTTATGAAAATTTGTGAATGATGTGATGGATGTGATTGAAATTATATTATTTTTAATTGATAAAAATGTAAATTTATAAATTTATTCTTATATTTAAAAATTGTTAAATAATTAATTTAATTGATTTATTTATAAATTATAATCATTTTTAATTAAAATATTATTTAAATATTTATAATTATAAATATTTAATAAAAACTTATTTTATATTAAATAAAATTATTATTTTTATTTTTACTCTTTTGTAATTAA
>Ga0123342_1000764_pt1 | contig 52447 bp, 21 predicted proteins | sample Turbeawhitnodule_FD_89960 | JGI IMG/M metagenome (GOLD analysis project Ga0123342, IMG submission 89960) | Root nodule microbial communities of legume samples collected from Mexico - Turtle bean Mexico white nodule | ecosystem: Host-associated > Plants > Roots > Nodule | place: Mexico: Nepantla...
CCATAAGGTTGGTGTTCTTGATGTTGGGATTGTTCATCCATTCCTTTCATTGGGAGCTTGAGGGTGGGATTCAACCACAGGATATCAACATGGATGAAAGTTTTGGACTAACCTTGGAGAAGGAACAACCTTTGTTAGTTATTCCAATCACACCAAACTAATATTTATCTGGTATGCTAAATTCTCAAAGTGTTAGAATTGTCAGAAATTTTTTTAAAAAATAATTAAATATTTTATCGATATGTATTTTATGAATGTCGTACACGTATTAGTGTCTAGTGTCTGATAAATGTGTTTGATATGGATACTTCATATAAGAAACGTGTCCCAAGCTCAAGCTGCATAATCTGAAAGTAATATGTAACTATGTTGACACATTCTCTCTCTTAACGCATTTTTAAGCATTTTCAATATACAATTTTTAAAATAAGTATATAAGTATTAAATAAATGTTTTTCTTAATTATCTCTTCAAAATTCCAATAATAGAATCTTGTATAATTTATTAGATTTGATATATTAACACCTCTGCGAATAATAGAATCTTGTATAATTTATTGGATTTTGATATATTAATACCTCTGTGGTGAAAACACACACTTTACACCATGATAAATTAATATTTTATTATTTTTATTTTATTTTTTAATTTAAAAGTATTATTATATTATTATAAATGTCAAATGTATATTTTTTAGGGTTCTATGTTGTGAAGAAAATGAATAATGGTTGTTCTCCTGGGTTATTTGTGAAGTTAATCGCATCAGAGCATAATAATTGGAAAAATTATTATGTGATTTAAATATAATCTTGATTAATTTTTTCATTATACGGAGTTAAATGTTACTAATTTTATTTCCAAAAACTAAAAAAATAAAAATTAGGTAGGTGTCTCATAAAAATTATAAAATCCATAAATTCAAAATCTTATTAGTATATGATAAATTTTCCATACTTTAATAGGTTTCCACCTTCTCTATTCTTAGAATTCTGTATGAATAGGTATAGTCTACCTATGTATTGTTTTTGTTAACATATGTGTTTTGGTCTAGTCTCCGTATTTTTGTATTTTTGTATTTTTTTTTTCTTTTTTCTTTTGTTTAATAATACTTTTTTTATGTGATGGTAAATGATTGTTGTTACTTGAGGTAGCCTAGCTGAAATCTTAAGTAGCATAGTGATGCCTAATATAAAAGTTTTTATTTTAAAAAAAATATATACCGGGATCTAAACTTTTTAGGTTAAAGTGATCTTGTGTCAATATAAGTAACAATAAAAAAATAAAATTTTTGCCAATGCAATTTATAACTAAAACAGTAAACTTGATTCATTTTCAATTTAGAATTCACAAATGGTTAATTGTGTACATAGAAAAAAATGAAAAAAATGTGTTAAATATATAAGTAATAACAGATTACCATTTTAAATATTTTCTCTAAATTAAATAAAAAATAATAATATTAATATGATATTTAATATAATTTTAAAAATTAAAATAAGTTATGATAACGTATAAAAATAGAGAATGGGTTAAATGCAACATTTATAATTCTAAAACTTATATATAAATATAGAAATAAATTATTATCTAAATTATTTCTCTAAATCAAACATGTTTTTTTTATGTGATAATAATAAGAATAATAAAGTTAAAAGATATCACAAATATTTTTTAGGCTTAGTTAAATTTTAAACTGTTGATAAATTTAGATATTTTTAATTAAGTTTCTATTAAATTTTATTGGTTTAATGAGTATTTTATATATTTTTTAATTTTTCTGTTAATTGAGTGATTTAATCTTATCTTGTCTTGTCATCTAATTTAGTTATTTTCACATGTTATTTGTGTTAATATTAAATAATGTAGTTTTGTAATTAATATAACAAGACTTCTGTTGTTGGTTAAGGATAAATTTGAATTCCTTACCCAACTTTGAATTCGTGTTGCTGTAAAGTTATTTCTTTTTAATAGTATTTTTAATACTTTTAAAATATTTTAGTAACTCAATAATTGATTATGTTAAACTCTCTAAATTTTTTAGTAGGAAACAAAAAGTGAACCTTATGAAAAAAATATAAGATTTTTTTTTTTCACATAATAATTAACTATCGCAAAATAGCTTCATCCTACTATAATAATATAATATGTTAATAGAGTAGGTCAAGCCTACGAAGCTTAACATGATTCTAAAAATTGAAAAATAAAACATAAATATAATAAATAAGTTGTTAAAGTGACACAAAAAGTAAACATTGAAGTAAGATTAACATTAATTAACATAAAGATAGTGTTGACGTAGTTCACACAAAGATTAATTTAAAGGAAAAAATGATTAAAATGAAAAATTAGATAGGAATTTAAAACTAAGATTTAGATTTATATTAGATTATGATTTATGATTACCATTACAATGATATATTGAATTTGGATTTTTGAATTAATTTAAAATATATAATGAATTTTGATTTTTGATTGATATAGATAGTCACTTTAAATAAATTTTTAAACTAAGTTTTTTTTTTCTTATTTAACATGGGTCAAACCCTATCTTCTATCTGTGGAGTAAACCCTCTAAAAAAAATACATTTTTTTGACAAGATTTTATTTATTTATTTTATTTATTTAAAAAACGTTGACTTAATCCATTATAAAATCGACACTATTATTATCTCTTTGACACTAAATTATATAACTTTCACTTTAAAAATTAACTTTAAATTGACACAATTTGAACGTAATAACGCCTTAGCATCCGTTTTTGCTCAACATGGTAAAAATTTAATTATTTAATTATCAATTTATGAATAATAATAAAATATGAAATGTAAATATCTGTGAATGTGTAATTTTCGAGTAAATAAAAATGTTAATTGTAGATTAGTATTTTACAAAATTTTGTGTACCAATATATGATCTTGGAATTTGTGGTCAACGTTATTGACCTAATATTTTAATGTTCTTGGAATTTATGGTCAACGTTTTGATCTAACGTTTTAATGTTGTAACGCTCAATTTTCTATCCTACTAATTGGAAACTATAAAACTTTATAATACATAAACTTTTACCCTCACAATAATTAAAAAGTCAATAAATTTTTAAAATATATATATTGATAAAGTCGATAAAGTCAATAAAGTATACTCTTATATCAAAATAGATCATGGCAACAAGAACATATATATAAATAAATATATAGGAAAATTAATTAAATTAAATTAAATATAAAAATATATTTTTTTATTATCATCAATTATATGTAATCAAACATTATGTCATTATTAGAAGTGAAACCTTCTTCAAAATAATCTAAAACTATATGATAAACAAATGTCACATAATTACACCATCTATCTATTAAGGGAGTTATGTGCCTTACAAACTCATGCAATTTTATCATTAATCTTTAGAATTCATTTAAGTTAAAACATAAATACCAAGACACTTTTATCATTTATGTAACATATATAATTAAGTAATTACGAAATAATTATTATTAATATTTTTTTAGAGTTTGTTTGAGTTGAAACATAGAGTCAAATATAAAAAATTAAAATACTGGTCAATTTTTTACAATTTTATGTAATATACATAATAAAGTATTCATAACTATAATAAAATTATTAAATAAAATTTTTCAAAGATAAAAAATAATTAATTATTATATTAACTAAATAAGATATTATTTTAAAAACAAAAAAATTATTGTATTTAAAATATTTTTTAAGTTGATATCTAATTAATTAACCATCTTATGAAGTTGATAGCTAAAAGATTGATAACTAATTATATTCATTTATAAAATATTTATTAATAATAAAAATTATTTAAATACTAATAATTATTTTAATTTTAAAATAATATTTAATTTATTTAAAATAATGATTAATTATTATTATTTTATCTAAAATTAATTTTTATTTAATGATTTTTAATGTAAAATGATTATTCTATTATTAATCATTAAGTTAAAACATAAAAAAGTAGAGCATAGAAAGTCAAAGCACTAGTCAGTTTTTACAATTTATGTAATATATACCTTATAAAGTTATCATGGAATTGATTATTATATCATTAATATCCTTAATTAGAATTGATTTGAGTTGAAACATCCAAAAGTATAAAGATAATTTATTTAAAAATATCACAAATATAAAAATTTAATAAATATTTTCCTCATATAAGATATCTCATTATGTTTAATTTGCGTAAAGTTAGTCAAAAGACTAATGTTCACACAACTACAAATTTGAATATTTTAATAATTAGGTGTTGAAATAAGGCTTATTTTTGGACAAGTTTTCTTAAGCTCTTCTTTTTAAAAGGAAAATTAAAATTAGTTTATTTAGCTTATACATAAATTAATTTATAGAACTTATATATTCTTTTATATTTTTACTTTTATTGTTACACAAACTAATTTTAACTTATGATTTTTTCTAAAAAAATGTATCCTATAAATAATTCTAAAAAAGTTGACCACATATCACTACAAGAAAATCATGAAATAGAAACCCATTTTTAGAGACCAAAATAATTAGTTACAATAGGAATTAAAATAGATACTATTATAGAAACTAAAAAAAAAAATTGGTTTCTAAATTAGTTTATATTATTTTATATTATTATCAAATAGTTTTTAAATTGGTATTTAATTAACAACTGAGGTTTTAACTACCAATTATTTAGTTTCTAAATTTGGTAGCAAAAACCTTGATTGTTAATTAGATACCAATTTAGAAACTATTTAACAATAATAGAAAATAATAGAAACTAATTTATAAACTAATTTAGAAACCAAATTTCTTTTTAGTTTCTAAAATGGTCTCTAATTTAGTTACTAGTGCAACTAGTTATTATTGGTTTCTATTTCATGATTTTCTTGTAGTATATACTCTTCTTAATCACAAAACTAAAAAAATAAAATTATATTTGAATATTCTTAAACATTTTTTAGTTAAAAAAAAATTAATTCTAAATAAAAAATTAATTACCATATATACTATCTTAAAAACTAGATTATAATCTAAAATAATTAATATTTAAATTCAGATAGTTAAATAGATATCAATTTAAAAATTAGTTTATACTGATTCAAACTACTTTATATATTCATAATTTTTTTACTTTACAAAATAATATCTAATTTAGTCATTATTATTTAATAATGGTTTGTTTCTTACTTTACAAAATAATAGTCGATATAATAAATAATAATGGTTTATTTCTAGTTGATTTTCTTTTTATATAAATATCTATATAAAAAAGTGTTTTATATCTTAGTCCAATCTCAAATTACTATAAAAAAACAGACAAAAATTAGTATGCATGCTAATTTGTAATTAGGTTTTAAAATATTTATTGTGGATTAAAAGGTATTAGTGAAGTGATTGTGCTATAAATAGGGCACACCATGGTTTCTCTTTACAAAGCAACATTGTGAAAGAAACACCTAAATTGGTTTCTCTCTTGCTGCATGAAATCAATAGCAGTGATGATGAGTCTCAGCAGAGTCTTCACTTTCATGGTTCTCCTTTTCTGTTCTTTCCAAGTTCATCATGCAACATCTTCTTCTTCTTCTTCTGGTGGTGATTACAAACAAGCACTGACAAATTCTTTGCTGTATTTTGAGGGGCAACGTTCAGGGAAGTTGCCCTCCAACCAGAGAGTGAACTGGAGAGGAGATTCTGCACTTCAAGATGGTGAAGATGCTGGAGTAATATTTCTAATCTCATTTCACATTTTCCTTTTTTTTCATTTTGATTTAGAGTTTTTGCATATTACTATGTTTTTTAAGAAGAAAATATATAGTCAAACTCTTATAAAAAAAAATCAAAACTACCAGATATTACCAAACCTTCCAAATTACTATATAAAAGACTGAATTTAAGTGCATAATAATACCATTTAATCTCTCCAATTAATATGTAAGTTTCATATCCTTTTAGATGCATACATATATATATATGTGTGATTGAAAGGAGATTTTTTACTAAAGTTATTAATTGCAATATTTTTAGAAAGATTTATAACCATTTTAAAAATTAGTGGGGCATGTATATTAATAATATGCTTCTTTACTTTTAGTTTATGTTGAAAATATAGTGAATTGTTTGAGATTATAATTGTTAAAAGTAGGAAAAATAATATTTATAATTGACAACCATTTGTATTTTTTTTATTGAGATTGAATAATTTTGAAATTGTATTGATCAAATCATAATTATAAACTGGGGTCTTTCAATCGGTTTTTTACATTAACATTTTCCTTAATTTTTCATTGTAATGTGAGTTTGTGTGAGAAAATGATTTTTTTTTTGAAAGGTTGTAAATGGGTGATTTTGACTTTAAAATTTTTAAAATAATATTTTTATTTTTATGTGAGTCATTATCTAAACAAATTGAATGATTAAGTTTAGAAGAACCACTTTTTTTAATCACTTATGGATTTTTAATTTGAAATTTTATTGGTTTTATAAATATCATTCATTAAATTAGAAAAATTTATTATTTGTTGATTGATATACTAATTATTTTGAACATTTTTTAAATTATATTATCCTAAACGTTAATGTTAACGAATTCTTAGAAAAACAAGGAAAAAAAAATCAGTGTGTAAAACCCCATTCAACGTGACGGTTTTGTAAGTTATCATTAACTTCAAAATATTTTTTAGCTAATCCAAAAGATTAATTATGGTTATTTTTCACAAGTTTTAATGTTATACCTTAATTTTGTATATGTCAGTTTTTCTTTTCTTTTAAAACTTTACTCATTAATTATCAGTTTGTTCCTAAATTTCATACATATCATACTTATAGGTTGACTCAAAATGAAAACATAAGTTAAACGCATACGAAATAGTGCAAACTTTTGTAACAGAGAAAAATAATTTCCTAAATTAAATATCTCATAACTTTTTTATTTAATTTTTTTAATCAGCAAAACTATTTTATTTAATAACAACTCTATGATATCAAATCAATATGTTTCAACTATTTTATTTAATAACAACTCTATGTGGATGCTATCAAATTAATGTTTATTTGGTGGTTCATCAACTCATAATTATTTCATCCCATAAAATGATTATGATAAAAAAAAATTAGTGTTAGTTCTATATTAATTTTTATTATTGATAAATAATTTTTAAATGAGTATTTAATTAGTAAAAATATATCTAAATTTCTTAATATCTGAAATAGTATATAATTTATTCAATAATTATTATTTTTTATTTAAAATTGTTTTTTATTTGATAATTGTTTTTAGTGATTTGAGAAGAACAATTTATTAAAAAAAAATTGTTTTACTCAAATATTAACTATTTTTTCTGGCAGATTGACCTTGTTGGTGGATACTATGATGCTGGAGATAACCTGAAACTAGGGTTTCCACTAGCATTCACCTTAACCATGCTTTCATGGAGCACAATAGAGTTCAATGACCAACTTTCCAAGCAGAATGAACTCCAAAACGCCCTCAGGGCCATCAAATGGGGAACAGATTATTTGATCAAAGCACACGCCAGTCCGGATGTGTTATACGGTGAGATCGGAGATCCAGATTCTGATCATTCATGCTGGCAGAGACCAGAAGATATGACAACTTCTCGTACCTCTTACAAACTCGATGATCAGCATCCGGGTTCCGATCTCGCCGCTGAAACAGCAGCGGCCCTTGCCGCTGCCTCCATAGCGTTTCAGTCCACGAATACAAAATATTCTTCCACCATGTTACTTCATGCAACACAGGTAAGGATATATATAACACTAAAATACTTTCATTACATGGTTACCTAACACACAATATATTATTTATTATGGTGTGAGATTGCTAATTTTTAAGACACTAATTAACAGAACTATTTCTTCAAAAACAGAAAAAAAAATCCTAAGTTAAATATTCTATGAATAAAGTTTCTTTGAGACTCTAGTAAAAAATAATCACTCTACGATTGTTTTTTTTATATATAAAATATATATATGAAATTGGTGTCAAGTATTATTATTCTAAATTAGTAACTGAATTTCTAATCATGATATATTCACAACTCATTTATTTTAATAATTTTTACATTTAATTATAATTTTTTTGGTTAAAATTCTCACATAAAATATTATTTATAATTCTCCAGTTGTCAAAGTATAATTTTTTATTATAATTTTTCTTTTTTGTGATAATTTATGGTGGTTGTTTTCATTTGCAGTTGTTTGACTTTGCAAACAGTCATCGAGGTAAGTATTCAGACAGTATCCCACCAGCAAGGGAAGTATATTCCAGCAGCGGATACGAGGTGTGTATATATAAATCACTGAATGGCACTAAGTAATACTTTTGGGAAATTAAAATTAAATGAAATATGCATATTAGTTACAGTTTTATATTATATATTTAAAAAATGTAAAAATTTATTTAATTGTTTTAAGTTAATAATCTCTATAACATTACAACTCAAACAGAAATATTTTTTTATGAAATAAATAGTTGGAGATTCCACCAGAACTAAAAATTATGTATATTTCGTTTTTATAAATGAGTGTAAATCTCGTCTTATAAGTTGTTTTTATGAGATTGACTTACATTTAAAGTCTATAACAGAATCATTTAAAAGTCTATGTTAATGAGTGTTCGTTGTGTCATCTTCGAATTTTATCCAACCATCCATCATATATAGTCTCTCACACATACGAGTTGGTAGCCTTCGTGGAATAACATTTTTCTTTGTTTTAATTAACAGGATGAACTGATGTGGGCAGCAGCATGGCTTTATCGTGCGAGCAGCATGAAGAAATACCTTGATTACCTGGGAGCAGTGACAGACAGTGGTGGTGTGAGAGCAGAGTTTAGTTGGGATGATAAGTATGTGGGTGCACATATTCTGGCAGCAAAGGTATCATTCAATTTTCACAGATACTAATGTTTAATCTCAAACTATGTTATGATATTGTTGAATTTTATGTAATTTGTTTTGAATGTGATGTGTGTGTGTGATGCAGCTTGTTTTGGATGGTAAAGTGAATGCATCAGGGATATGGGGTCAATACAAGTCACAGGCAGAAGAATACATATGCTCCTGTGCTCAGAAATCAAACCAAAATGTGGCAAAAACACCAGGGGGTCTCTTCTGGTTCTTGCCATGGAACAATAACCAATATGTTGCTACTGCAACATTTGTCATGTCTGTTTATTCCAAATATTTATCTTCATTAGGTTCTTCCCTAAACTGCACTGCTGGTGTTGTTACTCCTGATGATCTCACTTCTCTTGTTCGTTCTCAGGTACTTCATTGATCTCTTCTTCTCTTCTTAAAATGAAGTTAAATTTATTGATAAAAACATTTCATAGTATATAAATAAATACAATCTTTTATTAGTGCAAAAATGACATTTTACACCAGTTCTAGAAAATATTTTACTATTGGTATAGATGTGGACGTTGTAAAATGTCAAATATAACACTGATTAAGCTACTGGTGTTGTATGTGACTCTATATTATACCAGTTACTCGAGTCAATCGGTGTAATATATGAGCTTACTGACTAGCCATTTAAGTTCCTATATTACATTGGATGACTCGAATAATCGATGTAATATATGGTCAATTTCGAGTGATGAGTAAAATTCATATTACACTGATTTTATAAGATGGTAAAAACATTTTATAGCATTTAAGTGGATATAAATTTCATTTTATAGACCAATATTTCATAATATATAAGTAGATGCAAACTTTATTTTATAAATCGGTTTCATAAGATTGAATTAAACTTGAAATACAAATAATTGAAAGTTGTACTCTCTTCTTTGTTACTATAGGTTGACTACATTTTGGGTTCAAACCCTAAGAACATGAGTTACATGGTTGGATATGGATCAAATTTCCCACAGAAGATTCATCACAGAGGAGCATCAATCATATCAATAAAGAAGGATCCTAGTCCAGTGACATGCAAAGATGGGTTTCCGAAATGGTTCTATAAGAATGCACCAAACCCTAATGTGTTGGTTGGTGGAGTTGTGAGTCCAGATGCAAATGATAATTATGAAGATAGTAGGAATGATTTCCAACTAGCTGAGCCAGCAACTGTTACTTTGGGACCTTTGGTGGGTGTTCTTGCTAGTTTAGCTTTAACTTTTTAGAGTTTCACCTTTAATCTAAACCAAACAAGTAGATTACATATATGAGAATGAATGAAGGAACTATCTTCAATCATGACATATATGACATATATTAGATGATAAAAATATCTCATAGATTTAGATAGATTTTCAGTTGTAACTGTTTTATGAGTTATGACGGTTATGGTTGTAACTGTTACATCAGTATTATGATAATGGTTTTTTATATAATCGATTTTGTTGGTGTTGAAATAATATGGATTGGAAGGATTAATAATATAGAGTAACTAATTATTTTTTGTTTTTAAAATCAATTTTTATTACAATATTAACTACTCTTTTTATCAAGCATGTTCAATCGATTTACATATTAATTAATATTCGATTGATTGGTATGAGGTTATCAAAAATCTCTTTATTTAAATAACATCATCACTACTCATTAATACTAAACTTCTCACAATCCAAAACTCTAAAATTTCAATACAAAGATCAATAAAAATCGATGACTTACAACAACTAATTCAATATTATCTTAACGTACTTTATGGTTCAAAGGTTAAGTAATATCAAACTATAACATAACATGTAGAGTTCGCTTTCTTTTTATAATGAAAGATGTATTTTACAATTACTGGTTAGTTGTCTGGTATTTTTAGTTTTTTTGGCATTTTCTAAATCTTAACCAATATTATCTTTTTATAAAAGGTTTGTATTTTCTTTCAATAGTCACAACTTTTTAAATAAGTTACATATCATCTTACTAGGAGTTTAGATTAACTAACATTACACATTCTCGAGTCCAGTTGATGAAGAAGTATATCCAGTAAAAAAAAATTAAAAATAATTTAAGATGTAAGTTGCGCATAATCTGTTAATGATATTGTACTTTAATTATAACAAATTGACCTAATCTTTTTCCCATTAGTTAGCTGATCTCCTATTAAGAGGGAATATAATTTTTTTACAAAATCTATTAATTATTAAGAAAGATTCCATAAAATTACCTAGAATTTTAGAGAAAAAAAATATCTATCGATTAAGAAAAATACAATTACATAAGATTAATTAAAATGCAACTAAGACTTGTGAAATACATGTCAATGAAAAATACGAATTCTAAATGTTTGATACTACTTAAACTTTAAATCACAACAAAACCCAAACAATAAATTTCTCTCAATCTTTCCAAATACCTTACTATCCAACTTAAAAGACAGTATCATGATCATAACAATTTCATTAAAGTGATAATAATTTAAAGGAAGAAGTTTGTGAACCCTAAATGAAAAAAAGTCTCCATAAAAAATGCACATTCTAACTCAAAACAAGGAGTGAATAATGAAACAACCATTTAACAACATTTCTAACGGGTTAAGAAAAAAAATAAAAATGCTATGTCACGAGTGTGGTGATACACATGGAATTTTCCGTTGCAAAATTTTTTCAGTAGCTCAATCGTCATTATCTGGAATTGAAGACCAGTTCAAAAAGTTGAAAACGTAATGACACGCAAGCAAACATGACCCTCCATAAAATAAAGCTACTCGAAAGAGAGACCCCAACAACTCGAAAACAACCGCGAAATTCTTCTAACAGAGAACAAAACCTCACAGAATAAAAGGAAAACTCTCTCTGTTTCTCTCTCTTTTTCTCCTTTTCCTTTTTACTTGTTCGTTGAAACCGAATCAAAATCAGAACCTATCGCATCGCAATAGCATACTCTTCGTATGCGCAATCGAGCGCCGCAGAACAATGGCGTCTCCGGAATCGTTATTTCTAGAAGATTTCGGCCAGACGGTTGATCTCACGCGCCGCATCCGCGAGGTTCTGCTCAACTATCCGGAGGGAACCACGGTGCTCAAGGAGCTCATACAGAATGCAGACGACGCCGGCGCCACCACCGTTTCGCTCTGCCTCGATCGACGCTCTCACCGCGGCGACTCGCTGCTTGCGAACTCTCTCGCGCAGTGGCAGGGACCGGCGCTGCTGGCCTACAACGACGCCGTTTTCACGGAGGACGATTTCGTCAGCATCTCCAAGATCGGTGGAAGCGCCAAGCACGGACAGGCCTCCAAGACCGGTCGCTTCGGGTAGCTTATTTTTCGCTGCGGTGTAATTGAGCTTATTCAATTGAACTGTAATTATGTTGATTGGTGTTGTGTGTTTGTTTTGTGTTGATGATTGGTTCAATCCAAGGAGTGAAGTTATTGTAGTTGTCGCTGGAGTATAGCGAGAGAAGTAATGTGTGGTTGTTGACAAAGGAGTTGTGTTGTTATGTTCTATTTTTTTTATAGATGATTTTAGTATTTTATGCTTGTGAGAAGTTAAAAAACGTAGTGCACTGCTTTTGTTGTGAATTTTGTTGTTGTTGTAGTTTTTACTGGAAAATATCGTCAGAGAAGTGATGTGTTTGGTTGTAGAAGATTGACGAAGGAGTTGTATAGTTATGGATTTTGATTGCTTTTTCTAGCTTATTCGTGTTTGTTGAGAACTTCAAAAATATAGTACGCTTGTTTAGGTGTAATTTTTTTGTTTTAGTTGTAACCGGAAATTATGGTGAGAGAAGTGGTGTGTGGTTGTTGACGATTGATGAAGGAGTTGTAGAGTTATATAGAGTATGAATGTTTTTGGAATTTTATGTGTTTTGAGAGAATGTAAAAATGTAGTCCGATGGTTTGTTTTTGTTGATCATTTCCTTTTCATGGACGAGTGAACTGTAGGAACTGAAGCTGGACTTTCTGTACTGCAATGTCAAGGCTCTGATAATGAGATTGATGTGTGGGAATGTCATAATGATTTTTATTCATAAACTGAATGGGGGATGTTGTTGAATTTTAATGTTTGTCATTTAGTGTACCTATAGATATAGTTGCACTCATATTTAAAAAGAAAAGGAAAGCTGTCCAAGGACACTTAAATGCTAATCCACATAGAGAGAAAGAGAGTAAAAAGAAAGAAGTCTAGGTATGATAGGAAGATAGAGATAGAGAGAAGGGATAGGTGGTAACGAGGTGTTTGATATACAGGAGTGTTTTTATATCATTACTCTTTCAAAATTGTCATTTTGTTCAATAACCAACGTTGCTGGTTTCCCTTTCTCTGTCTGTCCTTTTTCTTTTCTGGAAAAAAAATCATATTGACCTGATTTTTGGGTTCTCTGCATTTCTCTAATTCTTTCATCATTTTGTTCTGCATATGCATTTTAGGGTTGGCTTCAACTCAGTGTACCATTTGACAGATCTTCCCTCTTTTGTGAGCGGCAAATATGTTGTATTGTTTGATCCTCAGGGTGCTTATCTTCCAAGAGTTTCTGCAGCAAATCCCGGGAAGCGGATTGATTTCACTGGCTCATCTGCCCTCTCCTTTTACAGGGACCAGTTTTCCCCATATTGTGCATTTGGTTGTGACATGCAAAGTCCTTTTTCTGGAACTTTGTTCCGTTTTCCTTTGAGGAATGCAGACCAGGCAGCCAGAAGTAAGCTCTCAAGGCAAGCATATTCACCAGAAGACATTTCCTCCATGTTTGTGCAGCTCTTCGAAGAAGGGGTTTTGGCACTTCTCTTTCTTAAGAGTGTGCTGTGCATTGAAATGTATTTGTGGGATGTTGGAGAACCTAAACCTAAGAAAATTTATTCATGTTCTGTCAGTTCAGTATCTGATGATACAGTTTGGCATCGACAGGCACTGGTCAGATTGTCTAAATGTTTAAATACTACTGCTGAAATGGATGCATTTCAATTGGAATTCTTAAGTGAGAGAATAAGTGGTGATGAAGTTAAGAGGCAAACTGAGAGATTTTATGTGGTGCAAACCATGGCTGCAGCATCTAGTAGGATTGGCTCTTTTGCTACTACTGCATCAAAAGATTATGACATTCACTTGCTGCCCTGGGCATCAATTGCGGCATGCATTTCTGAAAATTCAACAAAAGTAATTTTCAATATCTTATGCCTTTTGCTGTTGCCCCAGCCTCCTCTCTCTCTCTCTCTCTCTCTCTCTCTCTCTCTCTCTCTCTCGTGCATACACACATTGAATTGTAGTTGTCTATAACTTTGAATTTGCTTTTGATTCTGCACCATTATTAACTTTAATCTTATTGTGGAAGTGAAGTCAGTTGAAATTGGTGTCCCATTTACCTACATTTTGGTTCATACAGACCTGCAATTAATTTTGACTGCAATTGATGATTCAAAGTTAAGCATGTAACTCTGTTTGAAGTATAAAAACTTCTTGGGCTTGTTCAAAGAGTTTGAAAAGATTTCACTCCTCTGGTTAGAGGTTTTGGGAGATCAATGGGGTGGTTGTTTCAGAGAAAAATGCAATCATGCTGTTGCTTGTTTGTGTTCTGGATATGGTATTTAGATCAGAGTTGTATCTTTAATAGGCCATCAAGTGGACTAGAGCTCTATACTGATGTGTTACAGCTTTCTATGTTTTTTGGTCCTCTGCTTGCTTTACTTTCTTTCCCTTTGTTCTTGTAGAATATGGTATTTTTCATGGTATGTTGCTAGTTTAAATTCTTGATTGTTTTTTCTGTTTCTAGATTTATTTTTAGAATTTTGTTTAAAACAAACTGCCATTATGGTGAATCTGTTATATGTAATGTTTTCCATGACGCATGATGCGTCCATTAGAACTTGCTTTGTTTTATAGGTGTCCCAGTCTAAATAAGAAAATGATTGAGGTGATAAAGTTACCCATGACAAAGATATTACATGCACAAGTGTGATTCTTCCTTATTTTTTGGAGCCCTTTGTTTATATATATACATATAGATAGATAGATATTCATGGTCCATTCCTCTTATTATTGTATTGTGTTTTTCACAGAACAATATTCTTAGGACTGGTCAGGCTTTCTGTTTTCTTCCACTACCTGTTAGAACTGGCCTTACTGTACAAGTCAATGGATTCTTTGAGGTCTCATCAAATCGTCGTGGTATCTGGTATGGGGATGACATGGACAGAAGTGGAAAAGTTCGTTCTATCTGGAATAGGCTTCTTTTGGAAGATCTTGTTGCTCCTGCTTTTACGCATATGCTACTTGGTATTAAAGAATTGTTAGGGCCAACAGACATTTACTATTCTTTATGGCCTATTGGCAGTTTTGAAGAGCCATGGAATATATTGGTTCAACAAATATACAAAAATATTGGTAATGCTACAGTTCTGTATTCGGATGTCAATGGAGGAAGTTGGGTATCACCAAGTGAAGCCTTTCTTCATGATGAAAAATTCACCAAAAGTGAAGACCTTGGTTTGGCTCTGATGCAGCTGGGAATGCCAGTTGTGCATTTGCCTAATTCATTGTTTGATATGCTTTTACAGTATAGTTCAAGCAAGGTGGTTACATCTGGTACAGTACGTCAATTTCTTAGAGAAAATGGTACATTTAATTATTTGAGCAGACAGTACAAACTTCTATTGCTCGAATATTGCCTAGAGGACTTGGTTGATGATGATGTTGGAAAAGAGGCTTATGATCTGCCTTTACTTCCTTTAGCTAATGGTAATTTTGCATCATTTTCAGAAGCATCAAAAGAAGTCTCTTATTTCATTTGTGATGAATTAGAATACAAACTTATGCATCCGGTTTCTGATAGAGTAATTGATCAGAACATTCCTCCCAATATATTGAGCAGACTCTCTGGCATTGCGATGTCCTCAAAAACCAATGTCATTCTTTGTAGTATTCACCATTTTGCTAAGCTATTCCCTGCATTTATGCCAGGTGATTGGAAATATAGAAGTAAAGTGTTTTGGAACCCTGACTCTTGTCAAAAGCCAACATCATCATGGTTTCTGCTATTCTGGCAATATCTAGGAAAGCACACTGAAATATTACCACTATTTATTGATTGGCCAATTTTGCCTTCCACATCGGGGCATCTGTTGAAACCTTCCAGACAATTGAAAATGATCAATGGAAGCAATATCTCTGAAACGGTGCAGGATATCCTTGTCAAAGTTGGATGTAATATATTGAATCCAAATTATGTAATTGAGCATCCAGATATATCTAGTTATGTATGTGATGACAGTGCAACAGGTGTTTTGGAATCAATATTTAATGCAGTTTCTAGTGCTGATGTTATGCATGCTTCACTTGATAGTCTAGTAACTGAAGAAAGAAATGAACTCCGAAGATTTCTTCTTGATCCTAAATGGTATGTTGGACACTCTATGGATGAATTTAGCATACGGTTTTGCAAGAGATTACCTATATTTAGAGTCTATGGAAGAGATTCTGCTGATGATTTCCAATTCTCTGCCTTAGAAAATCCTCGAATGTACTTACCACCATTGGATGTGCCGGAGATTATTCTGGCGGGCATCGAGTTCATGGTCAAATCCTCAAAAGTAGAAGAGGATATTTTGTCAAGATGTTATGGAGTTGAGAGAATGGGTAAAGCACAATTTTACATGCAACATGTTTTTAATAGAGTTGGCGAGTTGCAAGCTGATGTTCGGGATAACATTATGTTATCAGTTCTACAAAATTTGGCACTTTTGTCCCTTGAAGATACAAATATCAGGGACTCATTGAAAAATTTGAAATTCATACCGACACTCACTGGTGCTCTTAAGTGTCCTTCAGTTTTATATGATCCTTGTAATGAAGAACTATATGCATTACTAGAGGACTCAGATAGTTTCCCTTCTGGGGCTTTTCGAGAATCTGAAATACTTAATATTCTACGAGGCCTGGGACTTAGAACTTCTGTGTCTCCAGATACTGTTTTAGAATGTGCTCGATGCATTGATCGCTTGATGCATGAGGATCAACAAAAGGCATATTTAAGAGGGAAAGTGCTTTTCTCTTACCTTGAAGTTAATTCATTAAAGTGGCTTCCTGATCAAGTTGTTGATAATAAAGGAGCAGTTAACCGAATATTGTCACGAGCAACAACTGCTTTTAGGTCTAGCAACACAAAATCTGATCTTGAAAAATTCTGGAATGACCTACGACTGATTTCCTGGTGCCCAGTTTTAGTCACTACTCCTTTTCAGTCATTACCATGGCCAGTTGTGTCATCAATGGTTGCTCCTCCAAAACTTGTAAGGCCACTGAATGATTTGTGGCTTGTCTCAGCTAGCATGCGGATATTGGATGTTGAATGCTCTTCCACAGCTTTATTGTATGGCCTGGGATGGATGTCTCCACCTGGAGGAGGTGTAATTGCTGCACAGTTACTGGAGCTTGGGAAAAACAATGAGATTGTGTCTGATCAAGTTCTTAGGCAGGAATTAGCTTTGTCAATGCCGAGAATATACTCAATACTGACTGGAATGATGTCTTCAGATGAGATTGAGATTGTAAAAGCTGTTCTTGAAGGATGTCGATGGATTTGGGTGGGGGATGGATTTGCAACTTCTGAAGAAGTTGTCCTGGATGGTCCTCTTCATTTGGCTCCATATATTCGTGTTATCCCAGTTGATTTGGCAGTTTTCAAAAAATTGTTTCTTGAACTTGGTATTCGTGAATTCTTGCAACCTGCTGATTATGCTAATATTCTTCATAGGATGGCAGTTAGAAAAGGATCATCTCCTCTTGACACACAGGAGATAAGGGCCGTCACGCTAATAGTGCATCATATAGCTGAAGTTTACCATCATGAACAAAAAGTCCAGCTCTATCTTCCAGATGTGTCAAGTAGACTATTTCTTGCCGGTGACTTGGTTTATAATGATGCCCCCTGGTTGCTTGGCTCTGATGATTCTAGTGGCTCATTTGGCAGTGCACCAACTGTGGCTTGGAATGCAAAGAGAACAGTTCAAAAATTTGTGCATGGAAACATTTCTAATGATGTAGCAGAAAAACTTGGAGTTTGCTCTCTTCGCCGGATGTTGCTGGCAGAGAGTTCAGATTCAATGAATTTTGGCCTGTCTGGAGCTGCTGAGGCTTTTGGACAGCATGAGGCTTTGACTACAAGGCTTAAGCATATACTTGAAATGTATGCTGATGGACCTGGGACCCTATTTGAGCTGGTACAAAATGCAGAAGATGCAGGAGCTTCTGAAGTAATATTTCTTTTGGATAATTCTCACTATGGGACTTCTTCTATTCTTTCTCCTGAAATGGCTGATTGGCAAGGTCCTGCTCTATACTGTTTCAATGACTCAGTTTTTAGTCCCCAAGATCTTTATGCAATATCTCGTATTGGTCAAGAAAGTAAACTTGAGAAGGCTTTTGCAATTGGGAGATTTGGACTAGGATTTAATTGTGTCTATCACTTTACAGACATCCCTATGTTTGTTTCTGGAGAAAATATTGTAATGTTTGATCCTCATGCCAGTAATTTGCCTGGGATTTCTCCTTCACACCCTGGTTTACGAATTAAGTTTGTGGGACGACAAATTTTGGAGCAATTTCCCGACCAATTTTCTCCAATGCTACATTTTGGATGTGATTTGCAACATCCTTTTCCTGGTACATTATTTCGATTCCCTCTTAGAACCGCAGGTGTGGCCTCCCGGAGCCAAATCAAAAAGGAAATTTATACACCTGAAGATGTCAGATCTCTTTTTGCTTCTTTTTCTGAGGTTGTTTCTGAAACATTACTTTTCCTGCGCAATGTGAAATCTATCTCTATTTTTGTGAAGGAAGGAACAGTGAATGAAATGCACCTATTGCACCGTGTATGCAGAAACAATATTGGTGAGCCTGAAGTTGGATCTGCTGGAGCACAGGATGTGTTCAACTTCTTCAAGGAAAGTAGACGTGTTGGAATGAATAGAGCTCAGTTTCTGAAGAAACTAAGCCTATCCATTGGTAGAGATTTGCCTTATAAATGCCAGAAGTACCTTATTACTGAGCAAAGTACATCTGGTTGTAGTTCACACTATTGGATAACAACTGAATGTTTAGGTAATGCTCAAAAGAAAACGTCTGAAACAGCCAATAGTAGCTGTTACAATTTTGTTCCTTGGGCATGCGTTGCTGCATATTTGAATTCTGTAAAGCTTGATGTTGACCCGGTTGAAAGTTCAAAGGGGAATCATTGCATTGTTTCTCCTGATCTGTTTCAAAATGTTAGTTTGCCTAATCATTTGCTGGAAAATTTTGAAGGTCGTGCATTCTGCTTTTTACCTTTACCAATCAGTACTGGTCTTCCTGCTCATGTGAATGCATACTTTGAATTATCTTCAAATCGCAGGGATATCTGGTTTGGTTCTGATATGGCTGGAGGTGGAAGAAAACGCTCAGACTGGAATATTTTCCTCCTTGAAAATGTTGTTGCCCCTGCATATGGTCGTTTGCTTGAGAAGATAGCATCAGAGATCGGTCCTTGCAATGTGTTCTTCTCGTTGTGGCCAACAACATTAGGATTAGAACCTTGGGCATCAGCAGTACGGAAACTCTATCAATTTGTTGCTGAGTTTAATCTCCGTGTATTGTATACAGAAGCTAGAGGAGGTCAGTGGATTTCAACCAAACATGCTATATTTCCTGATTTTACTTTCCTCAAGGCAGCTGAGCTTGTAAAAGCGCTGTGTGGGGCTTCTCTACCTCTCGTTACTCTTCCACAGTCACTTTCTGAAAGGTTTATGGAAATCTGTCCATCATTGCATTTTCTGACTCCTAAGCTGTTAAGGTCTCTTTTAATCAGAAGGAAGCGTGAATTCAAAGATAGGGATGCAATGATTCTGACTCTTGAATATTGCTTACATGACTTGCAAAAATCCTTGCAGTTTGATGCTCTATGTGGCTTGCATTTGTTACCAGTTGCAGATGGTTCCTTTACATCGATTGATATGAAGGGAGTTGGAGAAAGAGTTTACATTGCACGTGGTGATGAATATGGCCTTTTGAAAGATTCCATTCCTCATCAACTTGTAGATTGTGCTATTCCTGAAGAAGTTTACAGAAAACTTTGTTACATTGCCGAAACAGATGGCACAAACATTTCTTTCTTGTCATGCCAGTTGCTCGAGAAACTTCTTGTGAAATTACTTCCTGTAGAGTGGCAACATGCTCAGCAAGTGAGGTGGACTCCTGGTATTCATGGCCAACCAAGTGTAGAGTGGTTGCAACTACTGTGGAACTATCTGAAATCATATTGTGATGATCTTATCATGTTTTCTAAGTGGCCTATATTGCCAGTTGGGGATGACTGCCTGATGCAGTTAGCACAAAAATTGAATGTGATAAGAAATGATGGATGGAGTGAGAAGATGTCTTCTTTATTAGTGAAGGTTGGATGTTTATTCTTGAGACATGATATGTTATTGGATCACCCTAAATTGGAATGCTTTGTGCAGTCAGCAACAGCAAGAGGTGTACTAAATGTGTTTTTGGCTATTGCTTTGGAACCACAAAAAATTGAGGGGATCTTTATAGATGTATCTGAAGGGGAGCTTCATGAACTCCGAAGTTTTATTCTCCAAACAAAATGGTTTTCCGAAGAGCATATTGATGACATGCATATTGAAATCATCAAACACCTTCCGATATTTGAGTCATACAAAAGCAGAAAACTAGTAAGTTTGAGTAATCCTATTAAATGGCTTGGTCCTACTGGTGTTTGTGAAGATCTTTTAAATGATAACTTCTTAAGAACTGAATCAGAAACGGAGCGGGTCATTATGAAGAGGTATTTAGGGATGAAAGAACCAACTAAAGTGGAATTCTACAAAGATCACATTTTCAATCACATGTCAGAGTTCCTTTCGAGGCAAGAAATTGTTTCCGACATTCTGCATGACGTACAACATTTGATTGAAGAGGATCTCTCTCTCAAGTCTTCATTCTCCTGTGCACAATTTGTTCAGGCAGCCAATGGATCTTGGCAACAACCATCCAGGTAATATCCTATTTATTGAAATAAAATTTCAATAATTCCCAATAAGTTATCCTCTATTGTATTTTAAGTTGCATTTTCTGTGGTTTTGCTTCTAAATGGTCAGCACCAGTATGAGTTTTGTACAAGGAAGAACATTAATTGCAAGTTTGCAATGTAACATGTTCTAGATTCCTAAATTAGGAATTTAAATTCTTTCCACAAGGAAAGCAAAAAGAATATACTTTTACAATTTCCCTCAACTTTATTCTTTTACTAGTGGGTTGATGGATATTGTTATTTAAAGCCAGTTAGCTTTTTATTGCACTATTATGGGTGGACATTGAAAAAAATGGTAGAAAACATCATGCATATCTGCAAAGTTTGTTTACTATTCTATTAGAAGACTGTGTTATGGTTGAATTGCATTTGTCATGTTGGCATTATTTTAGCTGTTTCATCTTGCAGATATATATGGTATACATTTATACGTGATCAATGTTTCAAAATCCACTAGCTTATTTTTTCCTTGTGAACTTTTGTTATGGCTATATGACTTTCTCACTGTCAAAGATCTACTCAGCCCAGAAGCTCTCTAAAAACAATTATTTTTTAAACCATCTGCACATGCTGGAAAAAAATATGAAGATGTGATGAGAATTTCAGTTATTTTTATTGATGAGGAATTTATTGACATTTCAATGGTATATATTAAATGTATCCTAAATTAATCTGCAACCTAAATTTCATTGGAAATTAGTCATGCTTTGATTTGACATCTTATATTTTTGCACTAATGTTGAAGTTTGACTCAACTCAAACAATTTATGGATAATTACTTGAGAAAATTGTAATTAGACATCAAAGCATTTGTAATTTGTTCCAAATTATTTATGTAAATAAACACTGAATTTTCAGCTGCCGCTTTCTTGTACTGATGTTTTATCCTTGAAAGGTTAAGCTTCTTGATTAAGTATTTTACTTGCTTAAAACTGACGTTTGGATTGCTGACTAGATTGTTATTGCAGGCTTTATGATCCTCGGGTTCCTCACCTTAAAAAGATGCTTCATGGGAATGTTTTCTTTCCTTCTGACAAATTCTTAGATCATGGAATTTTGGATACTTTAGTTTGCCTTGGACTTAGGACAACTCTGGGATTTACTGGCTTGCTTGATTGTGCTAGATCAGTCAGCCTCTTGCATGATTCTGGGGACATTGATGCCTCCAAGCATGGTGGAGAGTTACTTGATCTTTTAGATACATTAGCCTATAAGCTCTCAAATAAAGGAAGAAGTAAGAATGATGATCAACAGGGTGATGTGGCTCTGGGAAGTAGCAGCATAATGGATGATGCTTTTGTAAATGATGGCTTCCCTAATGAACAGACCTGTCTAACTGATATTGATTCATTTTTAAGCAGCTCAACATTTGATATGGCAGAAGAAGAGTTTTGGTCTGAATTGAAGCTAATCTCTTGGTGTCCAGTAATTTCTGATCCAGCTGTTAGGGGACTTCCATGGTTAAAATCCAATAACCAAGTAGTAGCGCCCCCCACTAGTGTGAGGCCTAAATCACAGATGTGGATGGTATCTTCCTCAATGTTCATTTTAGACGGTGAATGTGACTCTACGTATCTACAGACTGAACTTGGGTGGATGGATTGCCCAAATATTGGTGTTCTAATAAGGCAGTTAATTGAGCTATCTAAGTCCTATCAGCAGCTTAAGATAAACTCACTGCTGGATCCCAGTTTTGATGCACAGCTGCAAAAGGAAATACCTTGCCTTTACTCAAAATTGCAGGAATTTATTAATACTGAGGATATCAATAACCTGAAAGCAGGGTTAGATAGTGCTTCATGGGTTTGGATTGGTGATGATTTTGTATCACCAAATGCACTGGCATTTGATTCACCTGTAAAATATACACCTTATTTGTATGTTGTTCCATCTGAACTATCAGAGTATAAAGATTTGTTGATAAAGTTGGGGGTTAGATTGAGTTTTGGTATTTCAGACTATCTTCAAGTATTACAAAGGTTGCAGAATGATGTGCATGGGGTTCCTCTCTCTACTGATCAGTTAAATTTTGTCCATCGTGTCCTTGAAGCCATAGCAGAATGTTGCTTGGAGAAGCCACTTTTTGAGACTTTTGATTGCCCCTTGTTGATTCCTAATGATTTTGGAGTTCTGATGCAAGCAGGAGATCTTGTATATAACGATGCACCTTGGCTCGAAAGCAGCTCTCTTATTGGGAGACATTTTGTGCATCCAGTTATAGGCAATGATTTGGCAGACAAACTTGGTGTACAGTCAGTTCGATGCCTTTCTTTAGTCAGTGATGATTTGACTAAAGATCTGCCCTGCATGGACTATAATAAAGTGAATGAACTTTTGGCGCAGTATGGAAACAATGAGTTTTTGTTGTTTGACCTTCTTGAGTTGGCAGATTGCTGCCAAGCCAAGAGATTACACCTGATTTATGATAAGAGGGAACATCCTCGCCAATCCCTGCTGCAGCACAATTTAGGTAATTTTTAGATATGTTTTAATAAAATTGGATATTTCTGTTCAGGTAAATGTATAGGCTTTGGTTTCTGTGTAATTTTGTTTGCTTATTCTAAAAATTTGAGAAGCTTGTGTTATTTCTTATAAAAACCTTTTTTTAGAATACTTATTTGATGTTTGAAGCATTTGCCCAATATCATTATATTAATAAATGGAAGATTTTGATGTGTCATCTTAGTGTTGTGCTGTGATTGGATGCTGATGGTGCCTTTGAGGACCAAATTATCTTTCTGAATGGTTGATAATTTAATTGGTGCACTTCCTCTCTCTCTCTTTCAATGAGGATGTATAGAGCTCTGAATAAATGTGTTAAGAATATTTGTAGAGTTTTTATTATTTTGACGATTCTATTCATTTCCTTTTGTTCTGTATTCTTTTAGAGTATATCATGTTCTTCTTGGTGCAAGGCGGGTAGTGTTATTCTTTTTTAACCTGGGTAAGGCATCCAAGGTTGTGGATAATGGCTACTGTCTGTGTTGTGTTTGACTGGTGGATTGACCATGATGACCTGCCTAAATAATGTTGGGAATTGAGTCTAATTGGGTCTTACAGCAGGAACGAAAGCATTGCTAGACCAATTTATTCAGGGGGCCCAAACAGAGAGAACACCTTTTTTTGAGGAGGGCATGTTTAAGATTATGTTAGTCAAGGGCACCATATGAGTCTGGCTTCACCTGAGTAGTGAATAATTTTGGCTTTCTACAGTGGAGAGATAATGGGCTGCTGCCCTCCCAGCCCACCATGCCTAGTGAGTGAACCTACTTGAACTGTTAATTTTTTATAAAGGACGACCAAAGACTTGGTCCATTGAATAGGAGGATATTTCTTGATTGATGTATCATGTTGGATGTTCTTCTAGAGCTCAAGGTGTATATTTTCCCTTCTCATCAAGCAGTTAGCTTGCTGCCTTGTGACGTTATCGCAACAAGTTCTAGTCCTAGAAACAGCTTCCCTGCTCGGTAGGTTAGGTTGCTAGAGGCTGCTTACCTGACTTTCCCTAGACTACGTAATTGTGGAGTTGTGTGCACAGGGACTTATTTTCTTACTAAGTTTGCGAACATCATTGGATGCCTGTGTTGTCTAGCTTAACTTATGGAATACACATAGTTAGTCTGCAGCTAGGGGTATTTCAAAGTTAATGCCGTCTGTTGCGTGTGAAATTACCATACTGTGTTTAGCTGTTTTGGATTACTTTTCTAAATTTCAGTTAACATGGTATGATTTCTTTATACAGGTGAATTCCAAGGGCCTGCCCTTGTAGCAATCTTTGAAGGTGCCTGCTTGAGTCGAGAGGAATTTAGTAATTTCCAGCTCCGTCCTCCATGGAGATTGCGTGGCAACACAATTAACTATGGTTTGGGATTGGTTAGCTGCTATTCCATATGTGACCTTCTCTCAGTCATTTCTAGTGGCTTCTTTTATATGTTTGATCCTCATGGTTTGGTACTTGGTACACCTTTGACGAATGCCCCATCAGCAAAGATGTTTTCTTTGATAGGTATACTGTGTACTCATCATCTGAGTTAATGCAAAATAATTAGATAGTTTCTAAATTTTTCCATTTCATTCCCATGTTCTATTTTTCACTTTACTACTACTGATAACTTTATGCAAGTGTACTGTGAGTACTTTTGGTTGATCTCTTGCAGACATACTTCACTATGTCAGATAGTAGGGACTGTTTGACTGGAGAATTGTAGAGCACATACTTTGTGTGTGCTTTTATATCGAAGTGTTAAAACTTGTAAAGTTGTATAAGTAGTACATTATTATTATCCCAATAACAGAGCCAAGTCAGAACGAAGAAAGTGCAACACTATGGCGTTAATTCATTGAAATATTTTCTGTTCTCTTTACCCGTATGTCAAATTCATTGAAGCCCTCAAATTTTTTTCTTTATTTTTCTTGCATAAATACAGAAGATGAAAAATAATATTTGTTAAATTATTTTTGATTTTGGAATTGAATAATCACTCACTTGGTTAATAATGTTCAAACAGTGGTTAGTGAATAACTGGTTATTGTCATGCTTAATAGTGGAATGATTAATTGTTCCTAAATTGGAAAGTAAGTTTCAAATATTTCTTTTTTAAGTATTATTCTTTGATCCTTTTTATGGTAGTTAGTTAATGGTTACTTATGAGAGGTACCCTTATTGTCTATGCTTCAAGATTGGAAAGTCTTCTGGTTTCGATATCCAATATTTAAGCTCATTTTAATATGTATTTTCATAGTGTTAGTTTTGTACTTTTTCCTTCTGTGGAGTATTTTTTTTATAAAATAAAAGAGCCTAAATATTCTTTTATTTAATTTTTTAATTTTGTAATCTAATAGCGAAATTCCTATACAATATTAGAACATAACGTTGTTTACTCTTGAGGTTTCAGGTAATGATCTGACTCAACGATTTTGTGATCAATTTAGTCCAATGCTGGTTGACCGGAATGACTTGTGGTCATTAGCCGATTCTACCATTATTCGGATGCCTTTATCATCTGACTGCTTGAAGGATGGACCTGACCTTGGATCAAACAGAATAAGGCTTATTACTGACATATTTATGAAGCATGGATCTAGAACACTCCTGTTTTTGAAGTCCGTTTTACAGGTAAATTTACTACTGTTCAGTTGTATATTCATGCAGCATGGCAGAACAAATAGGATTTAAGAGGTTGAAATTAGGTTTTATTTGGGATTTGGAATAGAACTTGGGGAATTGAATGTTCACATGGAATGTGGGGAAATGTTGGTTTGAAGGCATTTGGTTGAGTGGAGGTTTATGGGATGTGAGCCACGCATGCTAGATTAGGTTTGTGACAAATTCAAACAAGAAATTCTGGGGATTTGATGTGGTGAAAATCTAATGATTTTTGAGAGGAAATGGGTTTGGTTTTTTGTGAAACTTAAAATGTGTGAAAGGGACTAACACTTGAGGGGAAGATTGTTGATGTTCAAGTGTGATTTGGGAGTCTCACATTGGGTGAAAATGAGGAAGATGAACAAATATACAGGGTGAAAGTCCCTCAGACCCGTGTCTTAAGATTTTGGGTGTAGAGTTGTGTCTTGGTGCCATATGAGGTTGTCTCATCATGGCTCTTTGGTAAAGATCTCACGACATTTCCCCTCAAAGAACCCAAACAATTGGCTGTCTGTGGGCAAAATGTAGAAGGAGAAAGAAAAGACTTTTACTGGGGGGGAGGTTACAATGTCTGAAAGGGATTCACAGTTGAAGGGGAAAATTGTTGATGTCTTAAGTGAGTTGGAAGTCTTACACTTATGTTTATTGTGCTCAATAGTCTATCTTATTCATACCATATATTAGAAATAGGTACTTTATGTATTAGTGTTTTTACATTATTTTTTGCATCTCACTGTTAATTCCTTTAGATTTTCTGTTACAGAGTTAGTTAGCTATCAGTTAGTTTGTTAGCTTCTTATTCAGCAATGAGTCGTACAGTTCAGATATATAAGGTTGCCCTACCTGTACATTTTTCTACTGAAACATTTACAGTTCAATTTATCATTGTTCAGTTTTCTCTCTAATTCTCTGAATTCTATTACTGTAAGTGCATTAAGTACAGAGCTAACCAAATAGTAATTACATGGCTAATTAACTGTTTAACTACAGATCTGACTACTTTTTTAGGGCAGAAATAGTCAAGGAGTAATTATGATTCTTGGTGCGTGCATGTGTCTATTTATATACGAGGATAGCTTATATCATCTACTATTAATAGAAAATTGTGCATAGAAAACACCTGTATACTTAATATGTCTTGTTTGTAATTGATACCACATGAGTGGACTCTTGTTTGGAACATTTTAATAATTCTATTGAGCCAGAGTGAAATTGCATTCCTTATAGGTATCCATATCAACATGGGAAGAAGGAAATCCCAATCCGAGCCAGAATTTTTCAATAAGCATTGACCCATCATCTTCTATTTTGAGGAATCCATTTTCTGAAAAGAAATGGAGAAAGTTTCAATTATCCAGAATATTTAGCAGCTCCAATGCGATGATAAAGATGCATGTAATTGATGTGGATTTATATTCAGAAGGAACTACAGTCATTGATAGATGGCTTGTTGCACTCAGCCTGGGTTCTGGACAAACCAGAAATATGGCTCTTGATCGGTATGATTTTATTTGAATATTATAATGGATATCATGTGGTGTTTATGCTCAAATTGCAAGGATGTCAAAAACTAATGTTGAAACTTGGTTTTCAACAACACACAATGTCATTGTTTAATCTGTGTCAATGCTTTGCAAGAACTGGGTTGTCATTTTCCTTTTATTAACTTGAAAACCTTTTACATATCGATGGCTCAGATTGAGGATGCATCTAGCTCTTTCTCTAAAATATAAAATAGCCATTAATAAGAAAACAAAGAGAAGTTTATGAATGTGGAAGTTATTTTCCATGGTTTGTTTATTTCTTGGAAAAAAATTCCTTGGCTTTGCACATTGCTTCTTTGTCTTGATCATAAGCAAGGGTGCATTCATACTGCAGCCTTTTCATTCTTTATTCCGCTTTTTCAATTAGAGTTGGGTAGGACAGTAAACAAGTCTTAATTTATCTTGAAACTCAATCAAGAGTAATGATGATTGAAGTTTTATGTTCCATATATTATGTTTATCTCATGAAAGTTCTGTTTTGTTTGGTAATATCTATCAAAATTCCATTTTTTTCTGCTCAGGCGGTATCTTGCATACAACTTGACTCCTGTTGCTGGAATAGCAGCACTTGTATCCAGCAATGGTCATCATGCCAATGTTTACTCAAGGAGCTCAATTATGGCCCCTCTTCCTTTGTCTGGTTGTATAAACATGCCTGTCACTGTCATAGGTTGTTTCCTTGTTTGTCACAATAGGGGTCGTTTTCTCTTTAAATACCAAGACAGAGGGGCTTCCACTGAGGGACACTTTGATGCTGGAAATCAATTAATTGAATCTTGGAACAGAGAGGTGATGTCCTGTGTATGTGATTCCTACGTTGAAATGGTTTTGGAGATTCAGAAGCTAAGACGAGATATTCCAAGTTCATTATTTGATTCTAGTGCCTATTCTGCAATAAGTCTCTCTTTGAAGGCTTATAGAGATCAAATCTACTACTTCTGGCCACGATCTTGTGAGAGTCAAGTTCTGATTGATCAGCATGCTAATCTCGATAACAACCCTCCAAGTCCAACAACAGTTGTTCTTAAGGCTGACTGGGAATGCCTTAAAGATCAGGTAATACGTCCATTTTATTCTCGTATTATTGACCTTCCAGTATGGCAGCTGTACTCAGGAAATTTGGTCAAGGCTGAAGAAGGCATGTTTCTTTCACAGCCAGGGAATGGGTTGGTTGGTAATTTGCTTCCAGCTACAGTTTGCAGCTTTGTAAAAGAGCATTATCCTGTGTTTTCAGTACCATGGGAATTGGTGACTGAAATCCAAGCTGTGGGTTTTTCAGTGCGAGAAATTAGACCTAAAATGGTTAGGGATCTCCTAAAAGTTTCTTCAAAACCATTTGCTCTGCGATCAGTTGACATGTATATAGATGTTCTCGAATATTGCTTGTCTGATTTTCAGCAAACAGAGTCATCCAGCTCAGCCAGAGATAATGATTCCGCTACTGCCGGTGCTTTTTCTCGAGAAACTGATATCCACAGAATCACTTCTTCTCAGCATGGGTATAATATTCAAGGATCCACTACTCGGGGAGAAGCCAGTTCTGGAGATGCATTGGAAATGGTGACAAGTTTAGGGAAGGCTTTATTTGATTTTGGTCGGGGTGTTGTTGAAGATATTGGTAGATCAGGAGCACCTGGGGCTTACAGTAATGCTATGACTTCCATTCATCAAAATAGGGACCCGAAGTTCATATTGATTGCTTCAGAACTCAAAGGCTTACCATTTCCGACTGGAACTGGCCATTTAAAAAAATTGGGCTTTACTGAACTTTGGATTGGGAATAAAGAGCAACAGTCGTTAATGCTTCCCTTGGGAGAAAAATTTATTCATCCTAAAGTAATAGACAGGCCTCTCTTAGGTGGTATTTTTTCTAATTTTTCACTTCAGTCACTACTGAAAATGCGGGGCTTCTCCCTTAATCTACTGGCCAATCATATGAAACTAATTTTCCATGAAGATTGGGTGAACCATGTAATGGGATCAAATATGGCTCCATGGCTTTCTTGGGAGAAAATACCTAGTTCTGGAAGTCAAGGGGGTCCTTCTCCTGAATGGCTAAGAATATTTTGGAAATGTTTTAAGGGCTCACAACAAGAATTAAACCTTTTCTCTGATTGGCCCCTAATTCCTGCATTTCTTGGTAGGCCAGTCTTGTGCCGTGTAAGAGAGCGGCATATGGTATTCGTTCCTCCTCTTTTGGAGCACTCAAATTCAACAAGTGGTATTTCAGAAAGAGAATCTGCTGAAAGTTATGTGAGTGGGGTTAGGGTGACAAGGGATAATACTTCTGAAACTGACTTAGTTAAGTCCTACATTTCAGCTTTTGAAAGATTCAAAACCAGTTATCCCTGGTTGTTGCCAATGTTAAACCAGTGTAACATACCCATATTTGATGAGGCATTTATTGATTGTTCTGCTTCAAGCAATTGTTTTTCTATCTCTGGTCAATCACTTGGCCATGTCATTGCATCCAAACTTGTGGAAGCTAAGCTAGCTGGGTATTTCACTGAACCAACTAATCTCTCTCCTTCAAATTGCGATGCACTTTTTTCACTCTTTTCTGATGAATTCTTCTCCAATGACTTTCACTATAACCCCGAAGAAATTGAAGCTTTGCGTTCTCTCCCAATATATAAAACAGTTGTTGGTTCTTATACTAAGTTGCAAGGTCAAGATCAGTGTATTATCCCTTCAAATTCATTTTTAAAACCATATGATGAGCATTGTCTTTCTTGTGCCACTGATTCAAATGAAAGTTCATTTCTTCTAGCCCTCGGAGTGCTGGAGTTGCATGATCAACAGATCTTATTACGCTTTGGCTTGCCCGGCTTTGAGAGAAAATCTCAGAATGAGCAGGAGGAAATATTAATACATGTTTTTAAAAATTGGCATGATCTTCAATCAGATCAATTAGTGGTTGAAGCTTTGAAAGAAACTAAATTTGTTAGAAATTCGGATGAGTTTTCAACAGACCTGTTGAAGCCCATGGATTTATTTGATCCTGGTGATGCTATCTTAATATCTATATTCTTTGGTGAGAGAAGAAAATTTCCTGGAGAAAGGTTCAGTACAGATGGGTGGCTTCGAATACTAAGGAAACTTGGGCTTCGGACTGCTACAGAGGTAGAAGTAATAATTGAATGTGCCAAAAGAGTTGAGTTTCTTGGAATTGAGTGCATGAAATCAGGTGTTTTGGATGATTTTGAGACAGACATAATCAACAGTCATTCTGAAGTTTCGCCAGAAGTGTGGGCATTAGGAGGATCTGTAGTTGAGTTTGTTTTTTCCAACTTTGCTCTTTTCTTTAGCAACAACTTCTGTGATCTTCTTGGCAAGATTGCCTGTGTACCTGCTGAACTGGGGTTTCCGGGTGCTGGTTGCAAGAGGGTGCTTGCTTCATATAATGAAGCTATTTTGTCTAAAGATTGGCCTCTGGCTTGGAGTTGTGCTCCCATTCTATCCAAACAACACACTGTTCCTCCAGAGTACTCATGGGGACCTCTGCATCTACGGAGTCCTCCTGCTTTTTGTACAGTTTTGAAGCACTTGCAAGTAAAAACAATACTTTTGGTTTACATTTTATATTTACATTACTTACATCCATGTATTTTATGCTAGCTCTCTTTTTCCCTAGGTAATTGGGAGAAATGGAGGGGAAGATACTCTTGCTCATTGGCCCATTGCTTCAGGAATGAACATTGAGGAATGTACCTGCGAGATTTTGAAATATTTAGACAAAATTTGGGGTTCACTTTCTTCCTCAGGTGCTTCACTATTCTCATGTTATTCCATTTGGGCTAAGGGTTGAGTAGAAAGGGTGTGGCTTATATATTTTTGGTATTTGTCTCTGATTCTCCTGAAACGATAGGTCTGTCAATGCACCTAAGATATTAACACAATTACTAGACATGACCAACTGGCTAATCACATTTCTGTGAACCTCTAATTCTTCTCTGTTATGTTGATTAAGCAGGTTTGCTTAGGTTGTTGTTACATTGAATTTCTAATTACTTTTGCTATTTCAGATGTGGCAGAGCTACGTAAAGTGGCATTTCTGCCCGTTGCAAATGGAACACGCCTTGTGACGGCCGATGCTCTTTTTGCTCGTTTGATGATTAATTTGTCTCCATTTGCTTTTGAGCTTCCTACTGTATATCTCCCATTTGTAAAGACTCTTAAAGATTTGGGACTCCAGGACATGTTAACACTTTCTGCTGCAAAGGGTCTTCTATTACATCTTCAGAAAGCTTGTGGATATCAGCGACTAAATCCCAATGAGCTCCGTGCAGTGATGGAAGTTTTGAATTTCATTTGCGATCAAATTGTCGAGGGGAACACATTAGATGGGTCAAACTGGAAATCAGAAGCCATAGTTCCGGATGATGGCTGCAGACTTGTTCATTCAGGATCCTGTGTCTATGTTGATTCTTATGGTTCTCGATACGTCAAATGTATTGATACTTCCAGAATTAGATTTGTCCATGCAGATCTTCCTGAGAGAGTATGTATCATGCTCGGCATCAAAAAATTGTCTGACATTGTCATAGAGGTAGCAAGATTTCAGGAGCATTTTCCTATTTATTGTTATCTAACTTTTGTCTGCATTAGGCTTTTACTTACTGGAATTTTTCTGTTTGGTTTACAGGAACTAGATGAGAATCACGCACTACAGACTTTGGGTTCTCTGGGGTCTGTTTTATTGGTGACCCTCAAACAGAAGTTATCAAGCAAGTCTCTTCAAACTGCTGTCTGGACCATTATTAAAAGCATGGGCAGCTACATTCCTGCATTCAATAGCTTTTCATTGGATACTATAGAAGGCTTATTGAACTCTACTGCAGAAAAGATGCAATTTGTTAAGTGTCTTAAGACAAAATTTCTGCTATTGCCCAATTTAGTAGATGTTACACGTGCAGGCAAAGATTTCACCATCCCTGAGTGGAAGAATGATTCTGCTCGTCAAACTCTTTATTTTTTGAACCAATCAAGATCCTGTATTCTAGTTGCTGAACCACCCACTTATATTTCCCTTTTTGATCTCATTGCTATTATAGTCAGTCAGGTATTAGGCTCTCCAATCATATTGCCTGTTGGGCCCTTATTTGGTTGTCCTGAAGGATCTGAGATTGCAGTTGTTAATGTTTTAAAACTCTGCCCTGATAAGAAAGAAGTTGAACCCATAAATGGGAGCAGCAATATGGTTGGCAAGGAAATATTGCCACAAGATGCACGTCTTGTGCAGTTCCATCCATTGAGACCCTTTTATTCTGGTGAAATAGTAGCTTGGCGGTCTCAACAAGGTGAAAAGCTGAAATATGGTAGGGTTTGGGAAGATGTAAGACCATCTGCAGGTCAAGCTCTCTACAGAATTAAAATTGAAGTTGCGCAGGGGGATACACAATTTTTCCTTTCATCACAAGTATTTTCATTTAAAAGTGTCTCAGCTAGCAGTCCTCTAAAGGAAACAATTGTGCATGATAGCCCTTTATTAAGTAGTAACATGCCCAATGTTGATTTCCCAGAGAGCTCAGAAAGGGGAGAAAACTACTCTCAGGTTTATCCCTTGGAACTTGTCCCTAATTATTAGTACCATGTACCATAAATTTGCATTTATTACATGCATTGCAATTCGTGACCCATCATCCTGTGTTTTCCATTGACACATGAATAATATGTGTCAGCAAGATATTTTTGGACCTGTTAAGGTTGGTATGAAACCAAAAGCTTGTAATTAAGAAAATTTTTCTTGTTTAGTTTGTGGCTAAGGCCACCGAATAAAGAAGCATCTAATCCTTTTCAATTACTAGATATTATGCTCAATGCAAATTTCTTAACCGTTACATATCTTGTTACATTTAAAAAAAAGCATTCTGTCGGTTCATTTTGTATTGCTTGCATGTCAATTTTCTTAAATGAATGAGAAGTCTCTTCGTGTGAATAGGTGCAGCCTGTAAGAGAGCAGTCTGGCAAGGTTTCAGCTGCAGAACTGGTGCAGGCAGTCAATGAAATACTCTCTGCTGCTGGGATCAAAATGGAGGTGGAGAAGCAATCTCTACTTCAAAGAACAATAAATTTGCAAGAAAATCTAAGAGAGTCTCAGGCAGCTCTTGTGTTAGAGCAGGTTGGTGATTTTAACTTTTAGTACTATGATTTCATAGCGTCGTGTATCGTACCATTATTAATATTTTTCTTTCTGAATGGTAGTATGCCATGTGGGCATTCTAATTTCACAATCATTTGAAAACCTGTTTATGGTTTGTTTGAGTGTGTCATATACAAACCCGTTGTTAGTTTTGACGCATCAAACTTGAAAATTTTGACATCTTAAACATAGGTTTCTTGTTGGAAAGTTGGATATCCATTTACGAAATGCCTCCTTAAACTAATCTACCAACGATTTTACTACATATATATTGACTCAGTCAGATATTACAAGGGAGAAAGCGTATCGATTTGTAATGAAAATTGTATCTGTACTACATTACAGTTGTATAAGCTTTGGGCAATAGTTTTATTTTTGTACCGTAGGACACAGTAATGATTGAATTAAAGCAAGTATCTTAATGCTTTATAATGCATAAGTTCATCTGTCTTGTAAGTTTGAAATAACATGCTACATCATTATACTTTGTACAGGAAAAGGTTGAAAAGGCAACAAAAGAAGCTGATACAGCAAAAGCAGCATGGATATGCAGGGTTTGTCTGAGTTCTGAGGTTGATATAACAATAGTTCCTTGTGGTCATGTATTGTGTCGTAGATGTTCTTCTGCAGTGTCCAGGTGTCCTTTTTGCCGGCTTCAGGTTACAAAAGCTATCAGAATTTTTCGTCCATAATTTCTCCAATGCTCAGAGTTCCATTCGCCAATTATTAGTGTTTGCAAAGATTAATCGGTTGCATTGGACACTCACGTGAATATCATCTTTTCTGATTGAGCCCCAAAATTGGGTATTGTTGATTTTTTCATGTAAATATTGGCCGCAATGAAAAAAGGTTTTGTCACCGTACCTTTCAATATTTTCACATTTTTTTTACCACTGAATCCCTCAAATGATTGGTGAAAAAGTATTAAGGCTTTTTACCCACGCATCTTCATAATTTCTTCCTCACAGTAAAATAAAAAAAAATGACCTTTTAAAATTCTAAAACTTCCCGAAAAATTTTAGAAAATTTTACGTGAAATGTAATAAAATACTTACAGGGGAATCTGGTTTTAGAGTTTCTCTCACTCATAACAATAATATTAATAATTTTACTAATAATAATAGTAATAATTTTTTTAGTAAGAATAATATTCAATAATAATAATAATAATAATAATATTACTAATTAATTTAGTAATAATAATAATAATATTCAATAATATTAATAATAATAATAATTTTACTAATAATAATAGTAATAATTTTTAGTAAGAATAATATTCAATAGTAACAATTAATTTATAATAATAATAACATTACTAATAATATTATTAATAATGATATTAATAATTATAATAATAATAATAAAATAATAAGAATCATCATGGTATAATCACTAACTAAATTGAGGTTACATATTCTCTCATCTATTGATGAGATCGTTCAAATCTTTTCTATTGCAAAATACTAATATTGACTTTAATAACAATAATATATAATAATAAAAGATAATAAAAATGTAAATTTCTTATTTGAAGAAAGCAACAAATTGATGTAACAGAAACAAAAAATTAAAAAGGAAGAAGGCACACAGAAGCACCACTGCCCACTAACTCACTCCTTCACACTCTTCTTCCCCCAACTCAACAATCACCTCAGCGATCACTCACACTTCTCCGCCATCTCCAAAGTCTTCTTCCAGAGCTTCTCTTGCGTCTAGCACACGCGAACAGTCAAAGCCCTACGCGCCGTCGTCTCCCTCTGTCAGGATCCACCGCGCAACAACCTGACCGAAAGGTGTGTATGGTCTCCTCCTCCTCTGGATCCTAATTTGACCTTTGGTAATTAATACTTTAATTTGACCTCAAATTTCTTGGTTAGCAGTGAAATGACCTGCACGTGCACCACACGTGACCACTCTTCTCATTATTCACCACCACTGCAAGCAAAACATCCACATGGCTTTCAACCTCTTCTTCCTCTCCAGATTCCGTCGTATACACACGCAGACGGCGTCGTTTTCAAAGCCGAAGCTCGACGACGACGTCGTTGCGGCACTGTGTAATTCCTTCAGAGAGCGACGCCACTGGGACTCCATAACTCGCCAGTTCCGTTTCCTCCACTTAAACGACGCGTCGGTTCAACACCTTCTTCTGCAATTCAATTCCCCCTCCGACGCAAAACCCGCATTGGGCTTCTTCCACTGGGCCGCATCTCGGCCCAACTCCACCTTCCAGCCCACCACTCGCTCCTACACAATCACCATCAACCTCTTATTAAGAGCCAACTTACTCACCCACGCGCGCGCTCTTCTTCGCTCTCTCACCAAAACCAACACTCACTCACATGCAGTTCCCGCACTCGTCGATTCTCTTCTCGACGTCGTCGTTTCAACCTCTCGCGCCCTCGCCGTTAACCTTCTCATCCAAGCCTACGCCAAAGCCAGGCTAACGGACGTCGCGTTTCACGTTTGCCGTTACGCGGAGGAGCGCGGATTCTCCGCCACCGTCGTCAGTTTCAACGCCCTGCTTCACGCGGCTCAGAGGTCTGAGAAATGTTTTCTCGTTTGGGAGGTTTACGAGTTCATGATTCGGAGAAGGATTTACCCTAATTCGACGAGTTTGCGGATTATGGTTGATGCGTTGTGCAAGGAAGGTGAGTTGCAGGAGATTGTCGATACGCTGGATCGAATTATGCGGAAGAGTACTTTCCGTTCTCCTTCTATGATCGTGAATTGTAGTTTGATGTTGAGGATTTTGGAGAGGGGACGCGTGGCGGAATCGGAGTGTGATGTCGTGGTTTTGTTGAAGAGGCTGTTGCAGAAGAGTTTGCTTCACGAGACCGTTGTGTGGTCTCTTGTTCTGCATGCGAAGGTTGTGTTGGGGGATTTGGATTCCGCGTGGGGGTTGTATAGGGAGATGGTGGGGAGAGGGTTTGAGTCGAACGCGTTTGTTTACACGTCGTTTGTTGGAGCGTTTTGCAGAGATGGGAGAGTTGAGGAGGCTATTGGTTTGGTGCGTGAAATGGAGGGGAAGGGGCTGAGGCCGTACGGTGAGACGTTTGAGCACGTTGTTGTTGCGGCGGATTCGGAAGAGAGTGTGCGGGTTTTTGATGAGATGGTGAGGGTTGGGTTTGTGCCTAGTTGTGTGGTGTTTAATAAGGTGGTGGAGAGGCTGTGTGAAAAGGGTGAAGTGCAGAAAGCGAATGGAATGTTGAGTGTGTTGATGGATAAAGGGTTTTTGCCGGATGATGTTACTTATTCTCTTTTGATGCAGGGTTATGCAGGAAAGCAGGAGGTTCAGGAGGTTTTGAAGTTGTATTATGAAATGGAGTACAAACGTATGAGTCCTGGGTTGTCAGTTTTCGTGACGATTGTTCGGTGTTTGTGTCACTGTGGAAAGGTTGAAGATGCAGAGAGGTATTTGAGGGTGATGAGAGAACGGTTGGTGGCTGTGGATGTGAGTGTGTATGAGGAGTTGATTGATGGCTACATCAAAAAGGGGAATACTGCGAGGGCTCTTCACCTTCGTGAGGAAATGGCTTCTTTGGAGTTGTAATGTGGCAATGTTAGGGTCTTTGGACACGTTGAGTATGTGACAGAAGAAGCAATACTTAAAGCATGCTTTTGGACAACTTGATTGCCTACTGGGTCCGTATTTGGTTTTGCTGAAGGATCTGAGAATGCAATTGTTAATGTTTTAAAACGTTGCTCTGATAAGCAAGAAATTGAGCCCATAAACGGATATGGTTGCAAGGCGCACCTCTTGTGCAGTTCCATCCATTATTCTGGTGAAATAGTAGCTTGGAAGTCTCAAAATGGGGAAAACTGAAGCATTGTAGGTTTGTGAAGATGTAATGCAGGTCAAGCTTTGGGGTTTCTGATAGTGTAATTGATCGGAACATTCCTCCCAGTATATTGAGCAGACTCTCTGGTATTGCGATGTCCTCAAAAACCAATGTCATTCTTTGTTGTATTCATCATTTTGCTCAGCCATTCCCTGCATTTATGCCATGTTTTAAAAAAATGGGATACTTCTGTTAAGGTAAATGTGTAGGCTTTTGTTTCAACAGAACGACTGTTAATGTGGTTAATGCTTCATGTAATTTTGTTTGCTTATTCCAAGCATTTGAGAAGCTTGTGTTATTTCTTATAAAAACCCTGTTTTAGAATGCTTATTTGATGTTTGAAGCATTTGCCCAATATCATAATATTAATAAATGGAAGATTTTGTGATGTGTCATCTTAGTGTTGTGCTGTGATTGGATGCTGATGGTGCCTTTGAGGACCAAATTATCTTTCTGAATGGTTGATAATTTAATTGTTGCACTTCCTCGATTGCAGGTTGTTCATACATGTGTGTTATTGCGAAAACTCTCTGGGAAATATTCTCTACACATTTGAAGGTCATTGAAGAAGCCAAAGTATGGCACACTGACTAATGTCGCACCCTATCACCGTAGAGGTCCACGAGGAAGATAAGTTAGATGATATAATTGCTCATAACCTTATCAATCACTCATCTATAAATATAAACTTAATCAAATGTTATTTTATTAAAATATATGCTTCTATTATAATTTAAATATTTAATCATTATATTTAAAATTAATTTCATTTCTATAACTTCAATTTTATAAATATGTAAATTTTCACTTTAAATATTTTTGTTTTTGTTTTTCTTAAGATGAACCATTTGACTAAAAAGTTGCATCTCATTTTACATATATCTCATCTAGAATTATTTGGCGGCGTCATGAGATACGTGGATTTATTCATTTTGACAAGTATAGCTATGTCCAAAATGAAAAAAAGTATTTAATAATTTAACAAAGTATAGATAATTATCTTTTATAAAACTCAACATATTATAAATCAAAATTCAAAATTGTGGATTATAAACTATTAGAAATTAAAAGCCTAAAGAAAAACAAATTAGAGATTCTTTAAAATATAACATAAAGGAAAATTAAAAGTATACCCTGATTTTTAAGTGTTATATATATATATATATATATATATATATATATATACACACACACACATATAACTTTATTTTGGGAAAAATGGTTTTTAAAGAGCAGCCAATTTTGTTGACTTAATAGTCAAATTCATACGTAAAGGATAGATATTTTTAACATAATTAAATATATCTTTAAGAATACATTTTGTTTAAGTTTCAATGAAAGTTATTTATTTTAACTCATAAAATTATAAAAGTATATACTTCCAATTATTACTAATTGTAAGATAACATTATTTTCCCAAATATAAGATTAAAAATGAATAAAAATTTCCTTGGATAGGTAGGTAGAAAAATGAATAAAAATTAAGATCTTGTTATTAAATGCCTTTAGAATATTGGTTAAATAGTTAAAAGGAATTAAAATAAATAAATGAGAGCATAATAAAAAATTACAAAAAGATACATTTTTACATGTCAAAAATATATATTTTTTATTTTCCTCTCTTAATTAGTGTTTCAATAGATTTTGTTAGTATTTGTAGGTTGATAAGTGTTCTAATGATACTGGTTAAGAAAAATCAAAACCCCCAAAATTTCTTTATTCTTTCAAGAAGAAATATGCTTGCTCCCTTTAATGCATTGCCAACTTATCACTTTATGTTTATTATAAAAAGTTTTCTTTTTTCTAAACACTATTAGTACCCTCTTGTCTAAATAATACATACTTAAATCTACAAAATATCACTCTTTTTATAAAATTATTGAATAATAAAAAAACAAATAATTTAATTACAAAAACACAGGACTTACTGAATATTTAAAGTACCAAAAAGGGACCAATTAAAAGTGGTAAACACCTACCCAAAGAGAAGTCATACTTTGATAGCAGCCTCATGCACGTGCCTTTTCATCCCACCAACTGACTAATTATATTAAATTTGGCACAAAAATAATTTTAATATACCCTTTTACCTTTTTTAGATTTTAGTTAAATTAAATATAAAAATAAACTTCATATTTTAATTAGCTGTTAATATTTTTAAAATATTTTTTTAACAAGTTAGAGCCTTACTTTTATGTTATATTAACATAATAAAACAGTTTTATGAAATTTGATTTTGAACTTATATTCCAATAATGAAGATCATGATGTGGCTATATAAACATGACAAAACTAAACAAAGCACACAACAACTAAACACTTGTGAAAATGAGTTCTAACTCCAAAGACAGTGAAGTTTCCTTAGAAGTAGAAAAGTTGGATGATTCATACCGTACTGCTGTGTTGCTTTGTTTCAGCAATGTTCTTCCTGCAGTTCTAAACGCTGCCATAGACATGAATTTGTTTGATGTCATAGCAAAGGCAAAGAGTTCTTGTGATGATCATTCAAGTTTCTCTGCCTCTGAAATCGCCTCTTTGCTTCCAAATCAGCACCCACAATTGGCTAATAGGCTTCAAAGAATGCTGCCATTGTTGGTCAGTTACTCTCTTCTGCATTGCTCCATTCGCACCAATGAAGATGGTAAGAAAGAAAGAGTTTATGCTCTCTCACCAGTTGGAGAATACTTTGCTTATGATGATGAAGGAATCTCTATGGCTCCACTCTCAACCTTACTTCATCGTGGATTTCATGACCTTTGGTAATTACTACTTTCATTTTACCTCAAATTTCTTGGTTTAGTTTTGATTTAATCTCTAAATTGATGAAAATCCAACAATTGAGTTGTGTTGTTTAAGGATTCGTTTTACATTAGAATTATTCTATGATCAATTTGATATTAAGATACAAAGTTCACATGCTAGTTTGTCATTAAGTGGTGCGCCATGAAGTACTTATCTGTGTAACTAAGTTCTGCTATAAAAAATATGTGCATAAGATTTAAAGAAGAGTGTTGACCTAAAGGAAAACAATGAAACAAGAAGAAATGAGTAATTAAGTTAATCCTTTTCTGAGTGGTAGAAGTCATGGACTTTATAATATGCTTCTTATGTCATTTGTGCTCTTATTAGGAAGGATGCAAAAGGTGCATTTATGGACCCAAATTGCAGTAATCATTTCGAAAGTGTCTATGGAATGCCATCATATCAATATATGGAGAAAGATACAGAGTTGAATGAAATGTTTTTCAAAGCAATGGCTCATGCTGGTCCAATAGAAGTGAAAAAGGTACTCAAAGTATACAAAGGATTTGAGGGGTTGTCAACTCTGGTTGATGTAGGAGGTGGAGTAGGGCAGACCTTGAAACTCATTCTCTCTGCATACCCTTCAATTAAAGGAGTTAACTTTGATTTGCCTCAGACAATTCAAGATGCACCTCCTCATCCAGGTACATATATGCTATTCTATTCTATGTGATATAGAGATTTATATAATTATAAATTATATATAAAAATTTACGTGCACAAGTATGTTTCAGTTTTTTTTAATAGAAAAATGTTTCACATGGTTTGTTTAAAATGATTTGTTCCTTATTTTTTATAATCATATTAAAAATTTATATAATAAGTTTGAAATTTTAGAGAATTAATGTATTTTTTTTTAAATTGTGTTAGAACCGTGCTAGAGTTGTCAAAAATTCAACATATATCTTTTGAATTGTACATTTCACCAATACGTGTTTTACGAATGTCGATGTCCGACAAGGACACACCATTTAAGAGGCGTGTCCGAGTCTCATAGATGCTAGTTTCTCTTTGTCTATATATAAAAGAAATGATCAATATCAATATTTTGAAGTTTGTTAAAGTTATCAGTTAGCAAATTAACACTCATTCTGCCTGAAGGTATAGAGCATGTGGCAGGAGATATGTTTGAAAGTGTTCCAAATGGAGATGCCATCTTAGTAAAGGTTGGTGTATCACATGAGAGTTTAATTTTGTACTTTTAAAAAGAAGTTCAATATACTCCATATAATTTCTAATCACATTTTCTTCTCTGGTTTTGGTCATTTCAGTCTATATGTCACAATTGGACAGATGAAGATTGTATAAAATTTTTAAGAAACTGTCACAAAGCTTTGCCACCACATGGAAAAGTGATTGTTATGGACTATATAATTCAAGAGGTTCCGAATTCAAGTGATGCATCTAAACATAGTAGTATTGTGGACAATCACATGCTTTTAGCACATGGAGGGAGGGAAAGAACTCAGATTGAATTTGAGAACTTGTGCAAGAACTCTGGTTTTTCCAAGTTTCATGTTGCATGTACTAGCATATCAGCTGTGGGAGTGATGGAGTTCTATAAATAGAGTTTTTCAGTAGTTTTCAAGCAAAAATAGAGTTTTGGAGTAGTAAGCAACATATGCAAGCAATCTTGAATAATTTTTTTTTTTGGAAAAGTGAATGTAGCAATTAATAAAGTGTCATGTAATATTTGAGTGTTCAATATTGAATATACTACAAATATATGTTATTCATAAAATACATATAGCACCCGTTCAAAAGAGGCACATGATAAAACAATATTTTCCTGTCTTTTAACTTGTGAAAATTTACTAATTTTTAAGTAGTCCTAAGAATGTATGTTTTTTTTTTATATCATAATTTGATTTGAGATTTAAACACTAAATAGTGTCTGATCTGGTTTTGGACAACTTGCATGAAGAGACCATAGAAGAGGAAACATGTTGAGTTTTAAGCAAAAGATCTTTGACATACACATACTTGCTTTGAGTCATAACCAAAAACTTGTTTAACTCATACTGAATTTCGATGCCTAAAAAATAGTTTAGTATCACCAATTACTCAAGAGAAAAATTAGAGTTCAAACTATGAGAGATTTGTTGAACTAGAAAAGCAATTGTACTCGTAATGATAATATCAATAACATATACCAATATGTAAATAATTGTGGATCAAACGTTAACTCTTATATTAGAATTTGGTATGCAAGAGATAAAAGTCTTATATTAGAATTTGGTATGCAAGAGATAAAACGTAAGAAACTGAAATTGGTTATTATTATCATTCGTTACTTTCTGAGAACGAAAGAGAAACCAATTAATTATTTGTTTTGGTAATTGCGTATCACAATTACTAAACTATAGTTTATGCTGTTGTAGGCATTATGTACTTTAATTTCGTGCTGTTGTAGGTATAATGATGTTTTATATTTTCCCTCCTTGTTATATATATATATATATATATATATATATATATATATATATATATTTATATTGGCTAGAATCCTCGAATAAACAATCACTACTAGAAAATAATTAATTACATATCAATTTTAAAAAAACAAAGAATTATTAATTTTTATATTAATAAAATTAGATGTTATTTTAAAGATTAAAAAGAATTATTGGTATTTAAATTAGTTTTTATTTTTGATAAATAGTTTCTAAATTGATATCTAATTAACTATATAAGTTTTAGCTACCAATTATTTAGATTTTAAAGTTGATATCTAAAACCTTGATATCTAATTAGATGTCAGTTTAAAAATCATTTAGCAATAACAAAAACTAATTTAGATATAATAATATTTTTAGTCTCTAAAATAATATCTAATTTTGTTAATATAGTAATTAATTATTATTTTTTTTCTAAAATTAGTTTACAAAAGTTTTTAGTCTTTAAAATGTCTCTAATTTAGTTACTATAACACCTAATTACTTTTTGTTTCTATTTCATGATTTTATTATAGAGGAATTTTCTTCATTTCTAATTGAGTTAGCAAAAGCATAATATATATAATATATGTAATTTAGTTCAACCTTCATGTCAAAATAAAACATATGGAACTTGACTTTTCCTTATTTGGGAGAAAGTCCTAAACAAGAAGTTTCATTTTACAGCATACCTCAGCACTAGGCCAAACCACTGATTTCCTTATCAAGCCATTTTTTTTCCAAAGATTGCCATTTTTTTCCCAAAGATTTTTTTGACTTGTGAGACAATTTTAGACTAATTGAAAGGTTCTCCACCACAATAAGTTTGAAGGGAAATTAGAGATATTAATTTAATTTATATTTCACTCTAAAAAATTACAAAAGATACAATTTTACACGTCAGAGTAATTTTTTTTATTTTCCTCTCTTAATTAGTGTTAGAATTTGTTGGTTGATAATTGTTAATGCCACTGGTTAAAACGTAAGCATCCCCCAAATTTCTTTATTGTTTCTTGAAAAAATATGTTTGCTCCCTAATACTTTAATGCATTATGACTTATCATTTTTTATTTATCATAAAAAAAAGTCTTTTTTTTAACCATTATTGACACACTCTGGTCTAAATAATACACATATTTAAATCTACATGATATCACTCTATTTATAAAATCATTGAAAATGTTTTTTTTATAAGTTATAGTCTTAATTTTATGTTATATTAATATATTTTAATAACACAGTCTTATCAAATTAGATGCAATGAGGAACCATGTGATGCCTATATAAACATCACAAAAACTACACAAACTACACAACAATAAACAGTAGTGAGAATGGGTTCAAACTCCAAAGAGATTGAAGTTCCCTTGGAAGTAGAAAAGGTTGATGATTCATACCTTTCTGCTTTGTTGCTCTGTTTCAGCAATGTTCTTCCTGCAGTTCTAAATGCTGCCATAGACATGAATCTGTTTGATGTGATAGCAAAGGCAAAGAGTTGTTGTGATGATGCAAGTTTTTCTGCCTCTCAAATTGCCTCTTTGATTCCAAATGAGCACCCTCAATTGGCTAATAGGCTTGAAAGAATGCTGCCATTGTTGGCCAGTTACTCTCTTTTTCATTGCTCCATTCGAACCAATGAAGATGGTAAGAGAGAAAGAGTTTATGCTCTCTCACCTGTTGGACAATACTTTTCTTATGATCATGGTGAAGGAAACTCTGTGGCTCCACTCTCAACCTTATTTCATCGTGGATTTCATAACCTTTGGTAATTAATACTTTCATTTTACCTCTAATTTCTTGGTTTGGTTTTTATCTAATCTTTAAATTTACGAAAATCTAACAATTGAGTTCTATTGTTTAAAGATTCACTTCTCCATATGTTAAGATTTTTCATCAATTTTTTCATATATATTGAATTGTAAAATCTGTAACACTCTCTTATGTATATAGTACAATCTGGAAGATAATAAAAGAGTGTTATGGACTATATAATCCGTAAGTTATTATTGGATCTGGGAATACCTTCTGGATTCTATAATTCTTAATGGATTTTTTTATTGAAAAAAAATATATTATGGATTGTAGAATCGGAATGTATAAATAGAAAAACTAACATTTCACTTCTAAAAAATCATTATATAGAAACTAAAAATAATTAGTTACTACATTGACTAAATTAGACACTATTTTACAGACTAAAAAAATTATTGGTTTCTAAATTAGTTTCTATTATTGATAAATAGTTTCTAAATTGGTATCTAATTAGCTACCTATTATTTAGATTCTAACCTTGGTAGAAAAAACCTTGGTAGCTAATTACATACCAATTTAGATACTATTTATCAATAATAAAAACTAATTTAAAAACCAATAATTTTTTAGTATCTAATTTAGTTAATATAACAACTAATTATTTTTTATCTCTAAAATTAGTTTTTGTTTAATAATTTTTTTATAGTGTTTCCAGATTGTAAAATCTAGAAGTATTTTATAAGAACAAAATAATCTTTTTGCCTGATCTATGGGATTGTCCGAAGAAATTATGGAGGTGCAAGAAGAAACAACCTAAATTACTCTATGATCAAATTGATTTTAAGATACAAAGTTCACATGTTAGTTTGTGATTAAGTGATACATGAGGAAGTAAGTATCTATGTAAATAAGTTTTGCTTAAAAACATATGTATGGTATAAGATTGAAGGGGGAGTGTTGACCTAATCAGAAACAATGAAACAAGAAGAAAGGGGTAACTAAGTTAAAAGTTTTGTGAGTGGTAGAAGTCATGGACTTTTAATATGCTTTTATGTCATTTGTGCTCTTAATAGGAAGGATGCAAAAGGTGCATATATGGACCCGAATTGCAGTGACCATTTCGAAAGTGTCTATGGAATGCCCTCATATCAATATATGGAGAAAGATACAGAGTTGAATGAAATCTTTTTCAAAGCAATGGCTCATGCTAGTCCATTAGAACTGAAAAGGGCAATCAAAGTATATAAAGGATTCAAGGGGTTGTCAACATTGGTTGATGTAGGAGGTGGAATAGGACATACCCTCATACTCATCCTCTCTGAATACCCTTCAATTAAAGGACTTAATTTTGATTTGCCTCAGACAATTCAAGATGCACCTCCTCATCCAGGTACATTTATGCTACTTTCTATGAAGCTCAGACATGTTTTTTAAATTGTGTGTCCGTATTAAACACACGCATGGAACACTGATACGCGTATGACACTTTTACGACATCAATCGGTGAAGTGTCTAATTCAAAAAATATGTTTTGGGTCTCTGAAAATTCTAACATGGTTCCATTACAATTTTAAAAAGGATAAATACAGTGACTCTCTAAAAAATCAAACTTATTGTATAAGCTTTTATTATGATTATAGAAATAAGGGACAAATCCTTTTGAACCAACCAAGAAAAACATCTTTCTGCCACAAAGAAAAAAGCTCAGTCATACTTGTTCACATAAATCTTGAATACACATATCGAAGTATCTGTGTCTATGTCATGTCCAATGTTTGTGTCAGTGTATGTTATACATAACTAGTTTCTCTTTTTCTATCTATAAAAAATTTATCAATTAGCAATATTTTGAAAGTTTGTCAGAATTATGAATTAGCAAATTAACACTCATTCTGTGTGAAGGTATAGAGCATGTGGGAGGAGATATGTTTGAAAGTGTTCCAAGTGGGGATGCCATTTTAGTAAAGGTTGGTGCATTACATGAGAGTTTAATTTTGTGCTTTTGAAAAGAAGTTCAATATACTGTATTAAATTTCTAATCACATTTTCTTTGGTTTTGGTCATTTTAGCTTGTATGTCACAATTGGGCAGATGAAGATTGTATAAAAATTTTAAGAAACTGTCACAAAGCTTTGCCAGCACATGGAAAAGTGATTGTTATGGAATATATAATTCCAGAGGTTCCAAATTCAAGTGATGCATCTAAACATACTACTATTGTGGACAATCACATGTTTTTAGCACATGGAGGGAGGGAAAGAACTCAGATTGAATTCGAGAAGTTGTGCAAGAGCTCTGGTTTTTCTAAGTTTCATGTTGCATGTAGCAGCATATCATCTATAGGAGTGATGGAGTTCTATAAGTAGGGTTTTTCAGTAGTTAACTTTTCATGAATAAAAAACATATATGTTGGAAAAGTTATTGTAACAAATAATAAAGTGGCAAATGTGTTGAATGTAACAAGCATCGAATGCTCAAGAATCTGAATTAATAAATTTAAATCTGCATTGAATGCCCAAACTGCTATCTACACTGAAAGAACAATATGCTTTTAGAACTGCTGAAAGCTTTTCACAGGTGGTTGGACTGGTAGCTTTGCATTTAATAGCCTCATTTACATTTCCAGAATAAACTAAAATTCTAGCAATTTGTTTTGATGAAATATTTTTTTTCCCTAGTATTTTCAATAAATTTAAGTTGCTGATGTTTACTTACCAATGGTTGAGGTTTCATTGTTGTTGGTGTTGCTAAAACATGCAGTTTTTGCTTGCATGGTATGAAATCTATCGCTGAATTGATTATAATTGTGAACATATATTTGGTTAATGTATAGAATTGAGATCCTAATCATAAATTGTATTTGTATTGTAATTCTAATTGTAAATGTTAATTAAGTGAGATCAAATATCAGTGTTTGTATTATATATATACACACAAAATATTTACTATATTTACAACGCAAACAGTTTTTATTTACGTAGCACAAACACTAGATACTGATACGACACTACAAATACGGATATATGTATACTTTTTAAAATGTAGAATACGGAAACACAGATCTATATATTATATAATTATGAATTATATAAATTGACAATAAAAATTTATATGTACAAGTATGTTTCAATTTTATTTTGAAGCAGAAGAAAGGATTCGTTCTATATCTTTATAATCATAATAAAAATATATGTTTGAGTTTTTAAAAAATTAATGTATTTTTTATTTTTAAAATTGTATTAGAACCATGATAAAATTGTCAGAAATTCAACAAATATTTTTTGAATTACATATTTCACCGATACGTGTCCTACAAATGTTGTATGAGTGTCAATGCCGATATATATGTATCTGACACAAACACATCATTTAAAAAAAGTGTCTGAATCTCATATATTATTTATTATTGATATCTAGCACTAGCGGTGAAGTAATAGTAGAATCCTCTAACTCTGGTCATTATCATTGGAACTCCAAGGAACTTGACTTTTCCTTCTTTGGAGAAAGTTCTAAACAAGAAGTCTCATTCATAATACCTCAGCACTAGGCCAAACCACTGATTTTCTCATTAAGCCAATTTTTTTCTCAATGATTTTTGACTTGTGAGACAATTTTAGACATTTTTTTCTCAAAGATTTTTGACTTGTGAGACAATTTTAGACTAATTGACAGTTCTTCTATCACTCTAAATTTGAAGGGAAATTAAAGATATTAGTTCAAATTACATTTCACTGTAATTTCCATATACAGTTTTACACTTAGTTTTTGGTTAGTTTCTTAAATGACTCCACAGAGTGAGTCACACAACACTAAATAGCTACTTTTCTTATCTTTTAAAAAGGTTAATGAAATTTCTTCAAGTTCCTTCTCTTTCTCACTCAACTCTCTTTCATATTCTATTTTGTAAACACTATCCAGTTTTCTGCTGCAAATTTTAAATTTCTTCTAAATTTTATTTAATTTTCACACAATATTTTCTATATTAAGGATCCAAGTTGTATGATTCTCATGATCTCATAAAATCTCTTGCATCTTACTCCCAATATCTTTTTTTTTAATAATGCATTTTAATAATATGGAATTAACAAGTGTTATATATTAACCCTATATAAGCCTTTTTAAATCATGAATTATTAGGTGGCATCTTGTGATACGTTGATTTATTCATTTTGACAAGTATAGTTATGTCCAAAATTAAAAAAATATTGAATAATTTTACAAAGTGATAATTATTTTTTAAAAAAATCAACACTTTATAAATAAAAATTGTGGATTAGAAATTAAAGGCCTCAAAAAAGAGAAAAAAATTGAGATTTTTTTAAAATATAGCATAAAGGAAAATTAAAAGTATACCCAGAATATAACTTTTGAACCTTAAGAGCCAACTTTGTTGACTTTTGAACCTTAAGAGCCAACTTTGTTGACTTACGAGAAAAAATATGTTTTTTTTTTCATTTTTCTAAATACAGCATAGTCAAACTCACATGTACATGAATATATATTTTAGTATAATTAAATATATTTTAAAGAATACATTTTTGTTTAAGTTTCAGTATAAGTTATTTATTTTAAATCTTAAAATTATAAAAAATATATTCTTCTAATTATTACTAAAAGTAAAATAACATTACTTTCCAAAATATAAGATTAAAAATGAATAAAAATTTCCTTGGATAGGTAGCAAAAAAAATTATTCAAGCTTACAAATCTAAATACCGCCAAGTTATAAAGAATGGGACAAATAATATTTTTTACATGAGAATATTGGTTAAATAAATGAGAGGAATTTAAAAAATAAATGAGAGCATAATAAAAAATTACAAAAGATAATTTTTTACATGTCAGAATATTTTTTTTTTATTTTCCTCTCTTAATTAGTGTTTCAATATTTTTTTTAGTATTTGTTGGTTGATAATTGTTCTAATGACACTGCTTAAAAAGTCAAAACCCCAAAATTTCTTTATTGTTTCCAGAAGAAACGTGTTTGCTCCATAATACTTTAATTTAATACCAACTTATCATTTTATAATTATTATTTTCTAACCACTATTATAATACCCTCGTGTCTAAATAATATATACCTATTTAAATCTACATGCTATCACACTTTTTATGAAATTATTGAAAAATAAAAAACAAATAATTTAATTACAAAAGCACCGACTTACTTAATATAAAGTACCAAAAATTAGAGGTGGCAAACGCGGTCCGTTGAAAAAAATGGGGACGGGTTGCTTATTTCAACCTACTGGTCCGCTCAGGCTCGCTCCGCATAACTTGCAGTCCGCAGGGGTCAAGTGCGGGGTGGGGCGGGTTGCCTCGCATAACTTTAAAATGTATAATTTTTTTTTCAACTCTCCCATATTTTCTTCATGTAGTCTCATATTTTACATTCCGAAATTTTTAATAACATCTTATTATGATGTTTCATGAAAATAATATTATAAGATCATTTACCTAATGCATTTAAATAAAAAAAATTCAAAATTTGTATTTAAAAAATTATTTTTTTAATAAATATTTCATATGCGAGCCAACCTTTATGAGGAACGGATTAGAAAAATTAATCCGCAAATTTTATGCGGGACAGACCAACCTACCCCACTTTTTGTGGGCCAAATGTTTTCCCTTGAAACAAAGTGGTTGAGTAGTAGAGAAACTGTAAATTTTTCTTCACTATTCTTTATTGTAATTGTTATTCTCATATCTTTAATATTGTTCTTTCTTCTTAATTTTTTTTCAAATGATTACTTCAAATCTCCTAATGAATCTATTTTACTTAATATACCCTAAATTCTAATTTTAAATTTGACTGATATAACTTACTGATTTTTTATTACATGTTTAAAAATCATGAAATTGAAATCAATTTTATAGACTAAAAATAATTAATTATTATAGTGACTAAATTAAAGATAATTTTAGAAATTAACTAAATTTTTGATTTTTAAATTAGTTTCTATTATTGTTAAATGGTCTCTAAATTGTTATTTAATTAGCTACCAAAGTTTTTGTTATCTAATTATTAACTTTAAATAATTGATAGTTAAAACTTTGGTAGCTAATTATATACTAATTTAGAAACTATTTAACAATAATATAAATTAATTTATAAACTAAATTTTTTTTTGTCTAAAATTATTTCTAATTTAATCACTATAATAACTAATTATTTTTTGTCTCTAAAATTAATTTCTATTTCATGATTTTTTTTATCACGTATTTCTTATTTGAATTACGTTGTTCCATTTTAAAAAACTCTTAAATAATTATTGAATCTGAAATCATGTATACGATACCGTTGATGAGCGTCCAATGATAATAAAGAAAGAGAGGATGTTACATTAAATACATAAATTTTCTTATAATAATTTTAAATACATTATTTTATAAAAAAAGCTAAAGAAAAAGAAAAGTTAGATGGTATAAATTTCAATAAACAATTTTGTTAAATTAATCATCTCACAAAGTGCTAAAGTAATTGGCCATTTTTTTTAATCAGCATAAAGTAATTGACCATAACCTTATGAATCACTTATCTTATAAATATAAACTTAATAAAATGTTATTTTACTAAAATATATGCTTGTATTATAATTTACATATCAAATGATGATATTTGAAATTAATTTCATTTGTATAACTTAAATTTTATAAATCGTATTTTTTTTGTTTTAATACTTTTTATGATTTTCTTAAAATGAACCATTTGACTAAAAAGTTACACCTCACTACAACAAAAATAGTATTAAACAACAAAATATGACAAAGATCTTTACTTTTTTTAGACAACAAAAGTCCAAAAACCGTTGTCTACAATAAAATATAACAATAGGTAATATTTTTAGAACCACTATTATTCTTTCAATAGATTTTGTTATTATTTGTTAGTTGATATCTGTTCTAATCACACTGGTTAAAAGGTTAAGAAGTCAAAACCCCAAAATTTGTATATTGTTTCTTGAAGAAATATCTTTGCTCCTAATACTTATGGTCAAATTATCATTTTATATTTATCAATTATTAATACCCTCTTGTCTAAATAATACATATTTAAATCTACATGATATCATTCTTTTCATCAAATCATGAAAAATGCTTTTTTTTATAAGTTATAGTCTTCATTTTATCTTATATTAACCACTAATCATCAAATAGAAACCAAAATAATTAGTTGTTATATTGATTAAATTAGAAACTATTTTAGGGACTAAATAAATTTTTGGTTTATAAATTAGTTTTTATTATGGTTAAATGGTTTCTAAATTGACATCTAATTAGCAACCAAAGTTTTTGCTACCAAATTTAGAAATTAAATAATTGGTAGTTAAAACCTTGGTTGCTAATTAGATACTAATTTAGAAACCATTTAACAATAATAAAAAGTAATTTAGAAACCAAAAATTTATTTAGTCCTAAAATGATCTCTAATCTAGTTAATGTAACAACTAATTATTTCGGTTTGGTTTTTATTTGATGATTTTATTGTAGTAAACCTATTTGAATAAAATAATTTCATCAAATTAGATTTTAAACTTATATTCCAACGACGAAGACCATGTTATGCCTATATAAACATGACAAAAACTACACAAAGTACACAACAATTAAAGAGTAGTGAGAATGGGTTCTAACTCCATAGAGAATGAAGTTTCCTTGGAAGTAGAAAAGGTTGATGATTCATACCTTTCTGCATTGTTGCTTTGTTTCAGCAATGTTCTTCCTGCAGTTCTAAATGCTGCCATAGACATGAATCTGTTTGATGTGATAGCAAAGGCAAAGAGTTGTTGTGATGATGCAAGTTTTTCTGCATCTGAA
>Ga0123342_1000765_pt1 | contig 52360 bp, 38 predicted proteins | sample Turbeawhitnodule_FD_89960 | JGI IMG/M metagenome (GOLD analysis project Ga0123342, IMG submission 89960) | Root nodule microbial communities of legume samples collected from Mexico - Turtle bean Mexico white nodule | ecosystem: Host-associated > Plants > Roots > Nodule | place: Mexico: Nepantla...
AAAAAAAAAAAAAAAAAAAAAAAAAAAAAAAAAAAAAAAAAAAAAAAAAAAAAAAAAAAAAAAAAAATATATATATATATATATATATATATATATATATATATATAAACAAGATAAAGATAAGAGATATAAGGCTATACTAAATAAGTATGTCACACCAACATCTTTGATTTCTCCATCTTTCCTTTTGTATTACACACCCAACATTTTGTTTGTTGTCAACAAATGACTTCATTATATGTCATTGTTCACTATGATGGATCAATGAAAGAATGTCACATTGAAGGATGTACATTCAGTTCTATGACACCAAAAGTTGTTGTTATCAAAAGGGGAATGACCCTACAAAGAATGAAAGAAGTCATGATCGAAAAACTACATAGAAAAGCAGAAGAAAGGGTCACAACATTTCACTTCTCCTACCCGACTAGACTTGGTGGATGGGTAAGTCATTACACCGCCATCGAGATGACTGAGGATGATGATGTTGAGGCGTTCTTTGGCATCTACGACTCCATTCAACTACAAACCAAACCCGAAGTGTACGTCACATTTGAGAGGTTTGCATCTCCATCAACACAATGTCAACCCACACACTCCTCTCCTTCACTAAACATTCATTTTGAACCATCACAAGAAGTTCAACCTTCATACCACCACCTAACACAACTATTGTCCCATGAAGCACCACACCCTTTCTCATTATATGTGAATGAACCCACCCATCAACATCTTGGGGAATGGGAAAAAGACATTCAGTCATATACCCAACTATTAAATGGTCCATATATCAGCCTACGTGAACACGAAAATCAACAACTCGCTCAAGAACCACCACAAAAGCATGGGGGTGTTGGTCTTCCCGATGAAGTCTTCAATCCTTTTAGTGAGGATGAAGACGAAATACTTGCAGCTGATGATGACGAGGAGTCAGAAGAACCACATGCACACCATACAAACAATCTACAACATGAACATAACTCATCCTATGTCCCACCGGAGCATTTTTTTGCACTTTCCACCTGAACCACCTATGTATGACCCAATATTTGGTAATGCCTTTGATCGTGACACAATAGTGTATTCTCCAGAGACACTTTTTTGTTGGGCAACAATTCAACACCAAGGAAGAAGCTCAAGATGCCATAAATCGTTTCCACATTATCAATCATTGCATGTACAAGGTGTCATCATCAAATCAATCAAGACTCCTAGTTCGATGTGTTCATGATGATTGCGCATGGAGGTGTAGAGTGATTTTGCGAACCAAGAATCAATTGTGGAAAATTATGAAGTTGGAAGGTGTTCACACCTGTGTATCCCCTATGATCTCACAATACCATAATAAGTTGGGGCATCAAATGATTGCACAAAGCATTCATGAAATCATCCAAGCTAACCCTTCCACACCAATGTCAACTATAATAGCGCACATGAAGTCATCATTGGGGTATAGAGTCACATATAAAAAGGCATGGCTAGAAAAACAACTAGCCATACAAAATATATATGGCGAGATATTTTTATTTAGTTTATAAATTTGATGTATTTATTTTACCCTTCAAAAATATTAATATTATAATTATTATCTTTTTTTTAAATTGTTACGTACTTATAAATTATTACATATTTTAAAAAGTTAAATATATACTTTATTTTTTATTTATTTCAAAATATAATTTTTATTTAAATTTAATGCACTACAGAAAATATTTAATTTAAAACTAGATATAATTTATAATGTAATATTGTAATTATTATCTTTTTTTTTTAAATTGTTACGTCCTTATAAATTATCACATAATTAAAAAAATTAAATTTATACTTTATTTTGATTTATTTTAAACTATAAATTTTATTTAAATTTAATGCACTGCAGAAAATATTTAATTTAAATCTAGGTATAATTTATAATGTAATAATATATAATACTTTGGTAAGTTTTTTATTTAAAAAAATAAAAAAAGGAATAGAGAAGACAATGGAACGATGCGTTTTAAGGGTAAACTTCTGAAAGAATCAGGAAGTTGAGATGGGGTTAATATTGTGTGACTTGTTTATTTCTACGGGTATCTTCGTTATCCTCTTTTCTCTTTCTCCCTTCAACATCTTCTTAGGGTTTTCACTGTTGCACTCAGCTTTCAGCGCCGCTCATACATACCACTTTCCTTCACTTCATCGCAACGTTGCTTCTTCCAGGTATGTCGTAATTCTCTATTCCTTTCTTTCTATCGATTGGTTTTCTACTTTTCTCGCTTGTAACACTTGTTTCTACCATTCATAATACTTCTTCCGTTCGTACGACATTCAATTGAATTGCTGAAATTTATCTATGGGAAAATTGGAACGTGTTGTTCTCTTTAGCTTTTATTCAATTAAAGCTTTTGTCAATTAATTAATCAATCGTGGTTTGAAATCTAATTTCATCGGGTGCTCTGGTGTTGGGTTCCATTGTGGAATTGATTGATTCAACTCTTGGGGTGGATTAGATATCTGTTGTTTATTTGTTTCGTGACTTGTTTGGTTGTCTATTGATCAAGGGTTTGTGATGTTTCGTGAACTGTTTCAGTTTCAGGTGTTTTTGTTAAATTTATGGTTAATGGTACTGGTCGGGAATGTCCAACAATCTGGTTTCAGAGCCCATACCCAGTATGCAAATGGCTCGGTTGGAGCCGATTATGAACAAGGTTGATTCGTCAGGGAGACAGATGGAAATGGGGATTTTGGGTCCCGTGTCCAGTGATATTGTGTCACAGCCTATGGGAATCTCAAATGAACATGTTGGGTTATTGAGAGCTGTGCCTGGTGAATCTAGGTCTCAGGGCATGCCCCTTTCGAGCATGCAGAGTGGGCTAGTAGAAGAACTAGCGAGTAATCCAGAAAGGCATCAAATTCTTTCCTCTAACAGACAGTCCATGCAAATGGGGAGGCTTCCAAATAGCGCAGGGCCTCAGCAGCAGATAACAACTCCCAAGCGCAAGGCACCACCGGAACTATCATCCAGTAGTTCCTTTAACAAGCGGCTTGCACAAATGGGAAACAGACCTTGGTTGCAGCAAGTACCTAATGCATCAAATAGAGGTTCTCCGCAGATGCAATCCCTGTCAAATGCCTCCAGAACACAGCATTCGGCACCTTCTAGTAAGAGAAAAACACAGTTGGATACCACTGCCAGTAAAGCTGGGACACCTCGGTCTGTGAATTCTAAAATTCAGAATACCCAGATCAAGCAGTCCTCCAAGGCTCAAACCGAATCATCTGAAAGTGTTAGGTCCAAGATGAGAGAGTCATTAGCTGCTGCTCTGGCCTTGGTTTCTCAGCAAGGTAAACCTCAGATCCCTAACAATAATACAGCAATTGATGACGCTACTAATACTCAAGGTAAAATAGAGAACAACTCTCAATGTTCTGGATCAACACCTACATCCATCAATGCTCCACTGGAGCAAAGTATTTCTCAACCAGTTAATTCCTCTTTTGCTGAGGCTGATTCAGTTGGCCGGGTGGAGAGAGAGCACATGCAGAGTACATCATTCAAAGAAGATTTTCCAGAAAAGTACAAGGACTATGAAGCAGGATCCACAAATGCATCTAACAATGAAAGCATACTGACTTCCATGCAAGTCTTGAACTGTGATAAGCAAGATTTCCAATCATGTTACACTTTGACCACTGATGATGTTCCTTTTAGTGACAGTTTCTTTATGAAAGATGATCTTTTGCAGGGAAATGGTCTTTCCTGGGTATTATCTGATATGGTGGACGTGGGAAATCAAAGGGAAAGTCAAACTAATATAACGCAGAGATCAGAACCTGAGGAAACTGGTGGAGGTTGTAGGGAGGAGGTCCCTTTACCTGAACTTTTGGCATCAAAAATAGAATCTGAACTATTCAAACTGTTTGGAGGTGTGAATAAGAAGTACAAAGAGAAAGGGAGGTCCCTTTTATTTAATTTAAAAGATCGCAATAACCCTGAGCTTAGAGAAAGGGTTATGTTTGGTCAAATTCCTCCTGAACAATTATGTTCCATGACTGCAGAGGAACTTGCTTCAAAAGAGCTCTCTCAGTGGCGTATAGCCAAAGCTGAGGAGCTTGCTCAAATGGTGGTTTTACCTAATTCAGATGTTGATTTTAGACGTTTGGTCAAGAAGACTCATAAAGGTGAATTTCAAGTGGAAGTTGAACATGAAGACAATGTATCCGTGGAGGAGGTTTCTGGTGGCACAACTTCAGTGGCTAGAAGCCAAACAGCAATAAAGGATGTGGAAGGCACTTCTTCAAAACCTGACGTGAACATTGATGCCGAGAAGCACAGTTTACAGAAGGATGATACATTTTCCATTACCATTTCGTCCAACGACGGGACTGATCCCATGCAGGGGCTTATGACTGATGATGCATTGAAGGACCCTGATTTTCTTCCACCAATTGTCTCCCTCGATGAATTCATGGAATCTCTCCATTCTGAGCCACCGTTTGAAAATTTACGGCTAGAATCTGGGAAAGTGACACCTCCTTTAGACAAGGATGATTCTGGGGTTAGATCTAGATCAAAATCTTCTGATTTAACTCCAAATGAGCAAGCTGTTGTCACTCCTGACAAGTTTCAAAGCACATGTGTAAATTCAGATGCTGAAAAGGAGAAAAAGGCTGATGCTGAATCTGGGACCATTTCTTCTGATATGGGATACAGCGGGAGTCAAGCTTACATGAAGTCAACTGACAGTCGTACCAAGGAAAGGTCAATTGATGATGTGAAGCCTGCATCCAGCGATACCGAGTTCAAAGGCAATCAGGTTCATGCGGAAGGGAGATATGGTACTGATAATAGGTATTTGAAGGATGCCGTGCCCACTAAGGGTGAATGCCTCTGGGAGGGAATGCTTCAACCAAATATATCTACCACTCAGTCCGTCATAAGCTTCTATAAGAGGTAGTATACTAATGTTTGAGTCTATCTTCATGATAAGTTTTTACTTAGCTGTGAACTTTAATGCATGGATGATATGGGTTTTGATTGTTCCATTTTTTTCACGACATAGTGAAGATCATGAATTGGATAGTTTCATTCTTTTCATCTAGCAAATGAAGCAAATATTCTTAAACTGTGTAGTAAAGAGGTGAATGATTAATGATGGACCCATTTGTGTTTTATTTTTTAAAGCACACTTCTTTAATTAAAGGATTTATAAGTTAATTTATAGGGAAGATCATTAATTGGATAGTGTCATTATTTTCATCTAGCATATGAAGCAACTTAAACTGTGTAGTAAAGAGATGAATGATGGACACATTTGTGGTTTATTTTTTAAAGGACACTTCTTTAATTAAAGGATTTTTAATTAAGTTTTATAGTAATTACTTTTTGATATTAATAAAACAAAAATTCAAAAGAAGTTGTCTTAGTGTTTTAGTCTTTTATCAGAAGTTAAGGTTCACAGTTTTTTATTTTTTTGAAAAAAATATCTGAATCATGAAATTATTTTTTCTAAGGTTAAACAAACAGGCCAATTATATGGAAGGTATTAATCTGCCCGTATAGAATGGCCCTTTGTAAAGTGGACTGGGCCATTTTGCAAGTTTTGACTTTGAATTTAATTATTTGAACAAACATGCCACTTCCTCTCATGTATATCTTGTTTCCCAATTGATATTGCAAATTGGAACCATCTATACCTTCCCGATTCACTTTTGCTTCCATTGTTTCCAATTTCATTTGGCATTAGTGATTAAATTTTTTGTTAAGCCTACTTCTAATTTTGCTTTAGAAGTTGGTACGTTACATAATGTGGTTTGTTGTTCTCACTGGAGCAAAAAAGTTGCATTCAAATTGAGCTGCAATTATGACAAGATTGAAATAATAAGTTAATATATTTCTCCAAGTATGAATTCTTTGGAAAATTTATAATTAAAGTTATGTAAGTTTATATAAGTTTGGTTTTGATTGTTTTTTCAATTTAGATTTGAAACTCAATCTTATCCAAGAAGATAAATTGGTTTTTGGTTTAATAAATTTTTAGTTTGTTTGCTTAGGTTTTGGTTTGTATTACTTCCGTATATGAGCAACCCTTTTGATAACTGGACTGTATTATCTTTAGTGTTGGATGGGTTTGGGTGGTGGACTACTTGTCACTATTTATTTATATTGGAAAATATAGTTTTGAACTTTATTTGTGCTGTTCAAGAGAATTAATACTTATTTTCAGTGATTTTTACTGATCTTACATTATAATTCTTTGTGAAGTGGCGAGAAAACTGCAGCTAAAGACTGGCCTGGGTTTCTCGAGATCAAGGGAAGGGTTCGACTAGATGCATTCGAGAAATTTCTTCAAGATCTTCGATTGTCTAGGAGTCGTGCAATCATGGTATCACAAGTTTCCTTTTCTTGTGCTAGAGTTTTGTTTGAATATTGTCTGTTAATCTCACCACCATCCATACAGAAAGAAATGATTAAAAATGGGGGAAATATGTTGCAATTTGATGGTACTTAATTTTTTAACCACTTGTTTAATTTAAAGTATCTTGAGGTATACAATTATTCTGCTTCTTTTCCCTTGCCGATGGGATAAAGGGGGCAGTGAAGTGGTGGGGGATTGTGCATGAGAAATGATCACTTATTGGTGGGGGTACTGGCAGGTTGAGGTTTTCTTGGCAGTGACAAGTAATGAAACCATGAAAATGTGTTGCTACGGTGGTGGAAATTGAATACACAAGTAGCTTTTGAAAAATTGTACCTGTTAGAATATGTATTACGAGATTGAATTGATTTTTGGTAAATATAATGTACGATTTCTGGTGGCTGGAACTAAGTTTCTTCGATTGTCTAGGAGTCGTGCCAAGAAAATTTGGGCGATATGCTAAGAAAATTTCAATATTAATAATATTTTGACACGATGAAAAATGGGGTAAAGAAATGAAGAAAGAATTCTGTATTAAAAATAATGCGAAAAGTCTCCCAAAAATTCTTTTATTTTTAGTGGAAGACCAAACTTACTGTGATTCGATGAGATGCTTGGGACCATAAAGAAGGTGTCGTAACATCTAATAAATGTACACCAGCGTGGCTAACTGATTTGAATACGCTGAATAGCTGAATTAGATCACTTTCGGTTTGATGTTTTACCTTTTCTGAAGGAAATCTGTGTAACTAATGAGAAACTGTCTCGTCACTTTCTTTCTGAGCTAAATAAAATTAAAAAGTTTCTTTGCATTGCAGGTTTCACATTTCCTTTCCAAAGAGTTGGACGAGCAATCAACTCTCCGTGAGGTAATGATAATTATGTTAGTTTAGTTTGGTTCTGATCTCTAAATAGACGCTGATTTTTTTTTTTTATAATAAGAAACTATACCTTTGCTTGCAGGTGGCTGACTCGTATATTTCGGACGAGAGAGTAGGATTTGCCGAGCCTGTGCATGGAGTAGAACTTTACTTTTGCCCACCTCATAAGAAAACAGTTGAAATGCTCAGCAACATACTTCCAAAGGAACAAATTGAGGCAGTTAATTCTATTGATAATGGTCTAATTGGTATTATTGTATGGAGAAAAACTAATTTAACTTCGTCTATATCACCTACCACTGCTACACACCACAAACATAGCTCTAAAAGACAACAATACTTTAGTAGGAGACAGCAAGATATAAATGTGAATGCCAATTCCACCCATAAAGCAGTACCCCATACGGACTTTAAGACCATTGAGAATGAGAATGATGACGATGATGATGAAGTTCCTCCTGGATTTGGGCCACCAGCTGCCCGAGTTGAGGATGATCTGCCAGAGTTTAATTTCTCCAGCAGTTCGATTCCACCACACTTGGCCCAAAAGCCAAAGGAACTACCAAATATGGTTACATTACACTCAGTTAACCCAGCCCCACCACCAGCACGCCCTGTAGAACAAATGAGGGAACTCGTATACAAATATGGGCAAAACAAACCAAGTGCACCTTCAGTAAACTGGCAGGATAAATTTGGGGGGACAATTCAACCATGGAACGATGATGATGATGACATACCTGAATGGCAGCCCCAAACCTCCCAGCAGAATCAGTTTCTTCCGCAACAGACAATGCACAACTTTCATCTTCGACCGCACATTTTGAATCAATCATTTCCGGGTTCACAACAACAGCCTATTGTGACACCACAATACCTGCAACCCCCCATGAATGTGGCTCATAGCCAAAGAAATTTTGACCCTCAGTGGGTTCCTTCTCCTCAGGGTACCAACCTACAGCCAAGAGGTGCTCCGCCCTACGGAGCGCCTGCGCAAGGCACTACCTGGCCTCAAAATGTGTCTAGAAGTAGGGGATATTAGTTTCTTTCGCTATAAACTTCAGCCCTCTTTTAATTTTTTTAATGTCTTTTGTATCTGTACTATGTAAGCTTATTGTAAGGTGTCGAGCTATTTTTTTTGTAGCATCAATACCTCGTAGATTAAACAAATACCTTTTTTCTCCTGTTTTTGTTTCCCGACAGTATATGTTCCGCTTTGCGAGGGACAAAACAATTTTACATGCTTTACTTTTTACGTTACTTTTAAATATTCATGGCGTTTTCGTTACTTTGGCTGTCTTATACGTGACGAAACGTGCAGACTATCGATTTAACCTCTGCTGGCTTGAGCAATTATACAGGGTGAGTCTGATTTGTCGTTTGCACACCATTGAATACTCGAGAAATTGTAGGATCGTCATCGAACTTGATTCTGAACAGAAATATAAACATGCACGTAGTCTGTGTATTACTCGTAGTTGCTACGTAGATCTTAGGGATGTTTGCATAAATTTGAATTAAAAAATGTTTTAATAAGAGTTATGGTATTTCTCACGTAAAATAATCGTCCGAATTATACATGAATATACGCGTACGTTTTAAAAGTATAAGAGAAAGTGGGTTCGTATATCCTTTGGTTTCTAATTTTTTGGTAGGATTCAGTATTACTCTCGAAGTAAACATTTTAGCCTAGATAAAAGAATCATGATTGGCCTGATTCGATTCGAGAGATGAAGAAAGTATTATGTGCAATTTAGAACCTATATTATATTTACATGTTTAGCAGAGAAGTACAACAACAGAAGGACCCACGTATTATACCGCCTCTCCCTCCCCCCAAAAAAACAGTATAACAATGGACAATTATAACAAGTCATGGAGAAAAACAAACAAATGATAACCAATAGCTTTCTAAGCCAATATGAGAAACACTGAAGAACATGGACGAAGATGAATAAATGACTAGACTTTGAAATGCCCTGAATTCAAAAGATTTGAGTCAAAGAATGATCAAGTTGTGAGTGCTCGCTTGAGTCCTGCTCGTTGCTCTTGGGTCAACTTTGTTGGAAAACTGACATCAAATTTGATCCTCAAATCACCCCTATGACCAGGCTCCTTTGTTATTGGCATCCCTTCTTTTGCAACATTCATCTCGTAACCAGGACTCACAATTTCACTCACTGGAACATTTAAAGTACGTCCATCAAGTGTTGTGAGGTTTATTGTGGTTCCTCCAATGGCCTCAGCCAAAGATACCCTTTTGTTCACAATAAGGTCATTCCCGTCTCTCTTGAACACATCATGAGGCTTCTCGTCAATCACAAACACAAGGTCTGCTGCCAGTTGATTTGGCTGTTGATTCCCTTTCTCAGGGAACGTAATCTTTGTCCCTTTCTTCCAACCCGGCTTCACATCAATGGTTAATATCTCTGTTTCCGGAACTGTCCATCTGCAATTTTTTACATCATAACCTTAGAACAATTCACTATGTTTGTGACAATACAATCACAATCATTAAATGATACAGAGTGTCCTGAATATAATAGCTCTAACGTGTATTTATCTAAGAAGAGAAAACATAGTTTAAGTTAAGATGATTGTAGTTACCCGTGAGCATCCACGGTGTTCCTTGAGATCTTCATTTTCCTTGTAGATCCAGAGTACAATTCCTCCAAAGAGCAAGGCAGTTTGGATTCCACAGGTAGTGGCTTCTTTAGCACATTCCCCCGTCCAGTACTATATGATCGAAAATTATTATCATTTGCACTAAATCCACCAAACGGTGTTGTCCCTCCATCAGAGGGGAATCTCTTGGACTTCCCTGGCCCAGATGATCCAAATCCAAAAGGGCTACTTCCAAAGAATTCTGCAAAAATATCCTCTGCATTTCTGGGGTTGAACCCATTTGATGGTTCATCAGGTGGCTTATCTTTCAACCCTTCTTCTCCATACTGATCATAAACCACCCTTTTCTGAGGGTCACTCAGCACCTGAATTCACCAAAGCTAGCCCCATTACATAGGCACCTATCTATAGTACGAGGAAAAACTTGCATCAAATTGATAAGGATTTACTTCTGGATTATATTCCAGCACTATGCAAAAACAATGACATTTTTTTTCCCTTTTAGAGTGGATGTTGATAAAATAACTCAATCTCAAGTAATATTGATGAAAAAACTGACAATTGAGTGCCATAAAGCTCCCAATTCAGTAGAAAAAGTTCATATATAATCATGCAACTTATGACCACACTTTGATGCAGAATCCACACAGAACCCTCAATGACCCTAAAATTTTGTATCAACTTCATTCCTCTACAATGAGTATTTAAATCACCAATATGCCTTTCACAACCCTATTGACATTACTAGCATTTAAAAAAATGAAACAACGTGTGCTAATTTTTTTCTCTCTTTTTTCCTCCCTATTCTCACCAACCAAATTATTTCAGGTGTTATTAAATTGTAATGACTAAAATCTGACATTAAAAAAACAGAAAATGAAAGGTTTCTTGCCTCATAAGCCTCAGAGATCTGTTTGAAATTGGCTTCAGCTTCTTTTTTGTTGGTGGGGTTCTTATCAGGGTGCCATTTCATGGCCAACTTTCTGTAAGCTTTCTTCAAATCATCCTCCGTAGCATTTCTGTTAACCTTCAATACATCATAGTAATCCACACCCATCTCTTCTTTTTCCATTGCTGTTATTGCTACAAATACGGGATTCCAAAATACAAAACCTTCAAATTAAGACTCTTTTCACAGACACCCGATTACGAAATACAACCCTTCGTCCACCAAAGTTTAAAACTTCCTTGGAGGGTTCATTGAATATGCGAGGTGACATGAAAAGAGAACAAAAATTGCTCGATCAAATCAAAAGACAACAATTCAAAAATCTAGAAATTAATGTGTCGGTCTGCGATTGCAAGGGAAAAATTCGGATGCAGTTCCACGGTTGGAAGTGCACGCGTATTCTTTCTTCTCTTTTCAACGAGCTGGTTGAAATTAAACGGGAAAATTTTGGATCATTGAATACGGTGATGATGATTGAGACCGAAAACCACGCCAAAAATAAACTCTAAACATGAATAACTATCAAATCTTTTAAACTATAAACATTCTTCAGGTTAAGCTCAATTTTCTTAAATTCTAAATAAGCCTCATTCATTTTAAAAGTTTTAGTGTATTTTACTTCATTTTTTTCATGGTATGATTTGATATACATATGTTTTATTTGTATGCAATAATTTTAGAGAAAAATTAACTATTTATTTAATTTTAGAATTGAAAAATAAGGAAATAAAAAATAGTCACCCTTTCTCGTAGGAGTAGAAACCTATTTTATAGTAACTAAACAAACATAAAAAAATATTCTCAATTTTACATTCAACTAAATAAAAAAATTAACATGAAACAAAAATCCCACATATAATATATCATTTTTAGATTAGTTGTTGTAAACAAAACCTGGCAGTTATAGAACATGATGGGGATAAATTCTTTCAAGACATTATAGTAATTGAAATTCTTTCAAATGCTTCTTTTTCTTCTTCTAAATAAGTTACTCTTGAGGATTAAAAAAATAATCAACAATTTTTCCTTTTTCAACTTCATATGTATTTTTAGTTGCATCCCAGCAGAATTTTGTTAAAGAATATTTTATAAAAACTCTGACTATCTACTTCAACTAGAATTTAAACACTTTCATTGCAAAAAAGACTCTTATTCTAATCTAAACGGCATTAAGTTTAATTAAAAATAATTTAACAAAATATTAAATAAAAAAGATAAATAAATTTAATGCCTTGAAAATGTAAAAAACATTAAATGCTCATGAAAAGAAAAAATTAATAAAAGTTGAGATTTATCCGCCCCCAAAAAAATAGAGATAAAATATAAAAGGAAAACTCAAATTCTCATGGAAGAGCACAAAGAAAAATTCCATGAAAAGAGAAAACCATATTTAGTGTCAAAGTGTACAATATGTTGTTAAGAAATGAAGTTATTCTTATTTTAACCTGATCAGCACCATGATATCTTTTCAAAAAGTAATCTAAATTATGTTTGTGAAAGTCTAACAACATACATTTTTACATAACAATTGAACATTTGACTTGAAAGGTATTTCTTAGATGCCCATATATAAGATGATTTAAAACATTAAGAATTGGTCATTACACATACAAGGAATTGAGTGAGGTGAATAGCATTGCCACTTAGTGACTTTTATTATACTGTCTCCATTGCAAAACCTCCAAAGTATTGCACACATTGCAAAGTACTATACCGATCAAAATTTTAACACTTCAGACCAAAAGCAAATAATGTTCAACCAACTTAGAAGTAAAACAAAAAAACAACTATACATGTGTGCTGCCAAAGATAAACTTTCCTACATGAACACTTTTGCTTCAGTGTGAGTTACAAGTTTATTCATTTTTTGATTGATTTAGTAGAATCATCTGGGGGATTTGATGAAGTAGAATCATCTGGGGGATTTGACGAAGTAGAATCATCTGGGGGATTTGATGAAGTAGAATCAACTGGGGGATTTGACGAAGTAGAATCACCTGCTTGTGCAAGTTCAGAAAGATCATCCATATCCTCTATCTGAGGAGAATCATTGTCATTACCCTGTAAGGTGAAGACACGCAATTAATGGTCAAAAAGTACAACATAAAGAAGTAGAATGTATATTAAGTATAAATTGATAATTACATTGAGAAGTGACTTTGACTAATTAAATTAACCAATATAGTGAAAATTCTGGCAATTCATTATACCAGGAAACAGATTGTTGCAACATTAATAGGTGAGAGAAGTTTTAACGAATATTCTTAACATTTTAGCTCTCGTGATTATTTGAATGCATTGCACAGAACACAAGTTTTCAGTTGCATCAAGTTATAAGCAGGACATGCATGAAAATGGATCAAACAAAAAGTTAAAATAGTGTACAGAAATACTCAAGATCAAAGAATACAGAATTAGGCATTTGAACATAAATAATCCCACATATATAAACTTCCACTCAGCATCATACAGTAACCAAAAAAAGACTGCATAAAGCCACACAACTTTGAGACGACCAAGCCTGTACAAAATCATGAAATAAAAAAATACCTCAAGCTGGCTGAGCATGTCAATGCTATCTTCCAGATCAGCATAGTTCATAAGGTAGATTTCTTTAAGGGATTCTTCAGAAATATCAGGAAATGACTTCTTTAGATAATCAATATCCATGTCCATTTCTACCTCAATCAAGTCTTGCATATTCTCCTGAGAAGAAATCCAAGCTGCTTGGTCGATCTGCAGTAGACGCAAAGACTCAGCAACGTTTCTAACACGCTTTTTAATGATGGACTCACTGGACTGAGGTTTTGGCCTATTCCTAGCACTTTCTTCGTGGTTCTTGGAATCATTTTCTTCGCGTGCCTTGGAATCACTCGCTTCGTGTTTCCTGGAATCATTTTCGCGGTTCTTGGAATCTTCTTCTTCGTGGTTCTTGGACTCTTCTAGTTCGTGGCTCTTGGAATCTTCTAGTTCGTGGCTCTTGGAATCTTCTTCGTGATTCTTGGAATCTTTCTCTTCGTGATTAGTGGAATCTTCTTCGTCAGTCTTGGAATCTTCTTCGCCAGTCTTGGAATCTTCCTCCACGTGATTATTGGAATCTTCTTCTACGACATTCTTGGAACCTCCTTCTTCGTGATTCTTGGAACCTCCTTCCTCGTGATTCTTGGAACCTAGTTCTTCGTGATTATGGGAATCCAGTTCTTCATGAGTCCTGGAGACTGGAACATGTGGATTCAAAATAGACTTTTCTGCCATTGTAGAGTTGATTCTAGGAGCCCCATTTGCCCAAAACAAGGAAATTCAGGCAACAAAGTTAGTAAATTCAGGGATATTGTTCATGACTCTTGCACACACCCATTACCAAAACCTCCAAAAAAGCAAGTTCCTTTTTTTTCCTTTATCAAAGGGTCGTGAAAAAAAAAAAGACTTTGACGTGAAAGCAGAGAAAGAAATTGAAAACAAAAGGGAACAAGAACGAACCAGTTGAACGCGAAACTCTGATTGAATGAGAGATTGAAGAATGAAATGAAGTGTGAAGAAATTCGGAAGACCGAAAGGCTTTTATAGGACTTTGTGTTGGCGCCAATCCATCCATGAAAATAATACGTATTTAATTAAAATTAAAATTAATTAAAAAATATAATTGTGGTGAGTGAAATAAAAACTTATTTTCATAAAATTTATTTAATACCGTAATTTATAAGTACAAAAATTAGCTATTTTCAAAATTAGTTAAAACATATACTAGTAAAATTCATTTGATATTTTGTCTTTCTTTGTTTATGTTGGTTCTCTAAATATATTTTTTAGGAATCATTAAGAGAATGCTAAAAATAATTTTGTATTGGTATTTTTAAAATTTACACAATTTTCAATCGAATTGAATATAGTCAGGTAAAAGTTTGACTAACATTTAATGAAGCTTCGAATGAAGAACAACCAGTTTTTAATTATTTCTATTAAAAACAATAAGATATAAATTCGATGTTTTTAGAGAACTAGTGTGACAAATTCGATTTTTTTTTATAATTTAAGTGTATAAAAAATAGAACATATAAAATGTAAATAATTGAAACCTTGGAAAAAAGTTATAGAAATTTGTAGAATTTAAATTTTGTACATAAAAATATGTAAATATTCAATTTTAAGTTATTTTGTTTCATCGTACACGTATATTAAGAACAATAATAAATATATTACTTTTTGGAATAATAGTGTAAGAAAAGGATCTCTAGATAAATGTTAATTTTTGTTTAAGAATTGTGAACTCTTACAAGATAAGTTATGAAATTTGAATACTGTATGAAAGATTAAAGAAAATATATAAACAAGTGATTAGATAGTGATTTGTGAATATATTCTTATATAGAGTTTTGAGCCTCCATAGTTGAAGATAAATATCAAATAGAAAATAATTAAGATGGACATGGCATAAAATAAATTTGTTATTATGAATATGTGGTAAAATAATAATTGAGTTGTTATTCATAATCGAACAATTAAAATAGTTGGTAAAATGAACTAATTTGTGAATATTTTAAACATAGTTAAATATGACTTGGTATGCAGGTCCTTAAACTTAAAAATTTGAATATTTTTTTTTAATTTAGTGGACAATTATGTTTTTTTTTAATGATCAAACATTGTGGCGAATATTTTTAAGATTTTTTTAAAATAACCAACATACATGAAATTAGATTGAAATTCAAATGTAAATTATAGTTCGAGGTATTTATGTAATAATGAATTCAACAAAGACAATAATTTAACTCAATGTTTTTGAGAATGATATAACTTTTAAAAATTATCGAGACATGTAGCAATACTCAAACATTAAAAAAAAATTAATATATCACTAGCTGAGATATAATTCAAGATAATGCTGAAGTATACAACAATTGAGTTCATAACTCGTTATTCTGGTGTATTTAATAAAAATATATTTAGTTCGACTTTGATACATAACAAGTTACTATGAATTTACTATTTTCATGAAGTTAGTTTGATGCATAGTTGATCTTTGTCAAAATGAATTACTTTATGTTATGCTTGTACAAATTACTCGGTGCATAACTAATAACTTAGATATAGTCTAAAGAGTGGTTTTTTTTATACTTTACAACATTTAATAGAAATTGAGATTAAATAAACTCTTTATATATAGTGATATACAATATTTAATACAACGAAGATCATGTAAGTTTTTTTTTTTTTTGTATATAACAATATACAATATTTAGTACAAATTGAGACACTCTATAAAATGAAGAATAATATTCAGTACACCTATATAGATATGATCATATTTACATGAGTAAAAGCGATCCACTCATTTAAAAATTACATTTGAAGTTAGATCATAAAATTGTGTATACGTGTAAAGAGTGTGGAAGACACCCTCATATATAAATTTACATTAGAACCACAAGATGATAAAAGGTAAAAACTTTATCGCAATTTTTACATTTCTAGAAAATATCATTTAAAGGGGTTATCACATATTAAATAAAAAAATTTAAATGATTTTTATTTATGGGATATACAAGTCAATATCATTTTTATTGACTTGATCAACATTTAATATGTGACAGCCCCTTTATTTGGGTGGAATCAATGCTCCTAATTTAATCTACTTGCATTCGTGATGATAATAAAGAATATTCACGAAGGAATTCGAAACCTAACCATTGTAATTTTTTATTTTTCATACTAAAGATTGAAAAACTAATAATTTAAGTCTCCAATATAAAAACAACTCACGTCTATTGAGAAAGATAATTAATATAATTCATTTTTACCAATTTAATTTAATTTTTTTTAAAGTTGCAAACTTGATATCTAGAATAAAAGACGATCATTAAAAAAACTCTTAATTTAATGAAGAGCATTTTAAGAACATCCTCATTAAGTAAGGTAAAATTAGTTAAAATTTATTTGTATTTAAGACAAACACATTTTTTTTAATTATTTTTCTTATATTGGAGACCAAGGAAATTCTTATTTTGCGTTTTATATTTGCATCTTATTTTTCTCATTTCTATAATCATTTTATCTTCAATTATTTGTTGCACACTGTGTTTGGTCCTTTAAATATTTGTTTTTTCCATTTCAATTAGTATTGCAACTTGTGATAGTTGTTATTTGTCAGAAATGAAATAACTATTTTCAAAATTTAATAAACATACCTGTAAAATATTTTACTTAGAGACCAAAAGTGAAATTATGCCTACAATAAAATATATAATATATTATTAAATGTGACTTTTAAAGATTAAATTAAGTAAGACTTTTTTTTCTCGTAACATGTTTTTTTTTTCAATGTCATTTTCATATTTTTGTTATTTTTTTAAAGTAAATAATCAGAATGCTAAAAATATTATTGTATCACCGTACAAACTATTTGATAAAAATATAAAATATAATTTATATGTTAGAAATATTTGTTCATAAACTTTAATTACAATATAGTTTATATATTTAAAAATATCTATTCATTATAACATTTTATTAAATGAAATAAATAATGATTTCTTACATCGTTCAAATTAAAATACTAATATATATTTAACTTAAATTTAATACACATTGTACTACATTACATGAGAAATAAATATAAAACAAGTATTTAACTTACAATACAACTTTTTATTTGGTTGTTGTTTGGAAGATAATCAAACACAAACAAAATAATATAAAAGTTATTACAATATTGAGATGTATTTTAAAATCATAAAAAAAAAATCACTTAAAGAGATTTGTAAACAAGATTTCACTGTTGTTTATATTGTTACAATATTTTGTTTAGAAAATGTAGTTTCATCAAAAGGTACTCCATAAAAACTTCCAAACTGTTTAATAATCACAGTAATATATAAAATACAATAAAATTATTACATCACTGTTGAAATATTTATAGAAAAATAATTTGTATCCAAAAGTTGATGTAAAGTAAAAAAAAAATGATTTAAATTGATTTCTGAGCACTAAATTGAAAAAGAAAAAGAAACTAAATTAAAAACATTACTATGAATCTATTTCCTCCTATGTTGTTAAGAACATGTTTAAAGAATAAAGGAACAATAAAAGGGAAGTGTTGAAAGTGAGATAATGTTACAGTGTAGTGGTGGATGACACAACTGAGAGCTACCAATGGTTTTACCTTCTTCCTCCCTCTCCCTCTCCTTCTTCTTTCCCACTTCTACTCTGCTTCCTAATAACCTTATCTTCAGGTTCTTCTACATAACCCTTTTGAATATTTTTATTTATGTTCATATTTACTCTCTTTTTTCTAAACCCATTTGCTTGTATTCATCAGAAACAACTCCAGGGCTATCTTCAAGCAACACAATTTCCCTTTATCAGAGGAAAGATCACGCTTTTCATGTTGTGCTCTAAAACCCACTTCACAAAACAGGGTTTTTAGAAGGGATTTGATGCTGTTAGGCTTGACTTCGGTTTCTCTGACATGGCCACTTTCAGGTACCTCCCTTGCATTCTCTGAGTGAATTTGGTGTTTGTTAAGAAAATTTGAGATTATAAGAACTTGTGTGATTTCATTTGACATGTGTTTTATTATGTGATGCAATTTTGAGACACATTTTCTTTATCATTGTTCTATCTGTCTTGCAGTGGCCCTTGCTGAAGAAGAGCCCAAAATGGCTTCGTTTTTTGATGAAACAAATGCCTATTCTTATCTGTACCCTGTTGAGTCGCCTTCCAACAATATTTCCCTCAAATGGTATGCCAAGTAGATTCATGTTAATGCTAGCAACACTCTTCTCAACATACTACTATTGAATAAAATTTATTAGAATTAGAAATCACAAAAAAATGTGAGTCTTACTTATTATTTAAGAAATCTTATGATTTTATAGTTTTCTATAAAGGTGCTGTGGTAGAAAATATGTTACAAGCACTTCTCATATTTTATTCATTTCTTTATTTATAGTAAGTAAAACAATAAGGGTAGTTTCAACTTTATCTAATGTTTTTCACTACATTTAATAGTGTTAGTAAGACATTAACATGTTCCGATGGGATTTAGTGCTAGTGCATCTAAGATAGCTATATTTGGTTTACAACTCCACTCGTTGTGTGGAAATTTTCCTTGATTATTATATAAGCTAACTCTTTCCATACATTTAAAGGGTAGAATCCCGAAAGCCAGAACGATATTCATCAGCTGCACCACTTTCTCGTAAGTTTTTTTCTTTTCCTTTGCTAGGCAAAAATATCTTATCAAATAATTCAGAATAGAGGTCATGTTTCATTGTGAGCTTGTTACAAAACAACTGCCATTTAGATTTAATAGCCACCAGCAATGTGGTTAAAAAGTTTGAATGATAGAAAATTTCACCAGTCAATACTGATCTTTAGCTTAAAGATACTGCATACTTGCTTTGTAATTTGCCTTTTATGCATACAAATTTCTCTGTAAATTTTGTGCAGCTGATGCACGCCTGCGCATTGTGTCCGAGCGTGTTGACTTTATTGATAATGTCATCATTTCCGTCACGGTATTCTCTCAAACTCATACTTGTTTGAAGGAGTTTTAGTTATCAATTCATGCTTTTTGTACTAAATTCAGATAGGTCCACCAAATGCAAGCTATATAAAATCAAAGGATAAGAGTAAATGGGGTGCAAAAGATGTTGCTGATTCAGTTCTAGCTGACAGATCTTCACTGGTAACTGGTCACTTTATTACTTATGGTTTTTGTGTTAATGCTATTCTTATTGGAATCAAATATTCGTACTCTTTCTGTATAATTTCAAACCACAAGAAACCGCTACTATTGCTCTCAGTATTAATTAAAATTCAGAGATTTAGCATTCACTCACCAGTTAATAGGGATTATCTCCACCTGGAAACCAGGGAGTGGCAATATGGTCATAAATGTTGGATGGTAGGTAAAGCATTTTGTTATAGATGGGAAGATAACATGTTGAATTAATCTTCACTGTTTTTGAGGATTTTCATTGACCACACAATGAGCAATGGTGCTCCAAGATGTTAAATATAGTTTACATCTGCAGCATATTCTGATAACAACATTTTGCAGCGAGTTACCTCAAGTCAGCGTTTAGAAGAGAGTTCGGTTCTCAATACCCATTCTAGTGAAGTAAGCCTCATAAAATGATCTTTGTTTCTTTGTTTTCAATATTTGATACGTCTCTCTCTCCCTCTTTCTATATATATTTACTTATGTTGAAGTTTATGCATAGTGAGCTTATTTGCCTCCTCACAGATTGATGGTGAGATGTACTGGTATTATGAATACCTTGTTCGTAAAGCACCTTTGAGACTTGTAAGTAATTCCTTTTGGTACAAATTTTTTTCATGAAAAGATGTGGTTATGTAATGGTTACTTTTGATTTATAAACCATGCTTGTACAGACCGATGAATCGAACACTTACCGGCATTATCTTGCTTCAACAGCTGAAAGAGATGGTATATCTTCTATTTATTTCATACCTATAGATTATTTCTAACTATGTATATCTAGAATGAGACTGTCCTCTGTATATTCATACAAAGTGCTTCAAAGCTCCTTTTGAAATGATTTTGTTCTATCTTCTGTTTCTCATTCAATGAGAGGCACACTTGTTTCGGGATACCATGGAACTAAATACAAAATGAAATATCTCTTAGTTATATTTTTATGGGATTACCAATTAGCTAATTCACATGCCGTTGTTTCTCTTTATGCTCCTTTGGAGTTTTTCAAGTTATATTTATGTTTTTGTGATGAATTTCAGAAATTCTCATCTTCTATTACTAAGCACTTGTTTGCAGGTTATTTGTACTCTATCAGTGCTTCAACCGTCAGCCCCCGGTGGGAAAAGGTACTCTCTCTATTGTTGTCTTCATGCATGTTTATGTTCATTCATTCAAATGATACACCAGAAACTGTAGAAGCATTAAAAATCAAAATTAGCAAATGAACTTCAAGATTTCTTGCACTTCCTCAGTCAATGATCAAACATATCTAATTCTTTAAGTTGACAACGGTTTGGCCATCTATGCACAGACTGAGAACATGTCACACTTTTTCGTTTTGATGTTTATGTAAAGAGTAAAAGAAAGTTATTCATCTACCAAAGGGGATTATAGAACCTGAGAATCAATGTCCAGGTGAATATTTTCCTTTCTCTTTTTTACAAAAGGAAAGAGTATGATATGTTTGAAAGAGGTAAAAAAATGCAAATTGTTTGATTTTACCTAAATGCATGTATATGAAATCTTCTGCATAATTTTCTAGAAGTAATTAAACTTGAAGTCCATTTTTTATTAGCTTTCACCTTCTTAAGATCAGTCTTTGATTTCTAATTACAAAAAAGCTCAGGAGAGAAATTCTTAAAAACATCAAAACCAAGTTGTGATTTGGGTAAGAAGTTTGATACATGTTACTTTTACGACTCATTGCATTTGTGGAGTAGTTTATTCAAAATGGCTCAAAGTATTACTACAATTCTGAAAACCATTTATCTTATGTTCTTATGTGTGGCTCTAACCATAGAATATATTTGATGCAGCTGGGGCCTTTCCTTGAAAAGGCAGTGAGTTCATTTCGTCTCCTTAGCCCAACAGAAAATTATGTTCCTCCATACAAAGATCCATGGAGATTTTGGTGAAAACTGAAATATTTTTTATTGTATTCATGTGATAATTTTTTAGGCGTGAAATTTATGTATCATTTAATTGTTGGTGGAAAAAGGCAAATTGAAATGGATTCTCTCAAAGAGATGAAGCAGAATATGAGGCCTTCTATTTCTGTTTTTGCTATTCTTTTTTATCATTTAATTGTACTTTAACATCGTTTATGAAGCAATCCAACTTATATAATAAAACACAGATTTTGAAATCTTAATCTTATTTGTAAAGTATTGGTGTAATATTTTGTGAACTTTTTAGGAAAAGGCAATTGTCTTATTATTTAATCTCTATAAATTTTATATTTAGCCCTTTTTAGGTTAATTGTTAATAAAGAGATGATTTCATCTGTTTATTCATCTAGAATATCAACATCTCGTGACTTTTCAGAAGTCATTCTTTGTAATACAAGATCATAATAAAAGTTCTGAAATTTTCAAAATTAGAATGAAAACTAATCTAAATAAGGAATCGGTTTCATGTGAGATATTTTCTATTCTTGTCCAGTTTGGTAGCTTAGAATTTATAATAAATTGAAACAATAAAAATAAAGAAATGGTTGAAATTAAAGATAAATAATCAAAATTACTTTTACCATTTAATTTCAATTTAACCCGAACAATTTATTGTAGAAGTAATGAAATTAAATAATTATAACAAATTACTTTTCAAATATCTATTTTACAGGATATCATTGAGTACCGTTCTCCAAGGACCTAAAAATTTCAGTATTCAGGAGAAACTACAATTTTTTACATGCCTAAAAGGTTGGCAAAAAAAAAAAAAATGAATTTAGACTCACCAATTGTATAACTTTCTTTTACTTGCATAAAAAATGTTACACTTGCACCAAATCTCTGACATGAACAATTGTTCAATGGTTTTTGATTTCTGAGGTTGAAAGAAACAACCTCTTACACTGCATCCCTCATTCTAATGCCTTTTGTCATTAATATTGAATTTCTATACAAAAAGAAACTAAGGTGGGAAGGACTATTCCTTAAATTAGCACCTACCCTTTAACAAGCTCAACCTGAGCAAAAGAATGATACGCATCTTCATTACTTCTACAAATACAAAGAGTAACCTCAGAAGTCCCAACCTATGAACAGAACATGTGTTAAGTTAGATATTGGAATGTATTTTCCAAGGGTAAAGACTAATTTTCCCAAGGAAGGTGCAGATGTTAGTTAGTCCTGGGATGTAGCAGTATATTCAAAAAGTATGCATTTGGATGAGCCATGTTTTAGGCACAGATGCAAACGACTTGTTAGATGATAGGTCAAAGTCCATTCCATTGCCATCTGTGATTCCTTCATTTGCCTAACGATTCTGGCCTGCAAGAAGAAAAACAATTGCTTTAGCTTACCAGTGAAGTGAGCGACATTGAAAGAATTTGGCAAATAATGGATGATTCTACATGTGATGTAAGAAGAATTACAAACTATATTCATGGAATATCACGCACATTCATAAGTAACCTTTTATTAATCCTATACTATTAAACGTGAGAAAATAGTGTATGCATCGACCATGAAAAGATATTTTTATACCGTCATCTAAATACAACTGGTCATGTGTGGTGTTTTGTTAACTTTCACAATAATTTACCTTAAAAAACCATATCTTATTAAGAATTGGACTTTAACCTTAACTCAACCTCACAAATCGGTTTGTAAGGTGAGGTTTGTACTCACTTATATACTGTGAATTGACCTTATCTTTAGTTGATATGCAATCTCCAATACACCCCCATCGCACTGAGACTGTCAACTCGTAAGTGGGTTATATATTTATAGGTGATCCGATAACGGATAAAACAATAGACCCAATAAACTCTCGTTAAGATAAATTTTAAATGGTTTTGATACCATCTTAAGAAGTGGACTTTAAGCTTAACTCAATCTTACAAGATCAACTTGTAAGGTAAGGTTTGCATCTACTTATATACTATAAATTGGTCTTATCTTTAGGTGATGTGGAATTTCCAACACCTATCATACTTTTTACTGATTGATAATATATTACACAGACTGAGCACATAAATTATACAATATATATGTGTTATGTATGTACTAATATATACTTTATATGTTCTTCTCCATTACATTTTAACTATAAGTTAAAAATAAAGTTTGTCATTTGTTGCTTTATTTATAAAGAAATACTAAGTAATAATTTCCCTCTACTGATACGGATTTATTGACAAGAGAATTTGGCTGAAATGAGAAGAAATCCAGTTCTTGGAAAGCAATGATTTGAAATATGAAGTAATTTGATTATAACTACCTGAATACGTTTCCCGAGCTGGACTTCTACGTCAGTACCAAATGTTAAATTATCAGCAAGTAACGTGAAAGGATCAATTGTAGCACCAGAAAGTAAAGTACGAATCTGAGGGGCATAAACCCACTTCAACTTAGCCTGGCCAAACTCCCCCTTTCCTTCTATTCGTGGCATTAGTTTTTTAAGAGTAGCAGTTGCAAGTTTCCCAAAGGCAACTTGACCATTGCTTTCCAAAATGGATTCTGCTAACTGACTATCAAGTCTTCTGGCAACCTGCATGGGTTGAAAAAATAATGAGTATTGATATTTCACAGATGAAACTATCAACCAACTTGAAAACTTGAATTAATCAGAGAAACATTGGGATCTGACAGCACATGGAGATCTTCTGTGAAAGAGAATGTTATTGTCCACACACAGTGGTCCTCACTCCAAGTAACTCATGTCACTTCAACCGGAAATTTTATAGCTTAATCACTAATAAGACTGGACCAGTTGATTCTGAACCCTAAGCCCAATAAGGAGGATATGGGACCTCAAGCTTCAAATATGATTACAATTTATAACTCTCAACTGATAATGCTTAGTTAGTGAACTGTCACAAAAAATAACTAAATTGGCTCATACAATGATGACATTTCATTCTTTTATTAATCATTGTGAGATGACTGAAGTTGTTGTCTTGTCATTGAGAATGCTCGTGATTGATTTATTTCATGTGTTAATACAAGATGACAGAGAGCAGTATCATCTACCTCAATCGGCGACAGTGTATCCTGTTCAATGAAGTCCCGCCAGTTGCTAGCTCGATGATGAATTCTATATTGCCTCTCAGATCCAACCAAGGTTAAGTCTAGCATTGGATCTAGTCCATAATCAGGTTCAAACCTTGCAATGTTGAGATGCTCCCGTTTTAACCTTACCTGCATTTAAAATGAATTTTATCAACCTAAACAACGAGTCAATAAAGTTAGGGGAGAAACTAAGACAAAACTAGTTGGGAAGAAACTGCAGGTTACTGTTCAGAAGAGATGCAAAGTTAAACATCACACAAACCTGTGTTGCAACTAGATCAACTTCACCATTCTCAAATACCAGTGTGCCCCTAGGTTTTATACATTTGGGATGGGCAAGACCATTCAACTCAAGCTCTCCACTAACAGCAAAATTAAGAATAAAAGGATAAACTATCTTCAGCTCTGGTCCAAGTACAAGCTTCAAATCAGTAAGGAAGATTCCTATATTTGGTGTAATCTGAACTTCCTCCGTATCCTTTTCCACCTGAATTGACTCATTGACTTCCATGTGGTTTTATCAAGGGAAAATTCATCATAACCCCAAAAAATAACCAATCTTAAAAATAACACAGTGAACTCGAATAATTTTTCAAATAACAAGCACATGTATAGACAAAGCAATCAAATTGTGATGAGTTAGATGTTTTTAGGATACTATAGATCATATTATAAGATAGGGTGTTTATTATGATTGATTATTTTTTAATCCTTGTTCTCCACTTTATGTTCTCTGTTCTTGCACAAATGATTGATCTTGGCATCTCCAAATGTATCATGAACTACATATCATAGCAAAAAAATAGTCAGCAACGGGCCAATTGACTTGTAAACCCTATAGTTATGACCAAGTTTTATTGAGTTTGTAAGTGCTTATAGAAAAGTTGGATGAGAAGGTTTATGAAAAAGTTAAGGTGCCTAAACTGAATTCAACTTTGTGAGAAATTTAAGGAAGGATAACTGCAATAATTGGCAGAACTAAGACTAATAATTTGTTCAAAATGTGCTACGTATGAAGCAACTCAGTGGGTTGGAGAAAAATGCAATAGATGCAAGGATAGCTTCTTGCCAACGTTGCTTATTTGGGATAGAATGGTCAGTCTTCTTAGCTTCTTGGTGGTGTTTCACTAGTGTTTGTTTAGTTAAATTGATCACAAATTCACAATACTAACTGCACATAATTGGCAGCAACAAAATAATTTGAGAGAAAATAAATATGCCTTATTTAGATTTAATACATGCAGAGTCATTAGATTATGTAACGGTGCAGAAATCCAGAGTCAACTACATTCCTATAGAAAGAGGCATGAGAGTAATACATTGCAATAATAAGCAAGTCAATTCTGATTTAGAGAATTATTATAAGGAAATGGAAGAAGACTACATGCTAAACCAATAAATAAGCATGTAAAGTATTACCAGAGCCAGAACTTTGAGAAATTTTGGTCATCGGAGAAGCAGATTCTGAGCCAAAATACTGCGGAATATATCTTGAAGCAAATGATTTATCAATGCCACCACCGGGAAGTGCAGATTGATATGATGGGAATCTATTAGGAGAAGAACCACCCCTATCATGTGGCAAATATACTTCCCCACGACTAAGTTTAATATTTCCAGAAATGTTAGGTTGCAATATGGAACCAGTTATTTGCACCTGGGAGTTGACCTGGCCACTGACAAAGTAGGCCTTTTCAAATAAGAATCATATAAGCAGATAACATACTACAAAGTAAAAGTTACATTGTCAAAAACTCTATAATATTTGAGATTTAATGATCACATCAGCTACATACATCCATGAATAAGTCAAGACATAACTTAGATCGCTAGTGCCAGAAGCTAAAGAAGCAACCTTAAAATACTTTTTGCCCGCACTTCTAGAACTTCACACTTAAACTCGATCTTGTCATCAAGGGCTCCTTCCTTAGTTCTTAGAGGAAGGTTCCCTTTCACTAGTAGCTTCCCCTTTCTGCCTAGTCTACTCTCCAGTGAGGAGATGGATAACCTGTTTGATTTCATGTGCACAGTTCCACCAAAGTTGGTCAGTGAATTTTGGAACACGGGTGAAGATATAGTTGCCTTACGGAAAGATGCATATCCATTAAGCACTGGTTGATCAACAGTACCTCTGGCCTGTTAGGTCAAATGATGTGACAAAACTTTAGAGAAGTAAAAATAATTATTTAAAAAAAATTTATTCACCACACCCACCTCAAGCATGATATCAGCACTGCCATGAAGCCAATTGGCACAAGGAGATAAAGCTGTTACCAGCATCATTCCCCCATCTTTTATATCAACATCAACCCTGACTTCTCTAACATCTAAAGTTTGCCAATTCAAACCTTTAAGGCTTTCTGCTAATTGAGTATTCCAACCTTTTTCATTTCTGTGCCAAGAAACTTTTTTCTCTCTGGCATGGTTGGTGGTTGTGCTCCCTATGTTATTCTTTTTCACCAATTCAGGAACCCAAGTATCCCTACTCTTATCTAATTCTACATCTTGCTGTAACATTTTACTTTGAAAAAAATTAACAGGAATAGATCCTTGAAGTCGCACATGACCATTCTGGATCAAAGGTTCAAATTTTGCATTGAATAGAAAACGATTAGTTGGGGTTAGAGAGGCAACAACCTCTGCTCGATCAAGAACAATTCCACCAATGACACCATCAAGGAGCCTAATTTGAACATCACATTCTGGTTTTCCTAAACTTCCTCTAAGATTTCCTTCCATATGCAAGATCCCCTTAATGGGTGCTAACAATTGCCGCAGAGAATGAGCAACATCATTCGCTGCATTATCAATGATCTGTACTAGTGTTGGTATCAGACTAACAGGAAAATTTAAGACAGCAAAATGAAGGTCAGTTTTAGGTCCTAAGAAAGTTCCATCAGCATGAATTGTGGCATTATCCTTCTGGACAAGAATTTTCTTCAGGTGTAGACCATCATCATTACTATAAGTACCAACTGCTGAGACACACTGAGTTCTGTGTTCTCCCCACTCCCAATCCTCACCATGGAAGTCAAATTCTGCCTGAAATAGAATAGAAAGGCAATCTTCAAAAACTAGAAGATTATGCTATTTCCCAATATGCAAAAACAGATAAATTTTTACCAGGGTGTCCCCATTCCCTCCACCACTGGCATTGAGGGAACCATGCCAACAACCTTTGAGTTCAAGTAAACCAGGAAGGCTCAAATTCTCAAGAACATTGTTTGACGGAACATGAAGCTCCCTTATTAACTGCAAGTTAAATGTCATTAATGACTGACAAAAAAATCAAATTTTGCAATGAAAGCCATTTGGATTATGAATGCTATGAATCAATCTGTACAAAGCTTGGAGCTTTTGGTGTTATTCTTTAATTAGAATGGGAGTTTTACCTCGTTAATCTATATTGACATTTGATGCAAACTTCAATACATAGATTACCAAGGTGAAACCCCAATTTTGATTGGAGAACAACACCAAAAGCACCTGAAGAAGTACATCTATGTTCTGTCCTCAATAAATAAACATTACATGTGCACTTCATGTTGGGAATACAAAATTGGATGCATCAAGTATCGTGGCTTTTGAAAATAAAATAAAACATAATGATTGTTTAATGATACCTCAAGCAGTTCTTGAATGCTCATAGAATGTAATCCCGTTGACTGTAAACTTCGAATAAAAAAATCCTGCAAGGGACATGGTAACACGCATGGTCAGATTTCTATTTCTTAAAATATAAGTATACAGTAAGGACAGCAGGTTTTGAGGTGACAAGCAATAAGTATAATCTTTCCCAAAGTATAGATATGTAATGAACGACTGACAATCATTAAAGTGTTCACCAGATGTATACCTGAAAACATATATAAGACAATTACAGGGATAAAATATACTTTAAATGTTATTGAACTTGAATGCTCTACTAATTTACAATTATAACAAAACAGAGGCTGATTAGAAATAGAACCAGTGATATAATATTCGGGTATAGTGTATTCTTGTTGATTAAGGTGAATTAGGTATGCATTTTCTTACTTTTGGGTTTACTTTCCAGTAAGGTAAATAGATTTAATTTTGGCTTCATCACTTTGAGTTCTCAAAAGTATCTGTGGGAGAAACAATGATTCAGGAGACAGAAATTTGTTCTTGGAATAATGATTAATAACAGTATGACCCCACTAAACCTCCCAAGAAAACTAGTACTTCACATACGAAGGCTTCAGCAATACAATAATGCAACAATGAATCTGTATCCCAACTGGATGGGTTCAACTACTTACACGCAAAACTAACTAAAAGAAAGTATTTGCAACATTACAGGCAGTGACCACCATGGCATCTCACAGGTAAACAACACTTTTGTCACCACTTTCAGACTAAAGATTTTGGCAAACTCAGATATTTCTTGGGGATTGAGATAGAACAATGGTATTGATATCTGAAAGGAAGTATGCATTGGATATTTTGGAGGAAACTATGTTAATGAATTCAAAATTTGTTGACACACCCATGGATTCCAAAGACAAACTCCTACCTAATTAGGGGTAGCCTCTCTCAAATCTTGAGAAGCACAAAAGATTAGTTGGAAAATTGAACTATCTTATTGTTACTCATCTTTCTTTACAGTCAATGTGGTGAGTAAATTTCTTAATTCTCCATCTGCACATCATTGAAATGCAGTATATTGAAGTACATTAAAGAATCCCCTGGGAAATGTTTGATATATGGTCACAATAACCATACATTAAAGGATCTCCTGGGAAATGTTTGCTATATGGTCACAATAACCATACAAAAGTTGTTTGTTATTCAAATGTTGAGTGGTCAGGATCTCTCAGGATCTCCTTTTGATAGAAGATCCACATCCAGATATTGCGTCTCCATTGGTGATAACTTGGTCTATTGGAAGAGCAAGAAACAAAAATGTTTTGGTGAGATCTAGTGCAAAAGAAGAACAGAGTTATGGTTTCAACTACTTGTTAACTTATTTGGCTTAAATAGCTACTTAAATGAGACTTATATGTGATAATCAAGCTGCTCTTTATATTAGCTTTAATCTCGTCTTTCATGAAAGGACCAAACATATTGAGATTAATTGTCATTTTATTCAAAAAAATATTGTATCCGGAACAAATGATCAATTAGCAGATATTGTAACAAGCTAGATAAATACGATTTATATGCACCAACTTGAGGGGGAGTGTTAGATATAATTGTCAATGTAATGGGCTTAACCCATACTTTTTTATGATTAATCTCTGTATAAACATAACCTATGTGTACATTAGATACAAGGGATTTATCCTATATTTTTTTCCTTTACTTTACTAACTTCCAACAACCAATTAACTAAAATGTTCACTAAGTCTCGTAAGGAGTATGTTGATGACATTTGTAACAAATTTGTCTCATATGCTTCAGCTTGAGGGGAGTGTCAAAGATGATTTGATTACTTTAATTATGGATATGATATGATTTGATCAAGAAATATCTACCAAATATTTCTCATTATTACAGATTGATTGTTTATATTGCATCTCTTCACCATAAATAAGAATACTCATATGTGTACACAACACATGGAATTCATTATACTCCTTGGTTTCTCTCTTCTAAACATGGCACCAAAATGGTACACCATCCTTTCCTATTTTGTCACTAATCCTTCCAACAATATTCATTTTTTAATCAAGAGGATATTTTGTTATTAGGTTAAGGAGAAAATTCAAAGGCTTTAAAATTTTTCAACAAGAAAAATTGAAGTACCACCATCAAACTTGAGCCTGTTATGAATTCAATCCACAACAAATACAAACAAGTCCACAACAAAAACAAACAAGTCAACAACATGAAAAACCTAAAATTGAATTTGGATTCCTCTAGCTTTATACTATCAATTTTCTGAAAAAAATGCACTTGGTGTGGGTTGGGGCAAGGGAAGCAGGGAAGCCAAAGCATATTCTAATCAACTTGAAACCTTAAAAGGTGAATATTTGGCAATCTATGGTTTTCAAGAGGAACAAATAAACCATGCAGCTAAACTCCCTAATTAACCAAGTTACATGTTACGAAGATTGAATCGTCAGCAAGGTATCTAAATCAATTGACTTAGAATCTGTTAATTAATGACATATAAAGCATAATACAACCTTTGATCTTGAAAGAACAGCAGGATCCATACTTTGTGATAGAAGCCTTGCAAGAGGAAGCATCTCAGCAACCTCAGCTCTGGGAACTACAAGTTTCATTCTCCACCTACCCATCGAAGATATAACACTACCAAGATGCTCAGACAAAAACCTTTCTAAAATGCCATCTCCTTTTATGTCAACAGGGATACAATCTCGAGTGCCAGGTAATACATATTCACCTTGTATTTCATAATAACTGTGGCTTTGTTCCAAAACAGTTTTTTCAATTGTGATCTGAACAATAGAACATCAACTGACAATTAGTAAAAAACATAGTACAATGTGCAGTTCGGATACTAGTGCAACATAACCACAATTTAATGCCATTATTACCATAATAAAATTGAATTTGACGAAATGAAATCACTGATTTTGTCAACTTTAATAATCAATCAGCAAATGTCTTCACTAAGTCTTTGAGGGGTCCTATAATTATTTATGTTTGTATCAAGCTCAATGCATATGATTTATATATGCGTAACCTTGAGTGAGTGTCACATATTGTAGATATCTTTAGTTAACAAAACAATCATAGGATTCAAAGAATTATAGAAATTAGCCAATTATTTTTGTTGTAATTGTTACCCACTCTACATAACAATATACTCCATTGGGTACAATGACACGCATTCAGTCACATGCTTGCTTTCACTTCTTAACCTAAGAGAATGAACTTAGGAACTCACAACATCTCCACTCCACCTCGCTGCCACATCCAGTGCTTCACCAATCACCCCACTGAATTTTGGCGAAAGTACAGATATGATTCCATGTCCTCTTCTTTTCTGAAGATTAAGCTGGATTTCTGCCTGGAAAAAAAATGGCAATCAGCTAGAAACCACAATACTTTTATTTCACGACCATTAGATAATGCAATGACCAAGTCATCATTCAGGCAAGACTGAACAGAAAAAGGCAGAAATGAAGTAGCCACAAATCAGATAGAAATGTCAAAAGTTGCATATTTCCCTGATATAAAGAAAAAAGGCAACTAGCTGAAAAATACCACATTATTTTCATTACATAACAATTAAATAATGCCTTAACCAAGTAATTATTCAGGCAGGAATGAACAGAAAAAGGGAGACATGAAGAGGTTAAAAAACACGGTACCTCCTCATTTCTTTTAAAAAAATTGTAATGCCTTTATATACTTAAATAAAAATACATTTCTTTTACCACCATTAGTGGTACCTCCTCATTAATAAAAATATTATAGTTTCTCCTAATAATATGAGCTTTTCGGATGCTGATCGGCGACACCAATTAGAACCTACTGTTTTGAGTAAATCCTTTAAGCCTAAAGGACTTTTACATAAGCAGGTATGCATACTAACTACAAATAACCAGTGCTTGATCTTCTAGCAGTTTATGATTTAGAGGTGGGTATCAATTACTAATAGTAATTTTTTGTCCTGAAAGCCCTCATTTACTCTAAAAAATCTTGAGTCAGATGAATAACTCATGCAGAACATTGAAAACTGTCTAATCCCCTGACAAAACTGGGTCAACTTCATATGATCAAAATATGCATAGGAGTGTTTTACAAAGACAAGAATGATAAGTAATTATGAAGTCAAATAGGTAATATTATGGCTTACTCTACGTATAGTTCCCCTGAGAGAAGCAAGCTCCAACTCGTTAAGTGGAAAATGACATACCTAAAAGTACAGCCCACAAAAGCAAGAAAAATGAGAAAAATATCAACATTAACGTTTGGGCTCATATGGCGTGCCTAAAAATATGCCAGCATAGAAATAAATATATCTGGATTCAATTATTCCACCTATTATTTAAATATAAGTACCTCCAAGCTAGCTGAATAACACGGTCGAAAATCTACGTTAGCCCTTAATTGCCCTTTACGAAGGGAAATGCACAACACTGTTCCACTTTTCAGACCACTTTCACCACAGAGCTGTAGTGGGCCAACATAATCCACCACAAGACTTTCATCAGACCTACCAGAGGCATTCAACTACACTCCAATAAAGAATGGAAGTTAGAAAAACTAATATATGTAGAAGAAAGCCAGACAATTTGAAATTGTTTCCCATAAGGATGTTCGAAACTTACAGACATAAAGATGTAAACCTTAAATAAAATAACTACATTTTTTAAATATGGAGACCTAGGGGAAAAGGTCCTTTTGAAAAAAATACAAATATAAATTATATTATAAATTGTACAAAGGAGAAATATCCAATTTAAGATAATTCACATGTACATGTGGATAAGTTGACCTAGACATAAAACTCTTATCAATCAATTTCCTTAACCAAGGGACAAAAATCACAAGCAAAGCAGGGCCTGCATAATTCTCTAGAAGAGTTTCATCTTGAAGTCCAAATCCAACCTTTTAAATTTATTTTCAAAATAAGCTAGATCCAACAAAAATCTACAAATTAGCTTAACACTTGCACATAAATCACGTTCAGGAAGCTTGTCACCAGGCTTTATATGTCGAACATCCTCAAAACAATTTTGGTTGTGAGACAGAAAAGTGAGGGTTAATTGAAACATATTCACTGTATGGGAATAGATCTAGAGATTTCATCCATCAAAATATCAAACATAATGGATCAATAGATATTTCAAAAAGGAATCTTGGTAAAATATTGCTAGTAAGGAACAATTAACCATCCAACTGGTTAATTAAGTCAACAAGCAATTACTTGTTAACTGATCTTTCAACATATTAATCATTAGCCCATTAACTTCTCATGAATTTAAAAACCTTCACCAAGAACTTATATTTCCCATCTCCACCCATATTTATTAAGTTCAAATTTCTTTAATAGCCCACCCCCAAAAAAAAAAACAGAACTGTATTACAATTTGATACTGCCAGGATGTTTGTTAAGTTCATAATATCTGAAAATGAAACAATTTTTACGAGGAGAAACTTTTATTCATCACCTTAATATATTCGGGAGAAACACTCAACGATCCAGACAACTGAGGTGCAAGCATCAATTGATTCACTTTGAGACCAGAGATTGAAACCTCACCAACGAGCCTATATGAACTTCCTTTCTCCAACATATGCAGTTTCTCGTTCTTGTCAAAATTTTGTTTAATAATAGTGGTACTAGGTTTTAAAAGGTTTCCCTGAAACTTGACTCTTCCTGCTGCTTTCAAAATCAAAGGTCTTGGAAAATCCAACATATAAGGAGTAACCAAACTAAAGAATTCAAATCCATGCATGTGCAAATCAAAATCAACTCCACCAACAATAAATGGAATGGTTCTTGGTGCATTAAACTCTTCTCTTCTAAGAGAGAAATTATCAGAATAAGAAGTTTGAACTTTCAGATACAAATCAAATGCAGCTGAAGCAAAATTAACAGTGATGAAACTATGGGAGATTATGATATCTCCTCTAGCATCACTTAGAGACCCTTCTGCTGTCGGTGCAGTCCATTTTATATCAAACCTCCTGCAATAAAAAAATTATTTAACAACTCATCGAGAAGGAAAGCGGCATTAACAAGTTGGTACATGCCAACTTGAAGTACAAGAAATTTTGATAATAAGGAAATGGAGAAATCGTTAATGATATAAAGTAAGAACCAATTTTACTAAATATTAATCAATCAAAGCTGATAAAGGAATAATCTTACGGTCTTAAAAGAGATCCTGAAAGTTTTGTGTTTCCATTCAAAACCCCAAATTTGAGTGGCATCAAATGATGATAACTGGGAACATAACGAAGCATGATTTTTTCAAGGATAAAACTTCCTGAGAAGTTTGCATCTATTGCTGTGTCATCATCCAAAGCCTGAGAACAAAATAGTATACATTAGCAGGGTGAGTGACAAAAGTAGAGAAAACTGGTGCAGAGGCACACAAATGGAACAAGATATTCACATTCTGAAATTTTGTTTTAGCCAAATCAATGAAACCTACTAATACCCTGATTTGTGGGAATAAGAATCACTACCTTTCATGTCATATTTTTACTTGACTGAGTCATATATTGACAATGGATGACCTATGAAGTATGAGACAAAAAAATTGTATCCTAGCAAACAAGTGACAGAAAATGAAAATAATTTATTGACAAAATTCCTCCCCTACCTGAAAAAATGTCATAAAAGGAGTGTGTATAAGGGTGGCAAAAATTACATTGATGTGCAAAAACTTCCAAGAAGATCCTCTCCCACATAAATAAGTAAATAAATAAATATAGCATAGTAAAGTGGGCAAAACGTTGGTGATCCACCATTGCATTATCATGGTAACACCTCTATACATTCTAGAAAACTGGAAAAAGAAAGTGCTAACTATTTGCTAAATAAAAGAATGCTACTTCATGGCTAGGAAAAGAAAAAAAATAAGCTATTTAATAGTTTACAGGTAGTAATATACCTCTGAGCATATCCACACTGTTCCAGCCCCTTGAATTTCACCACCATCCACTAGGCTCGCCCTGATTCCATACAAATCAGCAATCTGTGCTATGCAGTGGAAGTGTTACCGAACATAAACAATGAGTCAAAACTCTGAACCACCGAGTGCAAAATTATTACCACTTTCAACTTACACAGTTATCAGTGTTGAAAGTGAAATTGGCAGATGCATGTGAAAATGGTACACGATCAAATACTGCCAATGCTCCAGCCTCCGTACTTTTAGCAAGTACTTCAGATGCTTCAGTTGTAGGAGTCTCCACATGTAAAGAAGAGAATGTCCTAGAAAGCATCCCAGTTCCCACAAATATAGGAGTATCCAGTGGGCCTTGACAATTAAATAGAGCAGTCATTGATCCTGCAAGCTGCAATCAATAAACTTTGATTATGAAAAAAAAATTAGAAATACAAGGATTGATATTGGATAAGCTAATACTTAATTTGGTTAAATTATAAATTTGGTCTCCCACATCACATTTTTTTTTGTTTTAGGCCCAATATAATCTAACATTTTGGTTCCAATAAGGAAAATAATGTATGAATAATTCCTCTAAACCCTAAACCTAACACTTAATTTAGTTAAATTATAAATTTGGTCTCCACACATCACAGATTTTTTTTTGTTTTAGTCCCAATATAACCTAACATTTTGGTTCCAATAAGGAAAATCATTTATGAATAATCCCTGTTGTTCATTTAAATTATAACACTGTTAAATTTGGTGCCTATACTATACATAACACCATTTTTCCTTTTAACCCCTAGACAAGAAAAATGCACTCCATTTTGGTCCCTACACATAACATACCTTTTTTGTTTTAGTCCTTGTAGGAAAAAATACTCTAAAGCCATTACTCAAGCAAATTACGGGGATCAGTTTTATAAAAATACATGGATCAAAATGTAAGGTCTTCAAGTAGGGGCTTGTTGATTGAGATCTCATTTCGACTGTAGATAAAGTAGAGCTTATAAAGACTTAGGCAATTCACATCTTACGATCTAGCTTTTGAGATTGAATTGGGCTTAGCCCAAATTCAAAAGGACTAAACAACAAAAGAACAAGACAGTTGTGGGGACCAAATTTAATCCATTACTTTTTTTAGGAAACAATTGAAATTGACATCAGGCACAATATGTCTCAAATTTAGAAAATCTATGTAACCTAAATTTTATAAAAAGCTCATTTGTTAGCTATGGAATATAGTGAGTATAAAGAAATGATGGTACAGAGGTACTGCCCTTTAAAAATAACAAAGAAAAATTGAAAGCAAAGTGAACTAAGTTTATGAATGACTAAGATAAACTCACATAAAATTTCAATGTTACTGTTTCCAAAGAAAAAAATGTAAAGATGGAAATGATCAATCTACTAGAAAACTTAAACATGTCTAAGTTAATGCATTGAACTTAAGAAAACATACTGGAAACAAGAGAGAGCTCATATTGAAAGTTCTCATCAGTGCATTCACTTCAACAGTAGGAACCTGGAAAATTGATCAATGTATTAGGGAAGATGAAAAAATTATAACTTTTTCCTCAAATTCAATGAGGTGAGAATAGTTGAAGACAAAAATAAAAGAAGACTGATTATGAGTGAATATTAGAGAGTGCACATTTCATACTCAGTTAAATGATACACATACACAGAAATAATAAATACACAATACTGTTCACAAGCAAGGGTAATTATACTATTTCAGTTTCCTAGATTACAATGAACATATGCATTAGAGTGAGCTAAATCTAATCGTATCTAAAATTCCAACACTACCCCTCAATCAAAAGCATCCAGCTTACTGCAGATATAAAAAAAATTTGGTACCCCTCCCTTGAGAACAAATCAGCCAACTGATAATTTTTTATAACTATATTATTAGTACGGAATATCTACCACCTTTGCAAATGACTACTTTATCAGAAAACCTGACTGGCCACCTCTAGTGGGATCACTTCTCCTAACCACATTTTTTCCATCCATAAGACTCAAACCTAAGGCAATGCTTAATAGTATAGAGTCCAGTATCACTCAGACCACTTGAACCTGACAAAGAATGTGCTAATTTCTCCAAAAGTATTCATTAAAGAAGTGATAATGAATTTCTACATGTTTAGTTTGTTTATGGAAGATTGGGTTAGAAGCAATGTATGATTGTCACAAATTAACTTCATAGCTTTACCTTAACAACACAATTTTAACTTTTAAAAGTTGTTTCAACCATATGAATTCACATTTAGTGAGAGTCATAGCTTACTATAAGCTTCAGCACTTGATCTTTGAAAGCACATGCTAGTTATTGCTTTACAAATGAACTTCGATTTCCTCCAAAGAGTTACTCAGAGGTGGACCTCCTATCACAAGAGATTCAACCTAGTTTTCAGCATAGGTTTTGGCTTAGTCCCCCTATGTGTGTTTGTATTTTTTTTTCTGTTTTGTGTTATCTTTCATGTGATGGCATATAACTATTGGAATTTGAGTTGTCGGCTTAGCTAAGATGTCAAGTTTCATTGTGATGTCAAACATGAGTTTTATTAAAAAAAAATTGTCTTAATTGCAGTCACTCTTAGGCTACCGTACGACTTCTTTGCGATAGCCTTAATTGTAGTCTCTAGGGTGGCGGTTTAGTCCCATGTTAACTAAAGATATGGCTTAAATAGAACTTACATAGCTCTAACAATCCTCACCTTACAAACCGGTTTTGTAAGGTTGAGATAGGTCCTAAGTCCAAATTCTAAGATGAAATCCCCCAAGATATCTATTTCCAAATAAGAGGGAGAGCATAGATGATTGTGGCAATCAAACAGAATCAGGCAATTTTCTGGTGCAGCTAGAGTCAGGACCTGCTATAATTTCTCTCCTCACCTCATGTGTACAATATTTTTATGAAGAATCATTTTCACTTGATTCTTAGGTCCAAATCAATGTACAGAATCAGCCTAGTATCTCAATTTATTTACCCTCGTTGTAATGGTTCATTAAGTATGAAATACAATTAATTTTCCCTGTGAAACATTTTTTTCTTATTTTTATTTTCTAAATTCAAAAACAAGGAGAACATAAAGTTCTAGGAACCTAATACAAAAAAATGGAGAAATACTCCTCAAGGTACTAGTGCTTTGATACCATGTCAACTTTTAAAATTTTAGACTAGAAAAATGTAAGAATGACGGTCAACAATATGTTATCAGAGTTTACTGACATTTTACAATAACCTAATGCAGTTATTTATAATACTACTAATAAGGTCAAGGCAGAGTATAAAACCAAGCCCTTAACCCAACTATCTACTAACAATAAATAAATAATTATGAACTCAATCACACACACATAAGGGAGTACCTGACACACAAGATGAAATTCTCCTTTCTCGGGATGAATGCCAAAATCTCCAGATGCTTCTAGAGGAATGCTGCCAAACCAGCCACTTGCATTATGTAGAAATATACTTTGACCACGAAAACATAAACTTCCTGATGTGTTCTGCAAGTAAAAGAACATAAACAAGAGAGGACAACATCTTTTACGTTCAAGTGTGCAAGCAACAGAAATATGTAGCGGCTGCAGACCAATATTCCTTAGCACTTTATATGAGACCAAAGGTCCAGTAGTCATCTAATCAACAATTACTAGTATGTGTCAGATTAATCTAAAACCCACTGGTATTAAATGAAGGTGCTCATATTTTTAGGGAAGGAAATAATTGTTCTGATAAATTGGCTAATCTGGATGTTTATAATAAGTTAGACATTTTTTGCTACTTTGTTCTGCCTCCTTGTCTTAGTTTGGATTTTTTTCATGACAAATAACAATTTCCTTTATTCCGTATTTAGGTTGTGCTCCTTTTTCTTACATGGGTTTTGGTTTGGTTCCTCCGTGTTTTGTATTCCTTTCTTGTCTCTTTTATGTTATGTTTCATATGATGGTAGATGATTGGTGGATTTTGAGGTGTCAGCCCAGCTAAGATGTCTAAATTCACAGTGATGCCCAACATGAGTATTATACAAAAAAAATGAAGTTGCCCAACAGATATGTTACACTATAAGAATTGGGACACACATGTGAGACTTCCTACCCCCCTCTGTCCACATATGCATGACAGTTTAGATGATTTACCAAGATTAACTATAGACTCTGATACCATGTCAAATTTCAACTAAAACCAATTTGCATTAAGTAAAATTGTCCAACAAATACGTAAGTCACACCCCAAGAATTGGGGCAGACTATTTACTCAACAGTAGACAGAAAAACTAAAATAAAACTACACAGCAAGGGTTTGTACCAAATATGACCTCTCATCCCATGTAAATTATAATTTCAGACATCCATTCAATGCATTGCATCAAACAAGATAGGGCAATCACCCATTACAAATGTTGTTATTTTCTTCCCAAGCTTCACAATTATTATCGTTGTTTGTCAAAAAAATAAAGTACTATTTCTGGTACAACAATTTCATATATTTAACTAATAAACAAAGCATATAATATTCATATACAAACTAATAAGTAAAAGCATCATTAGGCATCTATTAGAATAGGCTTAGAATAGACTTTATGAAAAAGTTGTTTTAAGTTGTACCTAGGGACCTAGAGATACTTGTTTTATAATCTTTCTATCCTTCAATGTATCTCAAATGAATCTACCATTTCTATATAAATATAAAAATCTGAGACTTAGATAAGCTCTCTAAAATATAGTCTCTCTTTAGTTGGTATTAGAGCAGCTCAAACCCACTTTGTTTGTTTGTCTTCCACGGTGCAGAAATGTCTGCTACAGTCTACTGTCTACTGTTGTCAAACGTCACAGTTTTCTCCAGAGACCACCAGATCAGGAACGTCTCTTTCAGTGATGGCCAACCCCACAGGTCTTAGACAAAAACTACTTCATGCGATGGCTTGCACAGCCTCTTTTTCCATGTGCATTCTTCCAACCATTGCGGTGACAGTGTGCCACCACAGTTTGATTCATTGTCCTCTATATGTCTCATTCCAACCTTTTTTGTCCCATCCTTGCGGGTTGATTATTTGGCTCCCCTTTTCTCTTTGTAGAGTTCCCATTTTACCCTTCTTTTCTTATCAAAAATGGCTTATGGCAACACACTATTTTTTCAAGTTCTCCCACCATTTCGTTAGAAAAGCTTAATGAAAAAAATTATTTATCCTGGACAACATCGGTTGAACTTTGGTTTCTTGGTCAATGGTTTCATGATCACTTGGAAAAGATGATAGCAAGTTCTCATAAAAAATACTACACAATGACAAAAGTTGGACTTTCAACTTTTTGCTCTATTGTGGCAATTTGTGGGAATCCAATAAACTGGGAACCCTCAAAACATTCTAACTTGCACAACCTTTTGGAAAAAGACTTACGAGTACTTTTGTAAATAGAATTCAATGGCTCTTTGCGTCTACCCAAAAACTAGCATCATTAAACAAATAGATTATGATATGATATCTTTTATTGTTGAAGGTTAATCTGCTATTAAAGGATTGAAGATGTTCTCAGAAGTTGCACAAATTATATATGGTCACAATCCTTCATGCAATGATCCAAATTTTGATCATATTAGGGATCAAATCTAACAAGTCTTTCAACCACGGAAAGCTTAACACAATTTCGTGTTACAGCTCTTGGACGTAGAAAATTTCAAGAATCTACTTAATCCTTTGCCATGGTATCTACATGTGGAAGAGGAGGTCGTGGTATCATAGGAGAGGACATGGTGGTGGTGGTAGAGGATGTCCTCAATGCACATTATTAAGATAAAAGAGAAAGGGAGAGAGAGAGAGCAATGTTATGAAACTCGAGAATTGTAAGAGGATCAAAATGGGGATTAAAAATCGTAACTCGAGGAACGTAACTTGACTCGTAAGAGTTACTACTATATGAAAAATTATATTCAATACATAACACAACTAAAAATAGGTTCATAATTCAAAAATGTTGACTCAAATGACCCTCAACTACCTCTGAGCTTATTTGGCTTAAACAATTACATAAAAGAATTGCAATTTGGAGAGGTCACTCAAATGACACTTATATGTGACAATTAGATTGCTCTTCATATTAGTTCAAATTCTATCTTTCATAAAATAACCAAACATATTATGATTGATTGCCATTGAATCCAAGAAAAGACTGTATTTGGAGATATCGAGACTGAGTTTGTTAATTCGAATGATCAATTAGAATATATTTTCACCAAATTTTTACGATGACCTAGAATTGATTGTATTTGTCACAAGTTTGGTACATGCAATTTATATGCTAGCTTGAGGGATTGTTCGATGTAATGGACTTAGGCCCATATCTTTGTATTTTCTTATTTATAAGTATATAACTTTATGTGCTCAATACACAGAAGGGATTCAGCCTATGCCTTTCTCTAGTGTTGTGAAATTGCAAGCATACTCACATACTCGTACGATTAAATGAGTTTGGAGGAGAAAGAAAGGTGACTCTCATGGCGGATCGTGAACCATGCGGACCAGAGCGAGTATGCGTGTCGCTCATTGAATAGGAGGATCCTTAGGTCGTCTCGATTCGTCTACTCGTCTTCTGAATGGAAAATTTTGGTTACAAAAGAAAACTACCTTATGCGGTGCTTGGTTCTGAAATCCAACGATAAGGCCCAATACATGTGTTTGCTTTTTTGCTAGCATTAGTAAGAAAATCAGACCCCCTGAAAACTAACCCACTAAAACAAATCATCATCGCTTGCGCTCTCCGCCACTGGCGTTCGCCATTGCTTGCCCTTTACGCCGTTTGCTCTCTCTGCCGCTTGTGGCCCACCATCACTCACATTTACCGCCGTCGTTCCTCTTTGTTCTTCTTTGTTCTATTTTTCTTATTAGTTGTGCTCGTTGCTGCTGAGATTTATAATGGCATCAAGTGGAAGGACTGATCTTGCATGGAATCATTGTGCTTTTATTGATGGGAAAGCAAGAAACGTAAAATGAAAATATTGTGAGAAAGTATTAACAATAAGGGTTTATATATTAAAGCATAACCTAGCAAGGATTTCAAAGGATGTTGTATTAAAATATTAATGTTGGATACGATTTCTCTATTTCAACAAAATTTGATGAAGAAATCAATATCTAGAGAAGATTTGGACAGTAGAATGGGTAATTCAGACAATGTTAGAAAAAGACCAAAGTCAAGAAGAGAGTGGTGACTCATCAAGTATTTTCAAGAAAAGGGACACTCAAACTACTAGTAATGCCATTTTCAAGAAAAGAGAGAGAGGATGCATGTCAAGATGCTCTATTTTTCTTCAATAATGCTATTCCATTTAATGTAGCAAACAATGAAGAGTTTAGGAGGATGCTTGAGTTGGTTGCTAAACATGGTGTTGGATTTAAGCCACTATCATATCATGAAATTAGTGTGAAATATTTGAAGCAACAAGTTGAAAAGGCCAATTTGATCTTGGAAGAACATAAACTATTTTGGAAGAAAAATGGGTGCACAATAATGATAGATAGATGGACTGATAGGAGAAGGACTATACTTAATTTTTTGGTAAATGAGTCATACCCAAGAAAAAGCTACTCTCTCCACAACTTTCCTAACAAGATAGTCAATATCTCAAAATCTAAGATTGTTGAACCAAAGTTTTCTAATGAGGAATATCAACAATATTTGAGGTTAAAATCCAACAACCTAGCACAATCATCTACAAATCCTAGTTTGTTAACAACTTGCATTTACAATATTTGAAAAGACAAAGTCCACGGATAATTGACTCAATGCTTATAGTCATATTTTTAGTAATACCTCTTTATTCCCTTCCCTTTCTTTGTTCCAATGTACAACTCTTAGATGTTTAAACAAAATCCTACATAGGGCCTCAAATTGAATTTATCTGTTTCAAGCTTAGTACATATAATTTGTATGCTCCAATTTGAGAGTGTTATAATAGGCTTTATTAAAATGTTGTTTTGAGTTGTACCTAGGGTCCTATGGGTGTCTTTAATTTTTTTCTCTCGTCCATTGTATCCCAGATTAATGTATAGTTTCTATATAAATATGAGAACCTAAGAAAATTGAATAAGCTCTCTAAAATATATTTGCTTTGTCTTTGATTTTGTCAAGTGCATCTTTGAATATAAAGCATACTTTTGTTGAGCAATATAAAATACAATGCATATGTAACGAAGGATGAAAAAAAATATACCACAAACGAAATTTCAAGTGCCAAAAAAGAATTGCACAAGATATCCTAGTGTAGATGAGAGGAAGACATACAGAAAAACAAGATGGAGCATCTGATAGTTGGAAGTTCAACCCCGTTACATCAAGCTGTCCATAAAGATTTGGAAATGATTCACCCTTTGACATGCACAAGTGAACCTGAATATAGGGAATCAATGTATCAAGCACGTGAAGTCCAGTTATTAGGAAGCAGTAGCCTGGCATTGCCAAGATAATTATCAAAAGTATGAAGAACTTGCTGTAAATGAATTTTCAAAATCTAAGCCAAAAGATACAACATGTATGTGTTTATGAAACAACATGAGTACAATATAGAATAATCAACAATCTAGTTGAATCTGTTAAGCTAACAAGGGGAGGACCTTCCATTGACATATCCAGGTAAAAATTACAAAGGACCTCCGCAATATAGGCATGCTTGGTTAGAGAAGGCTGGAAATGGGCCCAACACTCCTTAAGCTTTTAGGTATTAAACATTAAATACACTTGAAAGAGATTATAACCAAAACAAAGCTATTTTATAAATAACCATATGACCAGAGTAATAACCAGGGACACTGAAGCTTCAATTGACCAATGATAAATCATAATTCCAATCTAATGCTGGCAACATATGTTCTACGATATAGGTAAACCAAATATGTAGTTGTAAGCACTATGTTTTACTTTGTTGAGAGAAACAGATAAAAGCTATTAAGGAGGGAAAGAAGCACAGCAAACAAAGCCATTGTTCAGGTCTTACTCAAACACGTTATTCTAGTTTAGGAGGCAGATTTTAGGTGTATAGCACCATTGAAATTCAGCAACAAAGTATTACTCAGCAAATACACTAAAATTTAATCACAACTGAAACTAAAAACAACTTTACAACACTTCCAAATAGAATTTGAAAGAAACTAAACTTAGGTTAGAGAAGCACCTCACCACTGGCCCTCCCTTTATACCATGTAATTGGAATGTCTAGTACCCTTTCAAAGAGCTGCATAGAACATGATCCAGACATAAACTACATAGCCATAAAACTTAATTGAAATTAAGGAAGATGACAAAGTACTGAAACTTCAGGTTACTATATATATATATACCTTACCGAGACAAAAAGATGGTCAGTTTTCAAATTAGCATGCCATTTCTGTTCAATAGTGTCAACAAAAACATCAACAGACAACCAGCCATCACCTTCACTTTTATCATCTGATCTCCAAGTCTTACAATTTCCACTGAGTTTTAACTTTATACGGTTGTAGTGGTTTCGAAACATCATTTGGCCATTGACATTCTCCATCACCCTGAAAGTGAAGCATAGAGAACAATTAAATTGATGTTGATCATAATCTTCAAAATAAGACTTCAAATCCAATATTAAACCAGCTCTTCAATATTTGCAAATTACAACCACTATGACTTCACCTACCAGGCACAAACTTACAATCAATAAAAAAATATTTTAGTTAAAAAAAGTTCACAACTCACCTTTTTATCCTACAATATGAAGATTATCAACATGCTAACAAATTTAAAAGTTCAGCATCAATTCAAGAAGATACAAGTAACATATGGTCACACAATCTGTAATACCAACGTAACAGGTCAAACTTGATAATCTTTTCTAATATAGCAAAGTCTATGTCCAATCTTAATATGCAGTTAAATGAACAGAAAACCCGTTACTGCCCTAAATTTTTAGAACTGAAATCAAAGTTTTGTGCAATCGATATAAATACTCGCAACACAACTATGCCCAAACAGAGGAAACAACATGATATAAAACTGTCCAACAAAAGGTTCATTTCAGACCAAGCTTGAGCACTCATTACTTGATAGATGTTAAATTCCATTAATAGTGCATTATTGTTCACTGACAGCTTGAGTATTTCATACAATCAGATAAGAAAAGGTTGGTTGAATCAGGTTATATTCAGTTGCATCTCCAGCATAAACACAAGCATAACCCACATACACAAAGGGAATAACAGAAATGGGGAAAAGGAAAATCTTAATTAATTACTTCCTGAAAGAGGCAAATAGAAGCAACCAGAAGTAAAGACCTACAGTGGAATGATTAAGGGTTTTTGAGCATCCTATGGCAGAGATTCAGAGAGTTTCAATCGAGTACAATATGCCAGTTACATGTATCCCTAGCTTTCTTCTAATGCCTAGGTTAACCTCCTTCAAATATGGCTGATCAAAGAATGTCAAACTTTTGGAAGATCAATTGACTATCATACTGCTAAAGAATGGATTAAATAGCATTTAGCCATGTTATAATTATAGAAATAAGAAGCAGATTCTATATAATCAAGAATATCTAATTTATATATGTATTATTAGAAGTTTTTATTTATTCCCCTATCATATTTATATCATCAAAGGATGTCAAATCTCCTCCATTTATTGTATTGATCACTTTTTCTCAATATAAATAAAGCATTTGTGTTGTCTCAAAGACAATTTCATCTCAATCTCTCTTTTTCCTACAGTTTAACGTGGCATCTATAGCTCTTATCAAAACAGTGTTGGTCTGGTAGACCCACTATCTTCGAAGGATGTTGAACCTGTAGACGCCAGTAAACCCTACTATGACTTCTGCATCATCTGTACTCCTCTATATTCTTCAAAAAAAATAAACATGGAGACATATACTCGTCTTTTAGGTAAAACACTTTCGTTTCATCACAATGTATTAACTTTGGATGCTCATGCACAAATAATTCTAAAAATTGTCTGAAATACAAACATTGGTGCTGCATTTGACATTCCATTGATAAGTGTAGGAAGTTACATGAGAAACTCCCTCGTCCACCCAATATATTCCAGGAATCTACTTTTGAATCACCTATTGCTTCTACACTATCGGTTGGTCTCTTTGCAACAACACATGAAGACATTATCAAATGGTGTGCGACATGTCAATCCACTAGTAACACTGCTTCAATAGCACACACAGGAAATTCATTTGCTTGTCTCTCTCAATCTCCTTCCCTTGGTCCTTGGGTTGGGTCATTAACTTTGGTGCAACTGATCATATATCTAATAATCGTTCTCTTTTCTCCTCCTTTACTATTGCTATCAATTTGCCTTTTATAATTGCTGTCAATGGTTCACAAATACAAGTTTGCAGCATTGGTTTTGCATAACCCCTCTCATCTCGAACTATTAACTATGATCTTTGTGTCCTAATTGCCCTGTTAATTTACTGTTTGTCACCCAATAGACCCAATCCTATACATTAAAAATAATGTTACCTTGCACAGTCAAATATCGAGTCGGACAATTAGCATTGGATGTGACTCACAAGGCTTTTACTGTCTCTTTTCATCACCATCAATATGTGCATGAATAGTCTCTCCAATAATGATTCATGCAGAATTAAGTCATCCAATGTTGACAAAATTGCAAAAAATGGTGTCAAGTTTAAAACATTAGTCTACTCTGAACTGAGTCATGTCAGCTAGGAAAAACATATTCATCGGCCTTTTCTTGATAGTCTTAATAAAAAAGCTTTGACTTCCTTTTATTTAGTTCACTGTGATACTTGGGGTTCTTCCTCTTATTGTACCCCATCTAATTATTTAGTTACCCCATTTAATTTTAAATATTTTATTACCTTCATTGATAATTATTCTATATGTACTTGGATTTTACTAATGAATAATCAATTTAAGGTGTTTTCTATAAACCAAAACACAATTTTATATTCATGCATGTTTGGACGACATTGTTATTAAAAACAATCATAAGGATGGTATTATACAACTATAATTATATCTTGCTCAAAAGTTCTAAACAAAAGATTTAGGAAAAGTAAGAAACAAAAATGTCATGGCAAGATCAAGTACAAAAGCATAATACAAGACAGTAGCATTAGTAATTTGTGATTTAGGGTTTAGGGTTTAGGGTTTAGGAGCTTAAATTTGATGAAAGTTCTCAAATGCACCTTATATGTCACAATCAGTTAGCCTTACACCTTGTCCCTAATCCTATCTTTCATGAGAGGACCAAACATATTGAAGTGGATTGTCATTGCATATGAGAAAAAATGAAATTTGGAGACATCAACACTAGCTTTATCGGTGAATAGTTACATATTCACCAAGTTTCTAGGAGGACCACATATTCACCAAGTTTCTAAGAGGACCAAGGATCATTTGTATTTGCAGCAGGTTCAGCATTGACAACATACATATTTCAGCTTGAGGGGCAGTATTATAATTATAGAAATAAGGAGCAAATTCTATATAATCAATAATATCTAAATTATATATCTATTATTAGGAACATTTTTATGCATTCCTCTATCATATCTTTATTATTAGAGGATACCAAATCTCCTTTATTTATTATATTAAAGCATTTGTGTTGTCTCAGAAACACACGATTTTACCCAATGTCTCTTTATGTTGATTAACATAACCTCTCTAAGCACCCGTATCATATTAAAATTATAAGTTAGTAAATAGGTGTGTTCATCATTTCATTTCGATAATAAATGATAATAGATCTTACCTAACTTCCCTGTCCCCGTATGCAAGCAGCATGACAGTTGCACCTCTAACATGAACAGAATCAAATGTAACAGGAAGAATTTTATTTAGGCCTTCAAACTGCAGAACATCTACCCTGTCTACATTTTCTGAAACAGTATCTTCAACTTTGAGACCCATTTCAGACTTCAACTTTTCAATGGAACCAGGAAGGAAGAGAGATGTCAACCCCTCAATGTTTCTAAAACAAGAGGTGAAGCCAAATTTTTTAATCAAAGTCTTGAACGGAACTTCAATATATGTAGCCAACTGAGACATTTGCTTCACTGAAACCAAATCTCTTTGGCCCTTAGTTGTACTAACATCAATTGGACGTTGTGCAACGTGATGTCCCAACTCCTCCGTTTTCTCTGTACTAATATTTGCATTGGCATGTTCTGCGACATCCTCGCTAGATTGTAAATTTTCAAGTTTACTCTCTCTTGTCTTTGAAGGGAGATCACTGTAAAATTTTAAATCATTTGCATGACCATTGATATTTTCATTTGCCGAAGGAGACCAGATTTCCATATCTCTGAATTGTGTTCCATTTTGGTTATCATTGTTTCTATTATCAACAGCACTGGCAACAGATACAGCTTTTTTGTCAACATCACTTTTTACCAACTGCATATCATGATCTCTAGAATGAAAACATCTAGAAGATGATGAAGGCTGCTCAAACTTCCCATATGATTTACTGAGAAAGTATGCATTTGCTGCAAATGCACCACGTTCAAGAATTTTTTTTCTAAGAGCAATACCAGATGCACTGATGTCACTCCTTTTAGCCTTCCTTTCAGATTTGTGTTTATGCCCTTTAATGATTCTCGACCAAAACTTAAGAAGTCCTTTTCCAGGGAACTTCACCCTGAATGACTTCTCCAAATCAGCATGTTTCATGTCATAATCGATACCTGTGTCCACACAACGATGACCATGCTGTTCCCCCTCCTTCACGCAGAAAAAACCCTTGGAGTTTGTTCCTTCTGCTGAATGAGTTGCAATCTCCTTTAAATCATCATCACCCTTGGATGGACCACAATTCTTCTCAGAAACAAAGTAACCCATCTCTGCAGCTTCCCTGGCTGCATCATCCCTTTCTTTCACATGTTTTGCTGCCGCCTCCTCACGTGCAACCCTCCTCACCCGAGTGCGATGATCAAGTCCTTCTTCGGTTGACAACCGCCACTGAGTGCCCTCTTCAGACAACGGTATCCCTAACCAACTATAGTCCTTCTTCTGCACCACCATGACACACGCATGTGTCAAAACTGCATCAAACACAAACTTCCCCCTCCACAGACTCGCGAGAGGGCGAAAACGAACCTTGACAGTGGGAGCCTCGCCACAGGAGAATTCTTCTTCACTTGGCCCAAATGAACACGACTCCAATGTTACACTCAACGGCGAGATTTTTGTAACCTTCCCAAAGCAAACATCATGCTGAATACACTCACTGACCATTGAACAAACAGAAGGCAAGATATTGGCTTCAACGAAACCCTTAGCTTTGTTCCTTCCAAACCAAAGCAATAAAAACAAACCAGAGATAACAGCAGTGTATGCAGAGGCCCTCATCAAAAGAAGCCCCTCTTTCCACAATGGTCTGAAATAACTCAGACTAAAAGAAAAAGGTGGTTCCTTTTCCTTGAAACATTTACACCTCCACCCACTTGCGGAAACATGGTGATGGTTCCTCAACAAGTCTGCATTTTGTCCACAAAATCTAAAAGCTTGCCTCAATGGGTAACAACCATGCATTACAGAAACAGTGCATCTCTTGCTTCTGGGGAAAACCCTTTTGACAGTGCTGTTACCTTCCAAAGAAGCACGAAGCCTAATCCCGAAAAATGAAGTGTTCATTGTCTCCTTCTCTCATAAACCAAGAGAAGCTGTCATTCTCTGCCCCTTTAAGGATTCAGAAGCAGACACGCATGCCAAATGGAACATGGAGACTGAGAAGTGAAGTGAACAGCAATTAATGTGGTTTGCTTTGTTGGCTCAAATGAGTGAGAGATCTTGATTCTGGGTTGTGGACTTGGAACCATTATAGTGATGTCTGTGTGTGTTTGATGGTGGGAATGAGGAACAAAAAACGAAGGAGACACGAAGAATACTACGTTGCTTGTCTTGAGGGAAATTGAATGAAAAAGAAACTGCCTGTAAAGCTGTCGTTTCTGGAAACACATAGAAAAAAACAATAGAATAATCAAAAGGCTTTGTTTGTTTAAAATTTTATTTTTAAAGTAGAGTAAAAGAGAAAAACATAAGCTTTTGTTAGTACCAATAAATTTAAAGTCTAAGATTTTACTTAAACTCTTTAAATTTCTTGTTTCAAATAAAATAACTTAACATTTTTTAAAATTTTATAGAAACGTCTAAAAAATCCAATAAATTGAGTGAATAAAAAACATTCTAACCATTTTTAGACTTTGTTTTGTTTTGGATGACATGATGGATTTGATAATAGAGACCAAAAGAATGAATTTAAGGAAAAAAAAAACTAAAGACTGAAGTTGTTTGAACTAAGAGAATAAATTTGAATGAAAAGATTATAGATAATTTAATTTATAATGCATAATAATTTTTTTACATTAATATATTTATAAATAAAATTTTAAAAATGATATAAAATCATTTTAGAATAATTTAATTTTTTTAATTTTTTTTACTTTAATTTAATTATTTTATTATAAATAAAATTAATTATTAAAATGATAATTAATTTGTATTTGTGTATACAAGTTCTTTTTAATTAGAAGTACCTTTTCTTTATATACGAGACATATAATCATTAATTTTTCTGTAGCTATTTTATTCAATTTTTATTTTTTTAATATCGTTTATATCAAACAAAACAGAAAAAATTATTTTAAAAAACATGTCTCTCTATAACCTTTTACTTACAATATTTAATAATAGCTTAGATTATAGACCCAAGGCTTGCATATTTGTATTTTTTTTATGTTGTGTTATTTTTTAGTAAGTCAAAATTTAATATTTACATTAATTTGAATTTTATTTGTTAATAAAATATGTGTTATTGTTTTTTATATTATACAACTTTTTATCATATATAAAAGTTAAATATATTTTTTATCATACACTATTAAAATTGTATTATAAATGAAAAAGTTTGATTATACCTAAGCCAATATTGAAAACAAAACTTATGCAGTAAGAAATAAATAAAAACGTTATAAGCGAAACAATAAATTTTAATTTTATATATTTTTTAAATAAAATATTATTATTCTCATTTCTTTATTTTGTGTGAGTTGATTGATTACATAAAAAAATACGACAACTAAATATATAATGTTACAATATATGAAAACAAACATTAAAATAAAACAAAATCATTAATTTATAGTGTATGATTTTGCAACAATAACATTTTCCTTAATTAGGATATAAAATAAATTCAATTTTGTGATGTGTCCCTTCCCTCTAACTTATAAGAAGGGAACTTTTTATTATTGTACTTATTTAAATTATAAGAACATTTAACTAAATTTACATTCCTTTGTTTGAAAATGATTTACCTTATATATATATATGGAATAGTTAATTGAATAATATTTAGAACTTCAAAACTACATGTATTTTATTTTGCCTAAAGCTTCAAAATTTATATTTAAATATGTAATAGTTAATTGGATAATATTTAGAACTTAAAAAAATACATGTACTTTATTCTGACTGAAGTTTTAAAATATATAACTTAAATATGTAACAGTTAATTGAATAATATTTAGAACTTCAAAATACATGTTTTATTTTGCAAGTTTGTTAGTGTGTGAACTTTGATAATGTATTTTTTATTATTATTATTATTGAAAGCAATGCATTAGAATATATGCATTATATATAATTTTGAATAATTAAAATATTTTAGAAGAGTCATAATATTTTATTGAATTATTTTCTTAGACATTATTTTTTTTATTATATTTGAAAGTCAGAGTTTCATATGATATTAGTGTAGAACATAATTTATTATAAACATTAATTAGTTTAATCGATGTTAGTGATCGTTTATCCTTTTAGATGTTTCATTGTTCAACTCTAGTCTCCTTCAAAAGAAAATTGATAATTAAAAAAATTGTAACATGAACATCATAAATTATAAATATATTTTTAATTGTATATAAATAAATGTTTGAATGTTTTATTTTATATATATATATATATATATATATATATATATATATATATTTTTAAAGTTCTCATGTTAGGCATCACAATGCAACTTGGCATCTCAGCAAGGCTGACACCTCAAGTAACAACAATCATCTGTCATCACATGAAAAAAGTATTATTAAAAAAAAGAAAAAGAAAGAAAATACAAAAATATGGGGGGACTAGACCAAAACCCACATGTTAACAAAAACGATACATAGGTAGACTATACCTATTCATA
>Ga0123342_1000766_pt1 | contig 52350 bp, 33 predicted proteins | sample Turbeawhitnodule_FD_89960 | JGI IMG/M metagenome (GOLD analysis project Ga0123342, IMG submission 89960) | Root nodule microbial communities of legume samples collected from Mexico - Turtle bean Mexico white nodule | ecosystem: Host-associated > Plants > Roots > Nodule | place: Mexico: Nepantla...
AATGCGTGCTATTTATATTATTCTAGTGGGCCTACCTTGTTGGGCCCGTTTATCGAGGTGGATACCGCTTAGGGTTGCATTACCTAATTCTTGATGATGGATTAGCTTCACTGATCTCGGTCTAAGCGTTAATTGTAATGGGATTCGACCATCGGCCAAATTCCCACGGTGCGGGTCTGCCATCGGCCAAATCCCTGTGGTCTTTGGCGGTTTCAGCCAATCCTTCTAAGGTCTCGGCCTCTCGGCATAAGTCTTCAAAGGCTTCGGCCTCTCGGCACAAGTCTTCAAAGGTTTCGGCCCTCGGCCGGTCGGCCAAGTCTTCTAAGGTCTTGGCCAGGTTCTCATGGTCTCGGTCAGGCTGACACGGCATCGGGCAGCCGGGTGGGTCCCGATCTCTCCCCCGTACCGGTACAGAATTAAATGTATTTGATAAAAGTTTTTAACTGTATTTCACAACTTATATAGTATTACTTTAGTTTTTTTTATTTACTGGGAGGGTCTACACGATCGAATAATGGTGCAGTTTTCGGTTATGACGTTAACCGATACCACATAACCAATTACACTTAAACATATTTAGTGAATCTAATCAACAATAAAGAATTAGACAATACACATTTAAACACGTCCTAACTCTAATTTGGCCCAATAAGAAAGGTCTACCACAATTATATAAATAACATAGATTTTAAGAATCAAATATGACATTATACCGTACTGAACTTACCGAGAGCCGAATAATAAATCTTACTTAAACGTTAGAGTGTCTTTTGTAAGTATCATCAAAGCTTAGACTACGAAGACTGAAGACTGGAGCGAGTAGATGAGAAGAAGGAACTTGGTTGGAGAGGAAGTGAAGTACAACATGACCAACTGATGAAGGAAGCTGAAGAGGAGTCTTAATAGTTCTTTAAGTCATAACTTGTTCGATAACATTTTCACTTTAATAAAATATTTATAAAATTTTCTATTTTATTTATGCATCATAATATATACATTATAAAATAATTAAATATTAAATAAATGATAAGAATAAGAATGACAAAAAAATATTCATTGTTATTATCTTTAAATTTAAAAATAATAATTAAATATAAAAAATAATGTTTCAAAAATACTACCTTTAAGAATCAAGAACACTTAGGATTAGTTCAAAAGTTTTATAAATGGTAAATCTAAAAGTGAAAAAAGTAATTACAATATTTTAGTTGGATTTAATATATTTGATGAAAGATAAATATATGACAAAATTACAAGTCTATAAAACTATTTTTTTGGTTTGAATTAACAAAAGATAAATTATCTTACTAAATGTTTGATAATTAATACTCGTTATTGAATTAGTTTTAAATATATTTAGCTGACTTAAAAGCTTGTTTTATCTGGTAAATGAGTTTGTTTTATAAGGATGTAAGAATGTTACTTCCTGTAGTAATTGAGATTACAACGACCTTTTCAATGTGAAAAATCAAATTTATTAGTTTAATTATTTTCACTTTAATGGTAAAATTCAACTTGAGTTCTTAATTTAATTTTAATGTTTCTTTTATTTGTTCAATTCATACAAAACCTTTTGACCTAAAGACTTTCTTTAACTGTCAACTTCAACTTTAATAATATAAATTTCGACAAAAAAAACACTATAAAAGATTTTGAGATGATAAATCATTTACAGTAATATATATATATATATACATATATATATATATATATACATATATATATATATATATATATATATATATATATATAAAAGTGACAATTGGTTGAGAGTACATGAACTTTCAAGTTATCATCAAACTTTTTATATCGTTTATATTTATTAGCTACTTGAATCACTTATCTTATCAAATATACTTTAATAGTGTGATGGAACAAAGATTTTTAGAAGTAGAGTTTTATTTTTAAGTGAATTTAAAATATCATGTGTTAAAATTACTTGATTAAATATGAATTCAAATATTTTGGAAATAATAGTTTTGTTATAGAATTATTTTTTAATCAAATAAAAATTTGAGATAATACCTAAAATAAAATAATTAATGTCCCCCTTATTTTATATTCTTATTTGTGAATTTCTCTCACACCAAAAACTTTAGTGTACTTTCTCTATTTTTATCCCTCTTTATCTTTACTCTCTCTTTTGGATATTTCTTTAGTTATCTTTCAATTTTATTTATTTTTTATTTTTCTATTTTGTTCTTACTTCTTACCCTTCCCAAGCTTTCTCTTCTTCAATTAAGAATTTAACATCTAGATGTAGAGTAAGTCACTTTTCTTTGGACATAGTCCAATATAATAATAACTAATTAATATTAAAATATATCAACCATTAATTTTCTGAAGGGAGCACAAATATATAATTAAAACTCTGAGGTTATTAGCGAATTCTAATTAAATAGTAAAATATTTCAAAACTCGATCTTAATCTTTCAAATTGATGAATATTGAGAACTTATTAATTTTATTGACCAACGTTTGAGGTTAGGAGATTTTAAGATCATGAGTCGAATAAAATTAGCACTACAAGAAAATCATAAGATAAAAATCAATTTTAGAAATAAAAAATAATTAATTGTTATAGTAACTAAATTAGAGACGATTTTGAAAATAAAAAAAAATAATTTTTAAATTAGTTTATATTATTGTTAAATAGTTTCTAAATTGATATATAATTAACTATTAAGGTTTTAACTACCAAATTGAAGTGTAGACGAAGAAACATTTACTAAGATAAATTTGTAAAATTAATCAAAATCACATATTTTTTTTCTAGAAAGATACAATAATTTTGATGACTGAAAAGTAAAAGAGAGAAAACTATAATAAAATAAAATAAAAATGACCAATAACTCAGCTCAAAATTTACCACTGTTTCTGATAGAAGAATCGACTAGAACATAAACTATCTTAATATTTCAGTATAAGAACCATATTGTATTAAAGTAAAATCAGCCTACCCTCAACATCCAAAATCATCTTTACATCTTAGTGTATACACATGCCTATAAGTTTTAATTGTAACCTATCAAAAACCAAGTAAGGTATACATGTGTTGGCTTACAGAATTGTTTAGCTTGCATGAAATCAATTTGCTGTTACAAAAATAGAAAGAACAGGAAAAGATGGTGGGTGGTATGTATTTTGGCACTTTGTCGGAGGTTGCATCATACAATAAATATATACACACACACTACACAGCCTAAAGTATTAATACTTTAATTATATATATCACCTACCAAAGCTTATGAAGGACAAGTATGATTGAACATACAAGTAACCAATAACATTCTAGTTATCATGTCCATTACAGCTGGGACTCAACTAGGGCCATCATATTCAATGAGCTCACTCAACATAAAATCCAATATTGTTGAAGCCACCAACAACAAACCTCATTATTACAAATGGATTGCTTCAACCATAATAATTAGGCACGCTCATGATACCTCACAAGTGCTAACATTGCACAATAATTTAAGCAAACTCATCCATTAACACTCACATACTAACGATACACACATTTATATATGAGGGTTTAAGAAAGTATATGTTTTAGTTAAGAGGGATGTCTCTCAACTTGAACATATAGTTGAGGTCGATTAAACTCTGGGATGGTCACCTGATCGTACCCTTGCAAGCTTCATGGGCTCCAAGGAAATGAGGGGACTCTACCTGCAGAAGATATTCTTACCCTCAAATCAGTAAGAGCATAAAATACAATAAATACAGTATAAAATATGAGTTTGAAAGTTTTTTTTTTGTGTTGTGTCTTATGTGAGTTGTTTTCTTTTCTTTATATAGGATAATGTTTTCTCTCTCATTCTCTTTGTATCTGATCTTATTATTAATTTAATTCAGTAATAAATATTGTCTCCTATAATATTAATGTGATATATTTATACATAATAGTAAACGATATAAAAGTCTTTAGTTCCTTTAGCTAATTATGCTATAGCCCTCCAAATGAATTCAAATATTATATCTATTGTCTGATTAGGATCTTGACTAATGTGTTTATTATTATATTAAATAAAGATATGATAGAATCTTTGGAGCGGTCTGAACAATGACTTTACCAAGAAGGACGTAACACACGAAAACGAAGAGATGGCCCTAGATAGCTAGATTCTGCAGTGGGATATGTCTAGATAAAGGCAGAAAGTGGACCTAATGCTTTATCTTTTTCTTAGTTCGAAAGGGTAAAACACTTACTGATGTAGATTTCAAGAGAGAAGAGTGAGGAGGGTGTGCTCCACCATTGCAGGCCTTATGACTAAGCCTGAGCTTCATCCACCTTCGATTCACGCTTTCTCTTTCAACGATCAAGACTCATCAAAAACACTTGCAAAACTTCAACGTTGAGACCCAACTTAATCATGCCTCAACATGTTATATTTTCCCAGCTTTCCCTGTCCTTTTTAGTTTCACACGAACCAAACTTAAATACCACTCTCAAACTCCATCCATGTCGCTGCATAATTGCAACCCATCACTTCATCATCAACTTCTTCATTATATACTTTCTCCTCTTCCATATTTTTTCTAATCATTATCTTGTTTCTTCCGCATATCACGTTCTTATTTCCTCAGTTTATCTTCCTTTCACCTTTTATTTGTTTTCATTATGTAGTCAGCAAGGATAGAAATTGACACACAACAAAGAAACATTGATGGAGATCTTATGGAATTCCTACACAAGAAACTATTAGAAATAACAACATTTTATAATATATAACTTGATGCAAATTATTACAAATTGATTTTATTTTATAAGTGTAACATTCGATATCAGACGAGATAGTTTCGGATCTAGTGACCAATTGATTGAGTCAAAGAATACTTTAAGGTACACAATAAAAGATAATAATGACAGTTATAATAGCACTTAATAAGTCACATTCATATCCTGAAATATGTGGAAAATATCTTCGACAAATAAGTTAAATATTGGTTAAGTGATGTTCAACATATCACAACAAGGACTCATAATCAACACTATAAGTAAACCCGAAACGGAGGTGTAAGATACGAGTACTTATTTGATCGTCGACATTTGAGAAAGAAACAAGAGGATAACTGACACGTCAATAATTGTACTATCGATTTCATGTACTATCTAAGCTCTCTTTTTCTATACAAATACAATAAAAATAAATTAGACTTTAAGTTCATTTTTTAATATGGTGTCAAAACTATTTCAAACTTATCACTGTAAGAATTTGTTGGTTTTATGTCACCCTATCAAACTTAAATTACACTTCTTAATAAACATCTTATTATCTTAAATCACTAAATTCTACTTACTTTTTTTTGTCATTTTTTATTATCCTCAATCTTTGTTTTTCTTTTTTCTCTCCTAATCCACACCAAAACAAAGTTTGAAACTCTAGTTAGTGGAGAATTGGAATTTGGTCCACACCTTTCAAAACTTTCCCTACTATATATCATTAAATCCCTGAGCTTCTATTTGGAACATTATTAGATTTACGTGAGCAATCAATCAGAACGTGGAGGCGTTAAATTTGGAAGCTAGAATGCAAAGTTGAAACAGAGGAAAAGCCAAAAAGATATTAGAAGAATAAATAACACGTTCTTGATTGAATAGCAAAGATGTTATATGAATGAGAGAGTTGAGAATGGTGGCAATGAAGAAATTGGTTTGTTCCGGAAAAGGGCAGCGATCATAGCAACTTTAGATTGAGAGTTATGACAAGGCGTATGGATGGTAAAGAAATTCCGTAGGGATAAGATGAACAGGCTTTGTAACTCGAAAAGAAGTAGGGCACGTGAAGAATCACATCGCTAATTATGTAGTGGACCACAACTTCAAATGATTTATGCATGTGAATCATAACAAAATTGCTAATTTCTTCTGAACTACTATCCGTCGCTAAATATTATGGAGGTTTCTTCAAATTTGGATCGCACTACCTCTACTTTTTATCTTTTCAAAAAAAACTATGGTCCATTACCGCTCATAAATTGCCATGTGAAAACTGAGTTCCACTTTACTTATTTAGTTATTTAATTATTAATATTTTAATTTTTAATTTATTTATTTATTTATTTTTTATAATTTTTTTTATTTATAAAAATTAATTTATTCTAAGACCATACTTTAATATAGTGTTACCTTCAACACATAGATAATATATAATAACAACTTTTGGTCATACCATTTATTACTCAATTAAATCATTCCCAGGACAGTTAGATTGCCGTAAATTAAGCACCAAACATCATATAAATGAGTTTAAAGGAACAGAAGGATTCAAATGAAAGTAGGCCTTACTGCTTAAGGATAAACATGCACTGAGTTCATGATAAATAAACAATCACAAATTAGTATGATAAGATCATATTTTTGAGTTTTTGTAAGTGAAAACTTCATACATAAATTAAATTTTCAAAGACAAATTTAATTCTTTTAAAATTCATATATCTCAAGAAATATAAGAAGATGATAAGTCATAATATTAATATTGATAGCCACAAACTAAAATTTGATAAGATTAAATTTCTGTACACAAATAAATTTTTTACAAAGATAAACTTAATTTTTTAAAAGTTCCTTTTTTTTGTGTTTTTTTATCTTCCCATATAATCATTATCCAAAATTAGAATCCTTACAAATATTATTCATTTATTGATATTAAATTATACATAAGTGACACATCTAAAAACTCTTATTCACATTGTTGAATAGACAAAACAACAATATCTTCACAATCATAAGAAGTATCTCTATTATTATTTTAATAATTTGTACAATCATAAAAAGTATCTCTATTATTATTATTTTCTCCTTTCTTTTTTGTTGACAACTTGTTTTGGTTTATTTCTTCTTTTCTTCTATTATATTTCTTTTCTTGAATTTCCTTTTCCTTCAACTTCATTCTTTTATTTCTTTTTCTCTCAACTCCTTCTCTTTAATTTCTTTTTCTCTCAATTCCATCTCTTTAATTTCATTTTCTCTCAATTCCTTCTCTTTAATCTTTTTTTCTCTCTATCAAATATTTTTTCTTTATCTCAATAGTTTTGCTCTTTCTTTTCTTCAAATTATCTTTCAATTTTCTCTCCATTTATGAAATAAAATCATCAACAATTTGTGATATGTATTGAGTTGAGAAACACTTTTAGCACTAGTACCCGCATTAAGTTAAAAAAAATGAAATTTAAAAAAATCTCACTGGATGTCTGGAGTCAAAACATAGATAGCAAATAAGGAGAAAATAGGAGTATCATTCTAATATTCAGTTTCACAAATATATTGATGTCACACTCAAAAAAATGTAAGAATGTGAGTTGTGAGAATAAGTCATAGGATTGACCACCACCAAGAAAGTACAAGATTGATCACCACTAACAAATTATCTTAATAAGATGAAATCTAGATTCTTATAACTCAAAATTCCATCAAATTCTCACAATTTTACTTTAAGAATTTATATTTAACTTGATTGTATTACAAGTCTTTTATATAGGTTAAATTATGTAAGACTCTTTACATTGTAGATTCATTCTCAGTAAGTAACATTTAATGCCCACTTTTAATTAACTCTCATTAGTGCTATTTTTAATTCTCACTTTATGCATCATTATTTTCTATCATAAAAACATGAATGATTCATCTTATTGTGATTAATTATTTTAGTATCTAAAATTAGTTGTAAATTTAATGATTTTTTCGGAGTGTTTTTTTTTTACTCTCACTAATTAATAGGGAGAGATTACCATTTAAAAGAATTGTTAATAAAATTTTGATCATAGGTCATTTTCTACATAAATTAACTTGCCGTACTTAATTCTTCTCTTAAACTCAAATATAAAGAAAAATAGTGATATGTTTGGTAGACTTAAATATAAACTAATTTCAAACGGTATAAAAAATACTCTTTAAACTTAATCATCTTTACAAATAAAGTGTGATAGAAAGTGATTTAATAAAAGTATATTTTTACTGTATGAAAACAAAATCATTAATTAAGTTTAACTAATATTCATAATTAATATAAAGTAGTTAATTTACTTATTTATTAATTACCTTATTGGCTACATTTCATTTTAAAGAAAAAAAATTACATTTTTAAAACAGAGATCTTCAAGTTTCTCAAGATTTTAAGGGAAAATCGTTATATTATTTAATTTAATTTTAAAAAATTAAATGTATTTCATTAAAATTTAATATCAAGAATAAAATATAATTTTAATTAGGAAAATAAAATCATTAATTAAAGTTAAATAATTAAAATTATTTTATATTTGAGTTTATCAAACTTTTTTGTTTTCGCTTATAATTGATAAAAAAAAGAAAGTAATTTAGAATGTTTTCACTGATTCTCTACAATCCATTCGACAGGGTGCGGCGTTATTTTCTCACAAGTAATTGTAGTATATTAGATATTTATAGTAAATATTATATGCTATACATAATTACATGTTATATATCACACGTTAGATAGAATTATGAATATATATATATATATATATATATATATATATATATAACACTATTAAACCTTAAATCCTAATATATAAAATAGTTTCTAATCTAGTTATATATATTTACATTATTAAAAAAAATTATTTTTAAAATCAAAATAATTAGTTACTGTTTAACTAAATTAAAGATATTTTATAAATTAAAAAAAATTAGTATTTAAAATAATTTTTATTATTAATAAAAATTTATAAAATAATTTTTAAATTGGTATCTAGTCATTAGTTATCAAAATTTTAACTACTTACTATTTTATATCATAAATCAGTTTCTAGTTACTTATTACTTTATATCCTAAATCAGTTTCTATTAATCTTATAAAAATTAATTTATAATTTAAAATATTAGTAAATAAAATTTTGATAACTAATTTAAATACTAATTTAGAAATTATTTTATAAATTTGTATAAATAATAGTTACTTTAGATATGGATAATTTTTAATCTCTAAGTTAATATCTAATTTAGTTAATATAGTAACTAATTATATTTTATTTTTAAATATTATTTTTTTAATAGTGTATATTATATATTATATATCACATGTTATGAATTAAATATTATTTATTACATATTATGAATTAAATATTGTTTATCACATATTACGAATCATATCTCCATTATATATGATATATGACATATTATATAGTATATATTATATATTATATTATATATGGTATGTTATATATTATATATATAACGATGATTTTACTAAATAATAATAACAATATTTTACAGACTTGTATTTTACGCCTTCTTTATGGCCAAATACACTTTTTATTTGCAAGTCATTGTTGAATTTGATTTTACTCTGCTAAAATATTTTTGTTAATTTTAAGCTTCTAATAGTTCGAAAAATAGTCTCTACTTCCCTTACTAATTTTGATACGTATTTAAACATGTCACTTTATGATAGCTATAACGTGAAATGTCGTTAACACCACACCCATATTAGATTATGCATTTCAAACTCACATGTTTAGATTCTTCAAGATATGTAAAAATGAAGGGTTTGAAAATTTATATATGTACTTTTTAAATGATAAACAAAAAATAGGTATTTTTGTTTGGGGTTATTTACCGTTTTAAACCGCAAACGTGAATACATACCATACTATAATATAATACCAATTGGCTCCCAACAAAATTTCAAGCTTTTATATCGATTTTTCTTCCTCAAACTATTATGAAATTTCATGAGAGTATATAATGTTCATATATTAGCTTCTTGGCATTCACCCAATATAATTTTTGGATGTTTCTTCTGGTGGAAATCCCACATCAACTAAAGATTAAAGCCTTTCATTGTATATAAGTGGGTACAAACCTTAATCTTATGAGCCAGTTTTATGAGGTTGAGTTAGACTTAAAGTTCACTTTTAATATCTTCCTCCATTCCATAAATTTTTTACCATATACAAATCTTAAACAGTTCAAAAGTCATTCAAAGTTGAATTGTGACTTCCTCAGACTTAGAATTATAAGCCTATTCATCTCAATATCAGGTAACTTGAAGCTGCATAAAATTCAGAAAGAATGATCATCTCCTAGCATTGATATTTTGATATGCCAGTGGTATCTTCTCACATTGTTCCAGATCAAGGATAATTTACCAATCAGCAGAAGAAGCCTTTGACCTTCATTCAGATTTATTTACATGCTTCCAGATACCCAAGTATATACAATTCAAAGTTCTAGGATCCTTGGGATGATTTGTATATCCGATATGCAGCTATGCACATTGTGACATTTCCTATAACAGTCAGTGCCGCTTGAAGAGCCACCAATACCTGCTACAACCCATTAGAGAACCCCGATCATTTCACATCTTCACCACATTTCAAAGTCTATCACATTTTATTACAACATGGAAGGAACATATATGGTCAGTTATTGTAATTCAACACGACAATTTTCTCCATAGGGTAAAACTCATATATGTTGAAGATGACATCGATTAGAGATAAAAACATTTCATAATATATAAGTGGATTCAAACCTCATTTTATAAATCAGTTTCGTAAGAATGAATTAGATTTAAAGTCCAGTTTTTAAGATGTCTCGACTAGAAATAAGAACATTCCTTAGTATATAAGGAGAACAAACTCGTATGTGTTTAATACGTGTTTACTAATAACTAAATGAGAGAAAATTGACATTTCAAGTCACTACTGAACTCCACCACTCAGTAACAGTTACTTCTTACTTTTCAGAGACCTCTCTTTAAATTGTAATTTATTTTTTCAGCTTCTAGATTTTAAAAAGAGAATTAATTTCACACCGCGATGATGAATTAAATTAGATTTCAGTTTATAAAACAGAATGATAAGCAACCAAAGTGGCAAAGCTTGGTCGAGCTACACCAAAAGGGTTGGCAACGTCTACCTTGGCCCTAACTCTGACCAAATTCAATCTTGCTCTGCCCCCAACACACTCAAAAAGAAGATATTTAATGTTTTTATAACTTGGTAATTCCTAGACAACAGAATGCTTTCAAGGACATTGGTTATACCTGAATTATAATCTAAATATTGAATAGCCAAAGTATTATGTATTCTAAGTTCTGTAATAAGAAAACTTCCAAAGAAATTGGTGCAAAGTTAATGCTGAGTTTGGAAATGTTGTAAAACACCACTCAAGCATACAACTCCAGGCTCTAAAGCTAAGTTTAGTTATCTAATGGTGAGTAGAATGAATGAGATAAAACAAAATGAAGTGAGATGGAGCAGCATTATCATTCCATTATTTAGATTTATTTTACGATGGAAAGGAAACGAAGACAGGTTCAAAGTGGATGCGAAGAAAAAAAAGGTTTATTTTATGGAATGGAATGCCTTTCATGTCATTTTAAACCATCAATTGAACACAGTCTTGTTCTATTTCATTCCTTTCCGTCAATCCAAGCGTAGCTAAGCTCCAAAGCCACATATAAGAGTCTTATTGAATTGGTCTCGCAGGATCTAGAAGTCAAGAGTTGATGGAGGTGCATTGCAAAATATAATTCAAAATTTCTCTAGTCAGGATGAGGAGTTGAGTGATCATTGCTACCATATATAAAATGTCAAACTGCATGTTCTTAAAATCTGTAATGTATATATGATGGGTAAGTATTAAAAGTTGTACTTTTAAGTCTAACTCAACCTTAAAAAATCGATTTACATAAGATTTGTAAGTTGATGTGAAATTTCTAACACACCTTCCTCACGCCGAGATTGTTAACTTATGTTATATATTTATGGATGGTCTGATATCATATGAACTAATAAAACCAACAAACTATGGATAAGATAGACTCTAAATGACTTTGATATCATATTTCGACTTTAAGCAAAACTCAACCTTATAAAACCAGCTTTTATAAGGTTAGGTTTGCACCCATCTATATAGTATAAAATATACTAATTTCTAGTCGAAATGAATCTCCAACTGGAAGAGATTCTGGCTCAATCTATACAGTAGATCAATGATGATGATTCTGAGCTTCTTAAAAGAAAATGTTGCAGAGTTAATCGTGTAAATTGAGATTGGTCTAAGTAATAATAACAGAAAGTAGTTCTGCATTAAAGATGAAAAGCCCTCTTACCTCAAGCGACTCTGAGTTATAAAAGAAATGCCATGTGCACGCACAAAAAGCTCCACCAAGTAGAGGTACCTACAACAACAAAAAAAGTATGAGATGCAGGAATAGCAAATGATAGTAGAAACGAGGGAAGAAAAATAGAGAGTGAAGAAACTGAAGTCACTCACCATACCCCAAGAAAGGCCCTTCCAAGCTGGGTATCTAGATTTGTGCCCGTATTCCCACACCAAAGCCATGGCTATAATCCTTAAGAATTGGGTACAAAAACAAGCAATGAAGAGAGTAAGCATAGGAAAATGCATCCATCATCGTGTAAGTGTGATGTGATAATAAATAACGTTAAGGCCAATCGAAACGATGGAGAAAGTAAAGTGACCATTCAGCGACACTGGAGACATGAATGGCCCATGTGGGCAGAGAGAGGGCATTGATGGGTTCTTGAAGTTGCATTTGGAGACATGAAGCGGGTTCGACGAAGTTGAGGAAGTGGAACAGACCCAGTCCCAGGAAACCCGTTTTCAATTTGGTTTGAACTTCACACTTTACGGTTCCAATTCCACTGTCGCTCACTCTCGGCAACGGAATTTTGGAAGTACAAAGAGGTTTTGCCAAGTACAACGTTGCCGCCGCCATGGTTGGAGTCGGAGACAGTAACTGTAACTGCTTCTTCTAATGCTGCATCTTCGTTTTCAATCCACTCTGGTTCGGATAACACGCTTTCTCCTTCTTTCATTTCGTTTCTGTAAAATAAATAATTAAAATGTTATTTTATAATTTGAAAATAAATCAATAGATCTTCAGAATTTAAAAGACTAGCTTAATAACTAGATATATTTTTTATCTAGCGAGTGCAAAATATATTATATTTTAATTATTTTCAAACCAGCTTGTTATTTTATAAATTATCAATCACTCTAGTTTCATTTCATTAGGTCTAATAAATCATGTAAAACTATTAATTGAATAAAAATAACACGACTGAATACACTTTATTTGGAAAATATTTAATGATTTTTAAATTTCATACAAAACATTGAAGTCATGTTTTTTAGTTTTTCTAGTGAAAGGATGAAAACGGTAAAACAGATAATAAAAAAATTGGCGAAGATAATTAGAGCCAATTTAATTTCATGTTAGAATTTCAAAAAATTTATTAAAATATCAACTGTTATGATTTAAATAAATTCTCACATTTTTTTTATGTCAAAGAATTAATTTCTCTTTCAAAATTGATTATAATTTAAAATGATTTTAGATAGAACTTAAAAATTCAATAAGATTAAGCTTTTGCCGTATCCAGCATTAGATGCTGTTTTCTTATTTTTCCACTTAAGGCGGGTTACGGAAACATAAAATTTCGGACAACAATTCCTAGGCTATTTATTTACGCACTCTCATTATTTCTTTTTGCACCTTCATATGATAAGTTTAAAGATAGAAGACCCCTATCTTAGTATATAAAATTCTCTCTCTTTCATTCTTCTCATTGCATTCTCGTTTTCATTATTTATTAAGGCACTTTGCTTCTCTTTTTCTTCCTGGTTTCTAGAACATTCTTAATTTGTCAGTACATTCTATATTATGTAATCTACAACATACTTTTAGATTTAAAAATACATTTTAAATTATATAATTTAAAATATATTTTTACATAAAAAGGTGTAGATAAATTGTATTCTGTGTTATACAATTTAAAATGCAAATATTAACTAAAAAATTTGTATTTTAGATTGTTGAATTGAAAAATGTTAAGACTACAAAATTTAAAAGTAACTTGAAAACCAGCGACAAGTTTACATATTGCTGTTCGAAAAAGTTGGGACAATTTCTTCCCCTACTATATCATTTAAAACCTGCACATCATTTAAAACATGCACCCAATGCAAAATTTAAAACCCAACATTGTCCTTGATTTTAATTTTGTTTACAAATGCAGAAATCCAGAAATTATTTTTATACATTACGAATTTCGATATCCGGAGGTCATTTCCATACTTCATTTCAGCTTTCGGATGAATGACCATATCCAGAAGTGAGTTATGAGTTCTAAATTTTCATATCTAGAATAATGTATTGTAAATGGTGTTAAGGATTAAGATTCAGAACTTATTTATGTTTGCTTATGAATCTTGACACCAAAAGGTTATTTATGTTGTCTAGGTAATCTTCTGGATGGTGAAATCTGGAAGTGACATATTAGTTCTGGATTTGTATATCCAGAACTTTATAATTTGACTTACGGATATAAATATCCAGAAGACAAAAAAATTTAAATCATTAAGAGCAAAATGAATATTTCATGTCAATGTGTTGGGTGCGAATTTGAACTGGTGGACGAAAAATCAACCAAAAGTTGGAAAAAGAAAATCATCCGATGCTTATCAAATCTACCCAGCTTCAACCTTTACAAAACGGATTTTCAAAAAAATCATTCCTGCATCTCTACGTTCTTGTAGCACCTCATAAATTTTTGTATTCCATAAATGCTTTTTTGTAATAAAGTTTTGGTTATGGATGTGATTAGTGTTGGTGCGTGAAGACATTAGAGAAGGTGAGAATGTTGATTGATATGGAGTTGGAAGGTGGTTGACGATTGTTTGTGGTGATCGTAATAGTTAGAGGTGCACGTCTACAGTGAGTATTTAGTGAATTTTTTTTGTCTCTATATAGTTTCTGGTATGATGTAATTTGTAATCTGGAATTCAGGATTCACCGGATCACACAATCTAGAATTGATTGAAATGTGTGTATATTTTGGATTGCACAATCTAGAACTTGTTCATGGATCTGAAAAAACATTCTGGATTAGTCAATCCATAATGAATATTCTAAATTACATAATCTGGAATGTTTATCCAAATCCAAGAGCAAGTTCTGGATTGTCCAATCATAAAGGTACTCACATTTCAATTAATTACGGATTATGTAATCTTGAAGGTCTTTCTAAATTATAGAATTTGAAAGATTTGGAAATACCTTCTTGATTATGTAATCCAGAATTTATTTTTAAAATTCAGGATGTGTAAAAAAATACATTTCCAAAATGGTGTTTTCCAAAATTTTAGAATCCAAAATGTATTTTTCGAAGGACAAAATGGTGTTTTCGCCTGATCTATGGGGATGCCAGGAGAAGCTACGGAGGTGCAGTAAGCAAAAGCCCAAAATCTTTTACCAAAACCTTCATATCCAAAGCAGCGGCTAAACACCAACGGAGAAGAAGCACAAAAATTTAGTTGAGAGCTTCAAAGGCCATGATCTTTTTTAAACAATGATAGTTTCTAAAAGTTGAAGAAGTTTCTGAAAAAACAATTGGTAAGTTATGTGATAATATTAACACATAGTAAAGGATTAAAATCATAATAAGTAGTTAAAGTTCGGAAATTTAGATAAATTAGTCGAAATTTAGATAAATTAGTCGAAATTTTTAAAAATTTACTTGAAATTTTGTAGTTTTACTTTTACGAATTAATGTGACAAAGCAACCTACGTGAAAATGGTTTACGATATCACTGAAATTGAAATCTAACAGGAAGGAGAAGATAGAGAAATTGCAGGAGGCAAAGCCACAACAGGATACTCGAACAACTTACTATTAGCAAGTGCCAGAGCAGGCTACTTTGCATTCCTGCAATTGAATATACAAATAAGTCACTTGGGTAAAATGCTACAACATGCATCTCATGGATGAATAAATTTTAACCATATTCATTGAATATGGTTAAAATTTGTACCTGTCTCATAGGAATTTGTTCGTAGCAGTGGCAGTTTTTAATTGTAGGCGCGCAACCGTTATTTGGGCCTTGTATGTAGGAAACTATAAATATGTTATTTAGATCAGTGAAGGCAGGTTTTTAGGAAGTTTATGTACATTCGTGGACTATTCTCTTTGAAAGGTACCCCTAACCAGACCAGTTCCCTCGGTCGCAGGTAACGAACCTCAGCCCAGCAATTATAAATGTAACGGCCATTAACGCTTGAGGAGGATCTGGCGTATGTTAGACAGCACCTTGGTTTGTCCGTTCAAAGAAATAAATATCAAATCACAGAAGGCAGTGATGACCTGGATCTTATTGATCATCAAGTTGCATTTTAATTTGAGATTCCTAAAATATTAAATAATGAGGTCCCTAATCATGAATACATGTGATATTATTATCACTGTGACTGTCATTGGTCCCTCTATGAAGCAGAACTGATGCTCGCTTCAATACAAGATGGACCAATTTCCAGTGCATATCCCTGTACCAATACCTTTCAAGAGCCGTTTTTCGTCTCACTCTTTCCTTTTCTGGTCCAAATCAGGACAAGACCAAATCCCATCAAAGACATAATTGAAGTCTGCAAGCAAATTTAGCAACTTATAATGCAATACAATAATAATTTTTTAACTGCACCACACCCTACTTCTCTAGGAAGACTCTAGTCATGCAATAATATATGTTATCAAGAAAATTACACACACAACCTCGGTGGTTTTATTTTTATTTTATCTGGATTAAACCAGAAAAAAGGTTACAACAGATTCCCTCAGAGTAACATCTCTCACTACACAATACACAATAAACAGGCTTAGGCCCCCAAAGCGAGTCTTACTCTCTGGATCACACTAAAAATACAATCCCCACACTGTAAGCACAAGCTAACATGCCATATCAGAAAAACACGCATACATAACTATAAAATGGTTACTAAACGTAAAACTGCCCAATAATTACTAAAAGCATAAAAAACTACCTTGCTGTTCACGTAACTGTCCTCTCAATATAAACAAATAGATACAAATGCATTATATTTTGTTGAAGAAAAAAGAGCAAAGGTTTTCACTTTTCAAAACATAAAAGCTATCGGCTGCGTTGCTATAAGTATGCAGTGAATGCATTTAAAACATATATCATTCTATTCATCTTTTTTAGAGATTTAAAATCATGTATCATTGAGGTAAGCACGTACATACCCAGAGTCAATATTACATGTGACAGGAAAGAGACTCAAAAAGAGGATTTGTATTACCAGACATGTGATAATAGTTTAAGTTTAACTGGCGGAGAAACTTACAGAAATTGCTGGAGCAATGGCCACTGCTGGATCTTCAAAGAATTTATTAGCAAGAGCCAGGGCTAGCAGGCTACTTTGCATTCCTGCATTAGATAGATGAGGCTATTGAAGTAAACATGCTATTACAGGCATTTGATGTCTGAAAATTGAGAAACTTTGTACCTGTCTCATACGAAATTGTTCGTTGCAGTGCCTTTGCATCAAGAAAATCACGGAAGACAAATCCACTGAGGAAATAACCAGCTATGAAAGATGACAAATGAAAAGCAACAACAAGAAACAAGATAGCAACTCCCAAGGAGGATTTCATAATCTCAACATTAAAGGCAAGTGGTGCTCCAGCACAGATAGCTGCTACCAATACTGACAGAGGAGGCAAAAATGGTCGAATAACATTACAAATACGAGGAAAGAATCTGTAAAAATGAATGGGTAAGAAGATGACACCTTTAAAAAAAAAACTAATGTTAACATGTTGGAGACCATGGTATTACCGATTTAGAAGCAGGCCAGCTGCAATAGGTACCACCACAATCTGTGTAATGCTAAACACCATTCCTTTTACATCTATAGGCAATTTCTTCCCAATGAGCAAAAGTAATAAGAGTGGCGTGACAAAAACTGCTGAAGCAGTGGACAGTGATGTCATAACTATGCTTAAAGGTGCCATATTTGGATCCGTTAGGAAAGTAGCATAACTTGAAAGCTGGGCACCACTAACACAAGCCACCAAGACAATTCCTGCACCTGATTCATTTTACAGCCAATAATTAGTGCATCGAACAGCACCTTTTATTGTTAAGAGACAGCACTCTCACTCACCTACTGTTGTTGGTAGGCCTAAAGCAGTTACTGCAATCAGGCAAAACAGATATCCAAGAAGAGGCTTCAAAACAAACTGGCCAAAATAACCAGTGGCAATTTCTGTGGGCCGCTTAAATGCCTCAATGAAGTCATTTTCATTTGAATTAACCCCAACTGCAAACATCAAAAAACCTAGCGCAGGTGCATAGTATCTACAAGAATATTTGCAGTTTAAACTTTGAACAGATGCAGCATGAAATTCTATATCAGAGATAATTGTTGTTCCTTCAGTAACAGCAAATCATCTGACTAATTGAATTTGCAAAATTGCAACTAATCATATAACAATCTTGTTATTTATCAATTCATCAACATCTACATACCTGCTGGTAAACCACGTTAAAGAAGGTGGGTAGATTAGAGCGAGCAGTAGGCTAGCAATGAGTACATGAGGAAGATACGAATTTGATTGCTTCAGAATCTCCAGAATAGAAATTGAATTTTGCTCCATCTGAGAAAAAAGAAAAAAAAAAAAAACCATAAATGAAGATGCCCTAATTCCTTTTTATTTGATTACATGCATGGAAGAAGCCTGCACAGTGCAGATGCATATCTGTAAGTCAAGCTTGATTACAGGAAAGAAGCCTGAATGCTCTGAATCTTGCTGGAAAAGGTAGAAAAGAAAAAAAAAAATATTGCAAAATGTACTAAAACTAATATTTCAGCAGATTTGTCATCATATTCATCGACATATAGAAATGTGTGCATAAGAAATATCAGAAACATACTCTTTTTAACACACTTTGTTGTTGGAAAAATTATATATGTGAGCATCATTAAATAGGAAGTGGAACACAAATGATTCAGTGGGTTGTGCTTGCACATGAATTTCACAAAATCACTAGTATTTGAAAAAATAAAACTGATTTTGTAAAAGTATTGACCAGGAGGGAAAATACTTTAACCGATGAAACAAAGAAGAACTGCATATAATATCATGCAAATGGTTAAGGATGGCAATCATGCATCCTTCCAATTTTCAACTAATACGTTCACTCTTTTCATATCGCGATTATCCTTCGGCCACTCTCTGAGCTAAAAGATTTCATGTATCCGGTACCGTAGCATAGTGGACAAATAGAGGTCTTAGTTGTGCCATTGTAGAATAGAAATTATTGGTAGCTCTAGGCTGTGACGAGGCATGCTTGATTTATTGGGGTTAAAACTATGTTTCTGGACTATAACGAGTCCTAACTCCTAATTAAGTGTCTGCAAACTATCTTTTATTAGGACAAACACAAAAGAGGTCAGCATCAATATCAACTAATTGTGCTGGTCATGTCTTGAAAAAATTATTTAGATCCTCTCCTCTTTGAAGTCACATAGAGGACCCTGTGCAACAATCCTAACCATTTATTAATCTAACAGTTTAAAGTAAAAACAATAAAACTTAGTTAATTAGTTCTCAAACTATGTGAATTTAATCTTTCTATGAATTCTGTGAAGAAATAGTGACAAAATGTTAAATTTAAGTATAAAGGAGGAATAAAATATTTTCAAAAATTGAAAGACCGAATTCATCTATTTAAAAGTATGAACTGGTTAGATTTTATTGTATACAACAATAAAATTACTCTGCAATGCTAAAATTTTATGAACAGGGGAGAACTTCTAAAAATGGGGGAAAACTTAAGAATTAAGGTATTTTGGTGGTTTCTCTAACTAGAATTGAGGCAAAATTACTCTGATTGGAAAAGATCTGCATATGTGCTTTGTTCTTTACAGAAACAGTTCAAACAGTTGTAAGTTACAGAAATGCTAGAACCAAAATTTGGTTTTGTTTTTGGAATGATGGTAACAAACAATAAAAATACCTGGACGGGAGCAGAGGTTGGAATCTGGGAGGGATCGGGTGGGAGGGAATCCGATGAATCGAGCGATGCACATTTTAGGCTAGGAATGTTGGAGGTCTGGTCTGCAGAAACAGAAGAACGGAGGGATGAAACAGTAAGTAGGATGATGAAATGAATTATTGTGTTTGAAAAGAGAAACATAAATGGGTGCGAAAAGAGAGTAGCAGTGAAAATTACATGGGAATTGTGAATTGAAGCAAATGGAGATTGGAGAAGAGACGTTATTGTTGGTGGAGAAGCATGATGGGAGTATAATTGGGGATTTGGGTTTGGAAAGACGGAAGAGAGAGAAACGCGGGGAATGAATGTTGTGAAACTGCTTCACTGCACTTGAAATCATGGTATTGTTCATTCTCCAGAAAACGTGATGATGCTGAATATTTTGAAACTGATTCACTGCACCTGATGCCGCTGAACCTTCTTTCTCCTGTTTCTTTGAACATCTGACGACCACACTCTGTACTTTTCTCAGCTTATATTAATATTTTTTGCAAAACAAAACATGCATTCAATATGGGTTGACTTTCTTTTTACTTATGGTTGCGGAGAAGTGGGAATGTAAGGATTTGAGAGAAATTGTAAAGAAAGTTTTTCCGAAGAAAGTTGACAATGTTTGAATTAATACATTTTAGAGTATTATGTGAGAAAAATTTATTGAAATACGTAAATGATGTGATGGTTATAAAAATATTTTTAATGATTTAAATTATAAGATTATAAATTTATTCTTGTATATATAAAAAAATAAAAAAAATAATTATTTAAAACACATTTTAATTAATTAAAATAATTTGTATTATATTATAATATATATATAGTATATAACTTTATTCATAACTTTATTCATACAAGAATATTAATATTAATTATGACATGATTATTATTATTATGAAAATCTTAATATATTTTAAAAGTAATTGAGTATTCAAAATTTGGATAAGAATTTTTTTAAGTTTGAAATTTAATAATATTATGATATATGAAAGGAATATTAAATAATATTTTTTATATTTAAAAAATGTGGAATGTGAATAATTTATAGTAAATATTGTTAATAAAAATGAGGGTTTGTAAGTCATTTGATATATTTGTGTATGACTAGATTTTTGAAAAAAAAAGTTGAATGGAAAAATTAAATTTGTCAAAATTTGTATTTATAAAATTACCAGGATTATTTTTTTTTTACTTCAATCTTTTTATTTAACTAATCAATGTTGATTCGTTCTTATAAAAAAAATATAAGTTGACAACTCAAAAAAATTTTATACAATGTGATAAATTTAAAAATAAATATATATAATAAAGGATAAATTTATAATTAAATTATATGAAAAAATATTAAAATAATAGTAATGAAAATGTAATAAGGTATAAAAATTGTGGAATGTGAATGTATCATTACCCTATAAAAATAACAATCTTTCAAACTAATTAATGTCGATTAGTTAGTTCTTATTGTTAGGTGGAAAGATTCTTAAGTAAGTAAAATGACATTCAAGTTTTATGGAGTTATACATGCTATGGAGGAAGTTCAAAAAATGGAACTTACTAATGTATGGCTTGAATGTGATTCTGCCTTGGTTTGTGTTGCGTTTACTGCTAGGACTAATGTTCCGTGGATGCTTCGGAATCGATGGAATACTTGTGTTAATTTTTGTGGGACAATCAGGTTTAGGGTTACTCATATTTTTCGTGAAGGGAATGCGTGTGCTGATAAGTTGACTAATTTAGGATTTATTCATAGAGAATAATTTCATTGGTATAATAGACTCCCAGCTAGTCTGTTCTTAGAATTATTTATGAATAGGTATAATCTACCTATGTATCGTTTTTGTTAATAAATGGGTTTTGGTCTAGTCCCCCATATTTTTGTATTTTCTTTCTTTTTTCTTTTTTTTAATAATTTTTTTTTTTCATGAGATGGTAGATGATTGTTGTTACTTGAGGTGTCAGCCTAACTGATATGTCAAGTGCATAGTGATGCCTAACATGAAAACTTTTTATAAAAGAAAAAAGTAAAAAGACATTCAAGTTAAAATAGTTTATATAAAAAATAATTAAAAAAAGTCATAAACAAAAGCGAAATTCAAAATGCAAACGCTTTATACCTAAGAGCAAAGATAATATGGTATTGTTTTATTTCTTTGTTTGTGCTTTGTATAGCAAATCAGACTCTTAGATCTATCATTAGTTATTTTTTAAATTTTAAAATATTTATTATCTACACTTTATATATTGATTTCGATAAACTGCACCACCTTGTGTAATTCATCTCATTATTTTTAATAACTATTTTCTTTGGAGTAATAACTATTCTTCATTATTTCATAAAAATGTGAATAAAAAAAAGCACAATGTAATATTAATTTTTGAGTAACAAAATTAATGAATTTATTATTTATGTATGTACTCTCTCGGATATTGTACGACTGAATGATGTGATATGTTTGGTGTTCTTTAAACAACTTACATGTGAAACTATGATTGTCACTCCACGAACGCTATGTATTCATTCTTAACGAACGATTGATGAATTAAGTAAAGCGGTCCTTGGGAGACCCAATTATTAGTGTGAATCGGTTCCTAGGAGATTCGATGATTAGTGTGAATCGGTTCCTGGGAGACCTAATGATTAGCCCTTGGGAGATCAGTCTGGGAAACCCCCTAAATACGGGTTATATTGGCGGCATAATAACCTATTGTCGAGATCCTAATGAAGACCCACAACTAACTTCCAAAATATAGACATCCATTTTTGCACTTACATGAAATTTAATGGTGATTCTAGATTTTATTCAAGGCTTGAATTATCTATAAAAACAACAATATTGGAATTAAAAAAAGTGATTTTTTTTACTTCCATTGATATGGAAAGAGATGCTTCATCACACAACTCTTTACCTAAAACAACTGGCATCCACCTTGGGGCAAGTAAAATTTTCACTGCCTTCACAAAATAACATAGTACAAAATCATGAAAAACCTAAAGCAAACCTCGTTGTTTAATTTCTTGTCGATCCACTTCATGACGAGGTTTTCACCAAGATGGTTTTCCAACTTGTTGCAAAGTGTCAGAGCACTATGTTGTTTGCACAGTTCATTGGGAGATTCGAAAGACTTACCGTAATGAGGAAGAGATGAAACAGAGTGATACAACGCCATAATATTTCAAAGAGGGAAATGCATGTGAACAGGGATACGTGGACCAAGAGGGCATAACAAACTTTTCAAACATGGATGGATTGAGGAGATCCATGAGGAAACGATTGGAGCCCAAATGGAAAAGGGATTACGTGAATATGAGGCGTGGAGAGCAAGAGAGAAGGCAGGCAAAATGTGAATCTCATTCTTCTTTTTGGTTATTTTTCTACCCCTTTTTTCCCTTCTCTATTTTTGAATTGTTAAGTTTCCTAACAAATAATTGAGAATTTGCACACTGGAAACCATCATGCATGTGGTTGTATAGAATAAGAATTACTCATTTTTTTCTTTAATTATATTGTGACATTTGAATATTTCATTACACAGTTGTGGACTTATAGTTTATTGAAATAAACACATTCTAACTATTTGATTATTGTTCTTAGCTGTTAGATATCTTCGCAAAACCTTAAGTTCATTCGCTTCACCAAGAAGAAATGTTTGCCCTACACTCTCACTGTTAATTTGAAACCATAATCACCTTAAAAAGCTCACTCTCCACTTTTTCATTCTCTGTTCTTCATCTGTTTGCATGAGTTGTTGCTATTCTTGGTTTGAATTCCTCCATTGTTAATTTGTTTGAGCCTCTATTGGGATTATGAAGTTGATGGAATTGAAAATAGGGATGCAATGTGTTAGGCTTTTGCTACTGCTATACTAACCTAGGGTTACCATAAAAACTTCTATGCCTTCATTCATACTACTTGGTCCCTTTTAAAGGTAAAAGTGGGCCATGAGCCTTACAATTCTTAAAGAAACAAAACACTTTAAATTGAAAAATACATAATAATAATGGCAGACTTCCCAAGGAGTAACATGGCTCTATCCTATTAAAAAATCTTTCATCCAATTGGGTTGCTTTTTGGGCCTTGTGCTTGTGTACGAACCCATTATAACATTACTATCCACCCTAGAAGGCACTTTGTCCTCAAAGTGGAGGCTTGGGTTCAGTTGGGTCATTGGTGGGTAAATAGGTTGGAGTTGGTCCACGTGAGCATTGGTTTGGTTATGCGATGGGGTGTTTTAGGAATGGCGCGAGGGTGCAACGGAAATAGGGGTCGTGGGAAGCTTTGTGGGCTTGATAGTACTGGTCTTGGGCGTTATGGGCTCTGAAGCAGTTTTAGTGTTTTAGGATGTTATGCTTTGGTGGTGGGGCGGGGGTGTAGCCAGAATTTGGGCTGTGAAGGGTGTGTTGGGCTTAGTATTAGATGTTGGGTTATTGAGGTCGGTAGGATGGGTCATAGGTGTGTTAGGGTTTTGGGAAGGGGCGTCATTGTGGAATTAGGGTTTGTAGTGGTTGGGACATTTTGAACGTTGGCGTTGGGTTTGAGGCACGGGGAAGCCACAACCCTTATGAGTGGGACGCGTGGCACGCTGCCCTTGGCCCCTGCAGGAGGCGTGTTCAGGTAATTATGATGCGTGGAAAGGCGCTGCTGGTGGAGCGCATGCGCGTGAGGCTCGATGCTAGGTAAGTCTGTGCCAATTGTGAGTGGAACACCTGGCGTGCACTCATTGGTCTCCATGTGCGATGAGTTCAGAGAGTTCTGAATGGGGTTTTGAGTTGAGTTAAGTGTTGTTGGAAGGGGAAAATTAGTGGATTATGTAGAGGAAATATGGTGCTACCTAGATGACCCTTTGAATGGTCTTAGAAGTGAAACATGGAAGATCGGGTGGACGTGAGCGGACTCTAGTAACTGGAGTTCGTAGGCCATGGCTTTGACGTGACGGAGGACTCTGTATGGCCCTACGAAACGCGATCCCAACTTTTGATTTGGGCGTCGAGTCAACGAGTGTTGCCGGTAGGGATGGAGGCGTACCCACACCCAGTCGTCGGGGTCAAAGGTATGGTCGGTGCGGTGGCGATTAGCTTGGTCGCACATGCGCTGGCGGGTGCGGCAAAAATGTTTTCGGAGGTCATGGAGGATGACGGTGTGCTCCATCAGCGTCTCCTGAATGGTGGCCCCCACCTTTGGAATGTTAACGAAATTGACGATAGTGGGTGAGTGCCGACCGTAAAGCGCATGGAACGGGGAGGTTCCGGTTGCCCAATGGTATGTGGTATTGTGTCACAGTTCTGCCAAGTGCAGATATTGATACCACTTCTTAGGTTGGTTTCCCACGAAACATCACAGGTAAGCTTCCAATCCGTGGTTTAACACCTCCGTTTGACCATCAGTTTGAGGATGGTAAAACGAACTGAATTTTAACGTTGTTCCATGTGTCTTGAACAAATGTTACCAAAAGGTACTCACGAACAAGGGGTTTGATACAATGGATTTGGGTAGTCTATGAAGGTAACATATTTCCACTGAAAAACGCTTGACTAGCTGTTAGGCCGTGACGTGCGTAGGGAAGGCTATGAAGTGGGCATATTTTGTGAGTCTGTCGCAAATGACCCAAATGATTGAGTGTCCGACCGAACTTGAAAGGTTAGTTATAAAGTCCATTGATATATCTTCCCATACTTGTTTTGGATTTGGTAATGGTTGGAGTAACCCCTGAGTTTTGGTTGGCATGTATTTGTTTTGTTGACATGTGAAGCATTGTTGGATAAAATGGTGGACGTCTCGGGTCCATTTCGGCCAATAAAATGAAGCAGCTATGCGCTTAAAAGTGGGTTTGACGCTGGAATGGCCGTCAGAAGGGGAAGCATGGAATTCGATCATGATTCGGTGGTGGAAATCATTCGCTGCTAGCACAAAAATCTGGTGGCGGACGAATAATGATCCCTGGTTAGTGGAGAAAAGGTTCGGCTGATGTTGACTACCTGTGCATGCTTGGATCACTTCCTGACCTTTTGTGGTTGCAAGATATTATTGGAGGTTGCGAACCAGCTGAGAAATGGGTGAGGATAAAGCGAGCAAGATTGTTGAGTGATCCTCACTCTGTCTTGAAATGCTGACCTAAGAGATACTGACGCCATTTTTTTTATTGATTTTGTAACGACGTACATCTCCCGAACATAAACGGAGGAAGCCTGAAGTTTGGGACTCATTTTTTTGCTGAAGAAGGCCAGCGAACGCCCGGATTGGCTAAGGACAACTCCCACGACCACAACGGAGGCGTCTGTTTCTACCACAAAAGTAAGCTTGAAGTCCGACAGGTGTAGGGTAGGCATTTTTGCTATGTGTAATTTTAAATTTTTAAATGTTTGTTGCGCAGTCTGAGATCATGTAAATTTATGGTGTTGTAATAAGTCGGTGAGAGGGGCGGCAAGAGTGGCGTATTGCTTGATGAATTTTTTGTAGAATTCGGTAAGGCCGAGGAAACCCTGTAATTCTGTGAGTGATCGTGGCTGAGGCCATTTGTGGATGACCCTGGCCTTATTCGGGTCTAGGTGGACTTCTTGAGCAAAAACTATATAACCTAAGTAATTGACTTTCGCGCTTGCGAAACTGCATTTGATTAGCTTGACAAAGAATTTTTTATTTTGTAGTGCTGCCAATATTGTTTTTAGATGAACAATATGATCCTGCAAGTTTGGGCTATAAATCAAAATATCATAAAAGAAAACTAGGACAAATCGGCATAAGTGTGGTCTAAGTAGATCATTCATTGTTGTTTGAAAAGTAAAAAGAGCGTTAGTTAAACCAAATGGCATGACTAAGAATTCATAGTGGCCATCAATAATGCGAAAAGCTGTTTTGTGAGTGTTTTCTGGAACTAGAAGTATTTGTTGGTACCCAGAGTGTAAATCTATTTTAGTAAAAACAGTAGCTGAACCTAACTCATCTAGTAATTCATCAATGGTGGAAATGGGGAAGTGGTCACGAATGGTGGTTGCATTTAGGGCTCTATAGTCCATACAAAAACGCAATGTTCCATCCCTTTTTTTATTAAGAGCACTAGGGAAAAGAAGGGGCGGGTACTGGGTTGAATAATACCCTTATGCAGCATCTCATAAATGAGTGAGGTAATAACTTCCTTATGGTGATGAGGGTATCAATATGGTTTCACTTTGATAGGTGAGGTATTAAGTAACAGAGGAATATGGTGGTCATGGGGTCTTTGGGGAAGTAACCCACGTGGTCTTTGAAAAATGCCTTAATATTCTTAAAGAAGTGATTGGATGGGTGAGAGCAAGTGGGGTTATTACATTTTGTTTTTATGGGTATAAGGGAGTTGGTTTGTGGTTCCACCAATAAGAGGTGTAAGGAAGCAATAGAATTATTAGATAGGCAGTGACAAAATTGGTGATAAGTGGTGGTTGATGGGGTGGTTGGAGTGGAGGCTTGTAAAGTGACATGTTGGTTGTTGTGTAAAGGCTATCCTGGGTATTGAAAAATTTGCTTGGATGGATCCTAGTGTGCTTAGCCATTCAATGCCCAAAACAACATCTGCACATTCAATGAGAAGAAGGTTAAAGGGAATAGTGAACGTGGAATGTTGGAGATAGATGTCCACTACTGAGTAAATACCTTGACACTTAATGAAAACGCTATTTCCCACCATTATTGAAAGGGGTGGGCTGGGTGAGATGGCTAGGTTTAAATGGTGGGAAATGTGAGGTTAAAGAATGTTGTGAGAGCTACCCGATTCAATAAGGACGGTTACTGGGAGGTTGTGAATTAAACCTGTGAACTTAAGGGTTTTGGGGGAAATGGTACCTGTGAGAGCTTGAGGTGAAAGGTGAAAGTGGATCGTGTTGGTGGACTCATTAGATGGGGATGTATCCTCTGTGGGGTCAATGTTAGGTATTGGGTCATCCAACAATAATAAGAAACGAGAAGTAGTGCATTTGTGATCGGGAATGAATTTTTCATCACAGTAGTAGCATAACCCTAAGGCTCTTCTTTCTTGCATTTGAGATGAGTAAAGACGTTTGATAGGGATATTAGTTGATGTTGGTGGAAGGGTAGTGGGTCTGGGTGGGTTTGTGGAAGAGGTTGTAGTGGCAAGTTGATGATAGGACTATATGGGAAAACGGTTCTGTTTGGGTTTGGAATCTCCGAGTTTGTCTTCAATAAGCTTAGCTAGACCAATGGCCTGGGTTATAGAATATGGGTTCAATATGGTTAGCTCTCTATGAATTTTAGTATTCAACCCAGAAATGAAGCAATTAAGTATAGTCTCAGGAGTGGGACTTACATTACAATTGCATAATCGTTCAAACTGCCTTGGTATTCTGTGACTGAAGTAGTTTGCTGGAGTTTGAACAACTTTACATGATGATTGATATATGTTGATGGCCCAAAACGGAGTTCCAAGGCTCTTATGAAGGCATTCCAATCAGTGAGTAGGTTGTTATTGTGCAACCATTTAAACCAGGATAGAGCTTCTCCTTGCATATCAAATCCCACTATGGGTAGGCGCTAGTCCGAGGGTATTTGATAGAAAGAGAAATATTGGTCTGCCTAAAAAAGTCAATCTAGTGGATTGGTACCATAAAAAAAAGGAGGTTAAGTGTTGGTGGTCTTATGGTAGGGGTGGTAGGTTGTTGATGGTGGTTGTGGAAAGGAGTGGATTAGGGGTTGTTATGGTGGCTCACGGGTAGGAGTTTATTCTCAGAATGAGAAAGGGTTGTTACCTGATCCATGAGGATGTGAAGGTAGAATGACGATGATTATTCTTTATTTCTAGGGTGGATTATGTGTTAGAGTTGTCCTCTAGGTGGCCTTAAATCAACACGAGTTGTGCTTGAATGTTGTTGATGACCTTTTCTATGTCTTTGGAGGCTGGTTTGAGAGGCATGATAGCACCAATTTGTTAGGCTTTTGCTACTGCTATACTAAATTAGGGTTAACATAAAAAACTTTTTTTTGTCTTCATTCATATTGCTTAGTCCCTTTTTAAGGGTAAAAGTAGGTCATGAGTCTTACAATTCTTAAAGAAACAAAATATTTTAAACTGAAAAATACATAATAATAATGGCAGACTTCTTAGGAGTAGCATGAACCTATCCTATAAAAAATCTTTCATCAAATTGGATTGCTTTTTGGATCTTATGCTTATGTATGACCCATTTTATTAAAATGTCTATGATTATAGTATAATACGTTTTCTAGATGAGACATCTAGATTCTAATATTAGAGTATTTCTATTTGCGTTATGTTTAATATATTATGTCTTGCAAGGTTTTAATTTTAATGTATACATGTATTTTGAATTTCCTTTTAAGTTTCTTACTACTTCATGAATTACAACTTATGAATTTAATGAAAGAAAATATCAATTATTAATTTTTGTAAATAGCTATCTTTCACTCTTCCCAAGATAAAATTACTATTTTAATTATATTGTTTTCTATCATTCCTCTTTTCCAATGGATGATGAACCTACCAATTATAGTTTTTTTCTATATTCATTTCTAATGTGCTTCTTTTGTGCATTTTATACTCTTAATAACAAAATAGAATTTTGGATGCATAAAATCAGGACATTAACTGAAAAGAAACATGCTGTGACTTAATTGAATGAAACTCAATGGGACATTAAAGTCTTCGTGGTCTATCCTTAACGAAATTGAATATACTTAACGAAATTGAATATATTATATAAGATTGATGTATGGTAGTGTGGTTACATGAATTAAGATGAGAAAGATTGAGTAAATGCAATTATATAACTTTCAATTGTATGTTTTGTTTAAGATTTGTAAAACATAAAACCAAACATAATTAAAAATAACAACAAAAATTAAAAAAAGCATGCTAACAATCTCGATTCCAAAAAATTGAAAAATGGGCAACCTGACATATCTAAAATATACAAAAAAAAATTAAAAAAATGTGCTTGATAACAAGACTTAAACAAAGTTTGAAAAAAAATCATGCAACATTTTAGAAGGCCACCGACAGTGATTCTCAAAGATAAATATGGTTGTTGTTGTTATTAGTGAACATTTATTTTTATTTTTATTTATTTTTATGTCAATAAAAACATATATTTTAGCTGTGTAATTATTTCAATTTTTTAAAACTGCATTTAATTACATAAATAATTTCATTAATGAATTAAATTAATTCAAAATACATAAATAAAATTATAACATTATATTTAACTATTTTTAAGAAAATTATTTAAATATATCTGACTACATTATTGTTTAAATTATCCGAAATGAATTTAATTAATAAATAAATGAATAAATAATTTTATTATCCAAATTTATAAAAATTAAAAACACAATTTTGTTTTAGTTATAAACATGCATGATTCAAAAGAAAAATAAAATTGAAACGTGCAATAAATAAAAAAAATAAGACGTGCAATCAGGCATGATTTAATAAAAATAAAAAATGTTGGTAGCACGATTTTAACAAAAAATAAATAAAAGAAACTGATTTTCTTATCTTAGAATGAGACCGAAAAAAATCATGAACTTCTTTAATATAAAGTGGTGTTTACAAACATTAATGTAATTTTAGAATAACAATGATAACTTCATACTAATTTCATTCATCCATTTGTCACTTAAATAAATTATTATAATATAAGATTTTATTTTAGTGCAATTGTAGAGTGATTGATTTTATTATTTAGAATGTGAAAGAAAGTTTTTTCTTTTTTAGAAAAAGTCTTCCAATTTGTGTAATTTGAGGGAGAAATTGCACTGTAAAAATGCCGAGTTCCGAATGGTCAAAACGTTCAGAGGCATTGATTTGATTATATATTATTATAAAATTATTACCATTATTGTAATCTTCTTCCCTTAATTTTGCGGGTGTTAGCGGTTGCAGTTTGTGTTGTGCTGAATCCAAACCGTTACTGGGCCCAACAAATCGCTGAGACTGCGTTTTCATCTCCGGTGGCGTTGAAGCCACCGTTGACACCGTCGAATCCATCCGAGCCTTTCAAATTCCAATGACATATTTCAATGAGGATGGCATTCACGTCGACGGTGATCACACGAAGGACGTGATGCGTAATCACGACGGAGGAGAATACATCAAATTGAGGTGGGACCCCCAATCGGAGGTCACAACCACCACTGACCGGAAAGGTTCGCGTCTCTGGTATTGGGTCAAATCGGGGCTCTGTTTCCTTTGTCTGGGTCTCTTAGCTCTCGTTGCCATCAAATGGGTTGGCCCATTGTTCATAGAAAAGGTTTCTTCTTATTCTTCCTTCCAGATGCCTTATGCAATGCGTTTGCATTTGCATATGCTCTTTTTTTTTGTTCTTTCAATGCAATGTGTTCTCAATGTTCACATCATTTGTAAATTGTACATGCACTTCCTTAAGTTTTCTTGCAATGATCTTTAATCAGAATTGGAATTCCCTCTTGCTAATCTACATAGTAAAAGTTTGTTCTAACGATAAATTTAAGTTATACAGATAAGATTTCAATCTGCGGGGAGATCGTGTTGGTAATATAAGTTATAGAGATGAAACTTATTTTGAAAGAGAATATCATCACAAACATATTTTGCACTTGTAAATTGGATTATTGAATGTTGAAACTCCTATCTCAATCTCATGATGCGTTACTTTTATTTTCAGGCGATTATTCCGATGATAAATTGGGGGACGAACAGATTCAGTTCTCTGGAGTTAGCTGTTGTTGTGTTTGCTACTATAGCGTTATTCCCTACCCTAGTTTTGCCATCCTCGCCTTCTATGTGGGTGGCTGGGATGACATTTGGTTATTTCTTTGGATTCTTGCTAATTATCTCTGCAGCAGCAATCGGAGTATCACTTCCTTTCATGATCGGTTCAATCTTCCATCATAAAATTGAGGTACATGTGTTGTGACTTTAGTTTAACTTGGTATCTATATTCATGCGTTTGCCTCACATGTGCTAATAATTAGGACTCGACATTTCATCATTCTTTGCAGGAGTGGTTAGAAAAGTATCCAAAGAAAGCTTCTCTGCTAAGATCTGCTGGTGGGGGAACTTGGTTTCATCAATTTCGGGCAGTTGCTTTAATCAGGGTTTCTCCATTCCCATACATACTGTACAACTATTGTGCTGTGGCAACCTGTGTTAAGTATTGGCCTTACTTGGTCGGATCCTTGGTAGGAATGATGCCAGAAATATTTGTTTCAATCTATACGTAGGGTCTTCCTTCTTCTCTCTTTACTGCACTCTTTATTTTACTACTTTCCTTTTGTTACGCCTGGCCATTTTCGTACTGTTTACTTTTTGAATATCTAATAATTGTGAGTAGATGTAGAAGTTGCCATGTGCATCAGAAAATATAGAAGATGACGAGTTTTTGCTCAATTTTGAGTGTCCATACTCTACTTCGGTAGTTCTGTAGTTGGTTCAGCTTACTTTGCCTCCCCCAATATGAGTATATTTCACCACAGTAAGGAGGATTATTTCAGAAAAAGATAACTTCTTAGACCATGACACATATCATTCGTTGATAATTGCTTCAATTTGGTGTTATGATTTTAACACGTGATATCATTGAGATTCTCCAGCCTGCTTTACTATATATATATCCTTTGCTGTAAATTGTAATGTTATTGCTCATGATTAGTCAAATAATATAAATATATCTGGAAATGATTGGATGGATTAATTAATCTTATTAATAAATATTGGCCTAGTAGTGGGGAGGGATTTTGGAAGTTTTCGTGAGGTTGTAAGTTGAAACCTAAACTGTTTTTGTATGCCCCAAAAATATCTGTTGCTAAAATTGACAGTCTTTCTATTTTTCTTTTTTAATTTCGTATGTCCCGAGATTTTTCTCACCTTTGGTGTTTTCAGTGCGTGAAGTCTTTAATCATATAAAACTTCTTATTTGTAATTCAGACCAGACTCAACGATTGTTTGATGTCTTCAGAGTTTGTTCATTTAATAGATCAATACCTGTTGATCCGTTTCCATTCATAAATGTTACACTGTTATCTTTGAAACAAGTACATTTTTAATTGTGTAAATGTTTCTCTGTCCTTGCTATTTTATGATTTTCTTTGAGCAGTGATGTGTTATTAGTGAATGTTATGGAGTATTTCCTCTTAGTCCTCCCCACCCCTGGGTCATTTTTCAAAACTCAATTGCACTTGAACTGTTATTTCTTTGCTCGGCTTCATCTATCTCCATTAAAATCTTTTTATCAGCTAATACCAGTGATGATTGCCCTTAACTAATACTTTCATCGTTGCATTTTGACATGTATTCTTTGTTGTTAGCCATTTCAAATGTTGATTTGTATATACTGTTTACAAAGGTAGGAATTAAGATCTAATGATGCGGAATATCATGAATTCACTGTCTTCCACTGCAGGGGAATTTTGATAAAAACATTGGCTAATGCTACACATCAACATCACACTCTATCTGCAACGGAAATTATCGTCAATGTTGCTGGCTTCTGCGTAACTGTTGGTACAATAATCTTTTTCACCGTCTATGCTAAGAAGAAGCTCAAGGAGTTACGAAAAGATGATGATCTGCTGTTGAAATAATATAGTAGATTTAGTCTGGGTTTATTTGCTGGCTAAACGAGGCAGTTATTACCATTATCTTATACTGGCACATGTTGATGATGCACACGCACAATCGACTGAGGTTTAATTTTCTAAGTAGCCTCATCTATGGGAGGGTTTAAAGTCCAATTTTTTAAAGGCTCACCGCAGAACAAGCTAACACGGCTTACATCACCATTTCTATTTTTTTTCATTATGTTGCCCGCAGTAACTGTTTTCTGTGGTGATGCTTCCATCTCATTACACTATTGGCATGTTTGGATCTACATCTTGGATGTGATTTTGCACGTCTTGAATGTGCGATATTAAAAAACTATCCACATTCTAGATGTAATTTTTTCATTCTCATTGGATTTCCAAACATTCTGTGTATTAATGAAATGGAATTCCAACTTTTGGAGTGGTCGTTTTTAACTAGCTAAGTTTTGTCTGTGTGTAAGTCAAGTATATTGTTGTGGACTTGTCATATGATCGATTCAATGTTACAGTCCTCCTTATTTTCTCATTTTTCTTCGAACCTTTTGTTATGATGGAAAGCACAATAACCAATAATATAATATTTTTTACACATTACAATGAGTAGTTTGTTTCCACTCTATTCAATCAACGATTCTGAATTATTTTAGACTTGCTGGTTATGAAAGAGGAAAGATAACTATTCAAATAAAAGAAGTGACATAGTGAGGTCTACCTTAAGTTTTTGTTTGGTAAGTGAAAATACAGCACATGATTAAAAATAAAACTAAGGAAGTTTGATTGCAGAGAATTAAAAAAAGTAATTCTAAAACACAATAGATTCATCGGTATTTACTATTTTATTTGTTAGATATTTGTCTGTCTTTTCGTCCTTTTTTTTTATTTTGTAAAAAGGATGAATTTTTGTGAGTGGTTCAAGAAGAGAGAGATTAAATAAACCCATTATACACCACCATAATTCTGAAAAATCTTTGAACCTGAAGAATATTTTATATTTACCATCTATTCTATTTCTTTCCTTTATACCGTATAAACTTTTGATCTGATTTCAAAATCAAAACTTTGACGGGGAGAAATGAGTTTGTGTGAGCCATGAATTTCTTCTCCTACTCCTTAATGCTCGACCGTTTTAGATTCTCCCGTGTACGATATTTTAGGTTTAATGGACTGGATTCAGATAAATTTTAATTGAATATATTATATCTATGTGTACGATTCACATGGGATTCGTTCATTTCCCTGAATTTGACAAGTTCTATTAATGTTTCCTGTTTTTTTCCAGCTACATACTTGTCCACTAATGATCTCATATCTTCACTGGTTTGTCGTACATGTGTATCTATCACACACCTTTTCTGAATAATTGTAAAATGTAAATAATCTACTAAAGAAAAATCATAGAAATCTGCGTTACTGAAAGCTCCATGCAGGAAAATTGGAGTCTGCATGACATCTTAATTAACTACATAAATATCATTTAAATTATAAGAAATGCAAGGATTAACATGAATTACAAAATTAGAGATGGGTTTTCCAAGAGTGAAGATTTTCTCCATCGATCCTATGAATTAGCTATAACTTTTGTTAATGTTTCTAAATTACAATTTTTTTTTTCCTTTTAAGATTTATTCTCAAACAGATTGAAACCAAGAGAACGATTTGAGCTACTCCTCGATCGGTCAATCTGCACTTCCTCCCTTCCTCTTTGAACGAATTTCTCCTTCTTTCTTCTTCACTCTACCTCTCGGTCTCCGCAAAGTTCAGGCTCAGATGTTACCTGCAAAAGACACTCTAACGCTCAAGTCATAAATCAGTATTTGGCACTCGCTACCCTGAGCACTAGGTAATGACATACCTAATTCTTGAAAATTTGTGTCTATTTATATGATTATCATAAGCCTTTTTTATTGAGCTAGATTAAGGAGTTTAATCATATTTAAAAGTACATTACCTAACTCTTGATCATTAATTAACCTCACTAATTCTACTTAAACGTAATTGTACGTCTTTATGGTATCAATCGACTTAGATCAAATATCGAGTCATAGTCTCATGCGGCTATACCAATAATACAAGATTGGTGCCAATCGGATTACGGTAGCAATTGGGTGTTTTTGAACTCCACACATTCCTGTTATTGTCTTATTTGGGTCTCTACCCAATCACAACTCTACCTGAAATAACAATATCATATTTATTTCATTTGATTGTAAAAATAATTTTGTTTACTTTTCTAATAAGTAAACAAGTTATGTGTTGTGAATTAGTAAATTGACTGTAAAGAAGAAAATAAATGTCTCAATAATAATTAAATCACATGTGCAGAAAAATGATGTATCAAATTCACTGCTAAGAGTTCCTTGTATGCTAAACAATGTCTGCCTATGTAACATATATATACTAATATGGGCGTAGACACGAAAATACGTATAATTTTTAAAATGTAAGATACGGAAACACAAATCTATATATTATATAATTATAAATTATATAAATTGACAATAAAGATTTATATATACAAGTAGGTTTCAATTTTTTTGTAACTGGAAGATATCTCTCATAACCGGTTCAAAATGATTTGTTCCTTATTTTTGTAATCATAATACAAATTTATACAATAAGTTTGATTTTTTAAAAAATTAATGTATTTTTTTTAAATTGTGTTAGAACCGTGTTAGAATTGTCAAAACCAATAAATATTTTTTGAATTGGATACTTTACAAACAGAAAATTTAAGAGGTGTGTCCGAACCTGATAGTGTCATCCTATAAAATATTAAAACCTCCTTTTATATATATATGTGTGTTTTATATATGTTTTGTTTATGTGTTGATTCAAAAGATAAAAGCTTCTTATTGTGTACTTTCGTTTTATTTCAAGTGTGTTTAGATATTAATGTATGTCTTTAAAGTTTTTGAAGTTTGGAAGGTGGGTTCCAGTAAGTGTAAGAGTGGATGTCTGAAACAACATATAGGGCATACACTTTTTATAGTGTTGTGGTGTGAGATATGTTCATGTGTCCTGTGTTTTTGATTGAGTGCGGCACAACTCAATAGAGCAATTTGGGTTTGTTCTCCTTGGTTGTATGTGTTGGTTCATTCATAAAAAAAAAACGTTAGAAGTGAGAATGACGCTTGTTGAATATATTACAGGTGCTTAAAGTGTCCTTTAACAATTGTCTTAATGTGTATCCACTGTTTCACAAGACATAAACACACAGGTGCAGATTCGAATTTGATTGCAAGATGAAATGGGGTGCATGACGTGGATTCCATAAATGACATTGAACTGTTGATGTCAGTTGGCCCTCTTATTTGTTTTCTTTTGGGGAACATGGGTCAATGTTGAGGTGTACTCTTTCTGGGATGGTCTATAAGATAATATAGCCACACAGTCACTAACCAATGATGAACAGTGAACTTGTTAGATCAACTTCTCTCTTCTTAGTTTAAGCATTCACCTTATAGAATGTTGAATTCAACATGGAATTAGAGGTTGTATAAGTATAATTTTGCAAAAGAAGACACAAAAGGATCCAAAGATTAGGAGAACATGGTGATTGGTGATTAACGGTGCCAAAAACAGGTTTGTCTGAACCGTTTTGATTCATTCCATCATTGACTCGTTAAAAGCAGGACAGACTAGACTGATCCATTAAGATTATACGGGTTGAAATTGATAACTCACTCGTCATAAGGTGGATTTGTCCATCCTATCTTATCTTATTTGTGGCTCATCAGATTAACAAGTTAGACAAATTAAACCAATACATATTAACGAATTCAAAATGTTAATGTACTCCATCTAAATTATAAATTATGATGGGTTAACCGGATGATCCGACGAGTTAATCCATGTCATGGGACACAAGGGAGGGAAGGATGTGTGTAAAGCATGACCTTTATTATTATCATTCTTACTTATTACATTAAAAAGGCATTGAATCAAATGCATTTTTCAAACCATGGAAGCATGGAAACCTAGCTTTTGGAGATGTTGATTTGTGCTTACATAGTATGTGATTTGCAAAAGTTGGTCTTTTAAACCGTTGATTAAGTAAGAAAAATCCCCTTTACATAAAAGGAAAAGAAGAAAAGAAGTGAAGAGATTCTTGTCCCTCTCTACTGCTCAAATGCTAAAAGACAGATTTGAACAAAAGGGAATAACGTTTTAGAGAAGGACTTTTCAGACCATTGGAATACCTAATAAAGAAAAAGATAAAACGTTAGAAGACGAAATGGGAAGGACCAATCTTTTTCTATTTCAATCGGACGCCCACAGTCATCTATCGCCAGAAGTAAATGCCACGTGTCAAGAATCAGACCACCTACGTATTTTTCTACTTTACCTTAACTATTGGACAGAATATTCTCGTAATAATTTCAGTCAAACGAAAAGACCTAATAATAATTTTCATTAAAATATAATAATGATTTAACTATCAACTTAATTCTTTTCATAACTGTAAGCTTTGTAACGATTGTGGTGCATTATAGTTACAGGACTTAGAAAAATTCTGTGTATCATGTTCATTTAACTAATCTAGCGATTCCGTGCGTCAACAACTACTCATGAATATTTATTTTAAATTATCAACTGATTATCCAAGTTTTTTTTTTTAAAATGCATTCTAAATAATGATGCAGAAATTAATTTAAATAAGCTTATTGTGTTAATTTATGAGATATTTAATTTAAATATTAGTTTATTATTGTGAAATATATATTTAATTTCAAAGATTAAATAAAGTTTTAAAAATATTATTTTTATTACATGGATTAAAAATTTCTATCTTATCATTTTCCAAATCTAATTTATTTTCATTTTTATTAAATTATACATTTTTGTAATTTATTATATTACACAATTAATTTAATTTCTTATATTAAAAACATTTACTACAAATCGTATCTTCATTTATTCTTCTTTTTATTTCATTTTTTACTCCTTCTGGTTCCAAACAAAACATAAAAAAAAATAAGGGTAATTAATTACACTAATATAAATATACAAGTGTAAGCAAATGAGGTTGGAAAATGGTTTGAGGTGAGTATTTTTCTTTTGTGTTGGCAATGCAGCTGCTAATTACGACGAATTCCAACGAGAAGTGTCGCGAAGGAAACGGATAGATAGAATAAAGCAAGGAAGGGGCCATGAAACGGTACTACAGACAAACAAAGACACTCCCTAACTCTTTTCTTTTCCACTCTCATCTTCTTCTTCCTTCAACTTTTCTTTTATTTCCCCAATATTCCTACTACATTACCCGTCTCCTCTTGCATATTTATTGGGATGGTGTTGGTGATAGCGACGGGGGAGGTGGTGGCTTGGTTGGTAGGGAAGAATAAATGCCGGGTAAGAGAAGCAGGCCCTACACAGCAACACAAGAGATGGTGGTGAGATTAGGAGTAGTAGTAACTCAGACACAGATTGGGTTTTCATTGTTGAAGGGCATCATTGGCTTATAAAGTCTAGAGAGAGAAAGAGGGTCTCTCCAACTCTCTCATGCACGTGCTTCACCCTTCATTTGGTGCCAATCTCTGAATTTATACCTATTAAAAGAACTTTATTTAATTCCCTCCCACTGTCTCACGTGCTTCCTTTCCAGCAAAGGTACAGCCACCATTTCCACCTTCTTCATTTCACCACATTTACTCTTCTCTTCCCTCCATTCCACCCTGCCCTCCATTCCTTCTCTCTCTTCCTTCCCCAAAAGCTCCCATTTTTATGTCACCCCACAACAAACAAACCATTAAAAAACACGGAACATGGCATGGGCATTATTGAATCTTTGTTCTTCGTGCTTATACGGACAACCCAGAAGGAAAAAGCAGTGAGAGATTAAACGGGTACTCTCTTTATTCTCTCTTTTTTTCTGGGTTTGTTTCTCTCTCCTGCAATTCCAGTCCTCTGTGAGAATGCTCCCCGTCGGTGATGATCGTGATGTTTTGTATCTTATTGGACCAACTTTACGATTACCCGAAACGTTGTAGCTGAGGAAGCAACACCTCAGAATCGAACCCACTTCGGTTGTGAGAGCTATGATGTCAAAGGGGTGATCACATTGTTTCGAGCATGAGAAGACACCGTGCTATTCATCTCTCTCATGCTCTACTGTGCACCGTTTTTTGTTGTCTTATGACGGCTTCTGCAGTGACTGAGAAGGAAATTTTGCTTGAATTCAAAGGAAACATAACGGACGATCCACGCGCCAGCTTGAGTTCTTGGGTTTCAAGTGGGAACCCGTGCAACGATTACAAAGGTGTTTCGTGTAACTCTGAAGGGTTTGTGGAGAGAATCGTACTGTGGAACACGAGCTTGGGAGGGGTGTTATCCTCGTCACTTTCGGGGTTGAAGAGATTGAGGATATTGACGTTGTTCGGGAACCGTTTCTCGGGTGATATTCCAGAAGGGTATGGTGATCTTCACTCACTGTGGAAGATCAATTTGAGTTCCAATGCTTTATCTGGTTCGATCCCTGAGTTCATCGGTGATTTGCCTAGCATTCGGTTTCTAGATTTATCCAAGAATGGCTTCACTGGGCAGATACCTTCGGCTTTGTTTCGGTACTGCTACAAAACAAAGTTTGTTTCTCTTTCTCATAACAACCTTGCCGGTTCAATTCCTGCCTCCTTGGTGAACTGCTCTAACCTTGAAGGGTTTGATTTTTCCTTCAACAACCTTAGCGGGGTTGTCCCTTCGCGGCTTTGTGGCATTCCAAGGTTGTCATATGTGTCTCTGAGAAGCAATGCCTTGTCAGGGAGCGTGCAGGAGCTCATTTCCTCATGCCAAAGTCTGGAACATTTGGATTTTGGAAGTAATAGATTCACTGATTTGGCTCCATTCAGTGTCCTTGGAATGCAAAATCTTACCTATTTCAATTTATCGTATAATGGGTTTGGAGGACATATTCCTGAGATCAGTACCTGTAGTGGGAGATTGCAAATCTTTGATGCTTCAGGGAATTTTTTGGATGGGGAGATTCCCTCCAGCATAACAAAATGCAAGAGCCTAAAGCTTTTGGCGTTGGAGTTGAATAGGCTGGAGGGGAATATCCCAGTGGATATTCAGGAACTGCGAGGACTAATAGTTATCAAATTGGGTAATAATTCCATTGGTGGAATGATCCCCAAGGGCTTTGGCAACGTTGAGCTTCTTGAATTGCTGGATTTGCACAATCTGAACCTCGTTGGCCAAATTCCTGATGATATAAGCAATTGCAAGTTTCTTCTTGAGCTGTGAGTTTATAACTTTCTCTAACTGCTATGGATTATGTTAAATCTTCTGAATAAAATCTTAGATCATTGTTTTATGTGGCTGCAGGGACGTTTCTGGCAATAAATTAGAAGGTGAGATTCCTCAGACTCTTCACAACTTGACAAACCTGAAATCCCTTAACCTACAACATAACCAGCTTAATGGAAGCATCCCCCAAAGCCTAGGAAACCTATTAAGGATTCAATACCTAGATCTGTCACATAATTCACTTTCTGGCCCAATCCCTACTTCCCTTGGAAATTTAAATAACTTGACACATTTTGATCTCTCATTCAATAATCTGTCTGGTTTCATTCCTGAGATTGCAAACATACAGAGTTTTGGTGCATCTGCATTTTCCAATAATCCTTTTCTCTGTGGTCGTCCTTTGGACACCCCTTGCTTGGTAAACGGAGCTTCATCACCTTCATTTCCTGGGAAGGCTAAAGTTCTAAGCACCTCAGCAATTATTGCAATTGTCGCTGCAGCTGTAATTCTTGCTGGGGTTTGTTTGGTGACCATCATGAATATTATGGCACGTGACAGAGAAAAAGAAGAACCGATTATGATTGTTGAGAGCACACCACTTGGATCAACAGAATCAAATCTTATAATTGGAAAGCTGGTTCTCTTCAGCAAAAGTTTACCATCAAAATATGAAGATTGGGAGGCTGGTACCAAAACATTGCTTGATAAAGAGTCTTTGATAGGTGGTGGATCAATTGGTACAGTCTACCGAACTGATTTTGAAAGCGGGATCTCAATTGCAGTGAAGAAGCTCGAGACTATGGGAAGGATCAGAAACCAGGAGGAATTTGAGCATGAAATTGGGAGACTAGGCAACATTCAACACCCTAATTTAGTTGCTTTTCAAGGTTATTATTGGTCCTCTTCAATGCAGTTGATTCTATCAGAGTTTGTCCCAAATGGGAATCTCTATGATAATCTACATGGGTTGGGCTATGCTGGAACCAGCACTAGTAGAGGAAATAGGGAATTATATTGGTCCAGAAGGTTTCAAATTGCAGTGGGAACCGCAAGAGCCCTTGCTTATCTCCACCATGACTGCAGACCTCCAATTCTTCATCTCAACATTAAATCCTCTAACATACTCCTAGATGACAACTACGAAGCTAAGTTGTCTGATTATGGATTAGGAAAGTTACTTCCCATTTTGGATAATTATGGTCTGACCAATATCCACAATGCTGTGGGATATGTTGCACCAGAGTTGGCTCAAGGCCTGAGGCAGAGTGAGAAATGTGATGTTTACAGTTTTGGAGTCATTCTTTTGGAGCTGGTTACAGGGAGGAAGCCTGTGGAAAGTCCAACCACAAATGAGGTGGTGGTCTTGTGTGAATATGTAAGAGGTTTGTTAGAGACTAGCTCAGCTTCAGATTGCTTTGACAGAAATTTACTGGGCTTTACCGAGAACGAATTAATTCAGGTTATGAGATTGGGACTAATTTGTACTTCGGATGATCCTTTAAGGAGACCAAGCATGGCTGAGGTTGTCCAGGTCCTTGAATCCATTAGAAATGGATTGGATTCCCATTAACCAGTTTGAGTTTTTCCATGCAGTAGCTCAGATGGAAGTGATTGCTTAATTTTTGTTAAATTCTTCATGGACAGGATATCAGATTTAGGCATACATGGAAGGAGATTTGAATCAGGATAGACTGTGTATGCAAGAGGGCAAGGGAGAGAAGGATGTTACTCGGCACCCAAAACGTAAAAAAGACAAAGGATAAAAATTCTTTTGTATTCTTTTTTATATTGCCATTATTTTTTTCATAAAATTTGTAACTTCTGCAAATAAAGGCATTTGTTTATTCCATTACTTAGCGTGTTTTCCAGCATGAATCAAAACGGGCTGTTATTCATTCCCTACTTATACTGTTTTGGCTTCGGTAACATGTCATGAGGGATAAACCACTGTATGTGAAAATGTCGGAGTTCACACATACCGTTTAATGATATGACTAAAATAGAGTATATGTCTTAGTGCAAACTTCATCTTACAGTTATGTGACTTTTCTGGTCTATATCTTTTCTTTCTTTTCTGTGCCTTTTCTCCCAAGAGCTAATGCATACCTGTCATTACTCCAAACATTGTTTTTCTTCATATGGACCATGTCTATTGGCTCTGATTGCAGCACTCTACGATGCCTTATAAAATGTGCAGTTTCCTCATTCTTCATGGACAAAGCAAACAAAACTATTTTTGCTTAGGTTGTCTGCTGAAGTTGCTATCAACATTAGATTTTATCCATCTTTTTGAAGAGGAACTCACCTGACAAAACGACTTCAAGAACTCCTTAGGAGGAGATACATCATAAAAAAACTCATCAAACTTCCTGTATCAATCAAGAATTGGAAAGCCCATAGATACTATTAAAATAAAGTACAAATAAGTGTTTTGCACTAGTTTTATAGAATTAAATTATGTCTACACCAGCTTATAAGAAGGATATTTTATTAAACTCTGCCTCAATTTTTTCAATTATCACGCCGAATATTAGATATGCAGTAGGACCTTCGTACTGAACTTTACAAAGCTGGAAAAGGATATGTTAGTCTCTATTATAAGTTTACAAAAAAAATATGTGATTCCCTATTATCAGTTAAAAATAAATAAAACAAATGTAAAAAAGGAAGGTGAAGAATAAAAATAAAAAACTACTATGATGCCCTTAAGGTGATAACCGAAGGAGTTTTTCTTTTGGTTCTTTTCACACTCTTCTCTCATTTCAAGCTGAACACTCTCCTTTGATTGCACGTGAACCCAAATGGGAAGACTTCAGAAATGATCTACCAGTTCTGACTACACATTGAAATATTTAATTCTTGAAGCGTAGGTTTTAAAATTACAATTTACAACCTATTATTTTGAAGCAACTCCATCGCATAACAGGTCATCCAACTCCCCTTGATGATCGATTATTCCTACGAGGATGATGCTGGTTCTCCAAAAGAATAAAGAATCAATAAACCAACTAAATTTACAGAAGTAATTGTCCGCCCATCAACTATGTTCACTTTGCTGAATCAGAAATTCTCCAAATCCGTTCCATCACTACAGAAATATCCTTTTCAGTTGATGTAGCAAAACAAAAACGAAACCACCCAGGTTCAATACAGTGACATGAGGAACCCGGGGTAACATTGATCTTAACAACATTCAACAATCTATCCCACAGCTCAAGCTCCCCCTTTTCACTGTAAGACCGAATCAACCTGCTCATGTCAGCCCAGCAGCAAAAACCACCACTGCCCCTAGTGCACTCAATTCCCAACTGCTTCAACCCTGTCACAAATACATTATACATTTTCCGCAGCCTCAATCTGTTAACCTCAATAAACTTTTGAACAAAAGTTGTATCTGAAAGCATGGAGATAAGCAATCTTTGAGTTGGGACAGAAACAGTGGAGAACCTTGCCAATTTGGTAGAAGCAGCCACGACACTGTCATTGTAGGAGTAGATAACACCCGCCTTCAAACCTGGAAGAGAAAGCTCATTGGATAAATCAAACACTATATGAACTCTGTCCCGATCATGATCTTCTGCCTCCATGATTTCTGCCATGCTCACAAATTCTTCATTACCATAAGTAGAGCCTGCAAACATTTCATTGGAGATTATGTGAATGTTCTTCTCTCTAGCAAAGTCCAAAAGATCCAACAGTGTTTCCCGATTCAACAATTTGCCAGCAGGGTCTGAGGGGTTGGTCATTATAATTCCACGAACTTTTTGACCACGCATCTTTGCTTGATTGAAGGTTCTCTCAAGTGAAGTTATACTTAAATTGAAGTCATCAGCACTGCGACATGGAACAGGTACTATCTCGGCTCCAGTGCGCCATTTTACAACCTCGTCAAAACTGCATATTGTATTTAAAAGTGACAAATAATCCATACATAACTTAAAGGAAAAAATTTCTTTGACACAACATATATTTCACACCACATTATAATAATATTTTAAATTAAAAAATAAATTAAATATGATTAAAATATTATTTTAAAGATTTGTCAAATGAATGGTTTTTACTACACCACCCCATAACTTATTAGTAATTGTATTTAATTCATCAATTATTTATATTTTATTATTATTATTATAATATAATTGTCAAATAACTTCTTTGTAGTATATCTCATCCTGTAATCTATTACTTTCTCTTTTATTCTTTTTTTGTAAATCAACATTTTGGATCAACTTTGGGATGCATACAAAAGTTAATAATACTTTAACAACCCACAATTTTTTTATACAATTTCATTATAACTCTCAATATTATTATTTTAATATTATTTTTAAACTCATTTGTATATAATTTTAATATTTTTATAACTATATTTCAAAATGTCTTCCTTTTTTTTGAAAAAAGTCTGCAACCATAATGACTTTTAGTTAAGGTACATATGCAATTTTCTACAATACACAAGTAAAATACTGTGACAATGCTATTACAACCCCAATTTAAAAAGCCTATTAAGGTTTGAAAAAAACTGCCCGAGACTCAGATTATGACCAAATGTCTTTTTAGAGCTTCGGCAACTACAGTTGCAGTCACATAGGCCATTATTTATAGTATCATGACAAGGATAACGACAAAACTGCCACTGTAGCTCCAACTTAAAACCTTTTCTGCAACATAAAATGAGAAGTCGAGAGACGGGGAAGCGATTGTTACCCGGGGCTAAGAGGCGTGGGAACAAGGAATGCATTTCCCTGATCTGCTAGGCAGAAGCTCAGAATCTCAATAGCAGAGGTGGCACCTGCAGTCAGTACCATTCGCGAAGTGTTGAAGAAAATCGGCTTTTCCAAAACTTGAGGCATGAAACCAGCCACAGCCTGCAGGATTAGACGATCAACATAGATTGTTTGTTCATCTAACTTTCTCAGCAACAATCACTTCATCATATAAAATAACAGACAAGAATTACCACTTTAAGCTCCATCAATCCATCGAGAGGTTGGTAGGGAACAATCCTAGAAATGTTGAGAGGTGTTCCTAATATAGCAGCGCTTCCGTTGCAGTGAATCCAATCTTGAATAAAATCAAGAGATAGCTACAAACAGCAATACATAACAGAGTGAATTATAGTTCGATTGCGAAAACAAGAGAATAGAAGAAGTCACTTACGGTGTTTTGGTGCAAAGCGAGTTGAATAACACCATCGGGATTATGAGTTTCGTGGTAGGGATCATCAGCGACCTTGTTGAAAGCTAGATGGTAAGAAGAGTTAGCAGCGGTTATGGAATTGGCTCGAGGGGAGACGTAAGCAGAGGCAGAGGAGTGCCTTGGAGTGAGAGAGAGAGAGCGGTGGAAGGTGGTGGAATCCTCCTTGTGGTTGTGGGAGGGTGGTGGTTGGTGGTGACGTGTCTTGGTTTTGAAGAAGAGTTGAAGAAAGTAGAAGAGAGCACAAGGAATAACCGAACCCCAGAACAGACCTCCTGTGCCTTGAACAACCCCCTGCAGAGGCACTATCACTCTCATCTCTCTCCTTCTACTCCTCTAAAACCATTCCTCTGTTATCTTACTCATACAATCAAATCAAAGGTTCTAGATAGAGCCCAATGCAAAAGCAAAACAAAACAAACTCTTCTTGTTGTTACTTGTTAGTAGCGTGTGGACACTGAACTCAACGCAATCAATTCAATATACTCTAATCTTCTTCTTTGGGATAGCCTCACAATTTCTCCCTCTTTTTACCCTATCACCTCTCTTTTTAAACTCCCATCATTTTACTCTCTTCTCTTTATTTCCTTCTATCTCCTCTTTCAGCGAACTCTCTGTATCATTCCCAAAAACCAATGTGGAATGAAGAGAAAGAATCAACCAATCCATTTCCTTTATCATAACTACAAATTTAAACTCTACATGTGCATTATTCTCAATTCATGGTGTGGCCAATTGGTTTATGCACCGTTCAATTTGTAGGTTGATTAGAAAGATAGATAGAGAGTTGCAACAACGTAGGGCAAAGTTTATCACGGGTGATGAGAAGAACAGTGTGCGAAATGAACGGCAGATATGAAACACAAATGCGAAGTAAAGAAACAAAAAGAGAGAGTATCTGGGCCACAAAATGACATCGCTCACGCACAATCTATGCAATGATTCAGGTAGGAGAGGAGAAACAAACAAAACATCATTGAGTGGAGGAATAAGCTCTGCAAATCATAACGCTCATAATCTCAGCTCAGGTACTCCATCTCCATTTTATGTGAATTATTTTACAGTAAGTTTTATATGGTAAGAGAGATTGCAAAGGGAAATAATTATAAAGTATATCCATTCAAATTACACTAGAAAGTTAAAAAGAAAAAAAAAAAAAAGTTTGATAATAGAAGGCAGCGATTGAAGTTAGCATGATGATGATATGATCCATAAGATTTTTCATTTGTGCATAAGAACAGACGTGGACGTTTGCGGTTGAGGGTAGGATGAGAATCCGGTTGCGTGTAAAGCCATTGCTAACAAACAAACCGTTCACCGTAGCCTGCCAGAAATTTCAATATACCACACATTTTTTTTAATATCAAAATATTAAATTAGTTTTATAGAATTGTGTATGCCCGTTAATTGATTTTAAATTATTAAATATATTTGTCACTGATTAATTTATTTTAGATTTTGATATTATGTTTGATTTATATCAATTTAATTAAAATTTTAGATTTAATTAAATGATTTAAGAGTTTCATTTGAGTATGTCACAATGTGAAAATCATTTACATGGTCGTCTAATTAAAGTTGTTGATTTTTTTTTATGATAATTACTTCAAAATATATATTTATGTTCAATGTTATTTATATGTGATGTCTTTTTTCGAGATATCTATACTATAGTGTGAGCTTTTCGAATTGTTCTATCGAATGGTTGAGCTTTTATAAAAAAAAAATTGATACTCGTATAAATAAGAATATACGGTGATTTTAAAAATAGATTAATGAAAAAATAGATTAGATTTACTTATGATATTTATAGATTTATTTTTCTATATATGAGTCCAATAAAACAAAGTGATTACTTCTTGTTCCTAATCATATTTTTCCTAAATGTGCCCTATTATTTCATATATTTGACTGTTAGAATTGAACTATAATATAACTAAGTAGTTACTACAAAGTTATAGAATAAATTGTTATAACTAATTTAGAGGTTTTTTTCACTAACATAATAAATATATATATATATAAATTATCTTAGTTACTGGAAAGTACCAGTATTAATTAATTAGAATTTAAGATTTAGGGTTTATATAATATGAAAATTAAATTTATAATAATTCTATTAGAATTATGAATATATATAGATAGATAATTAATGTTATAATTTAAAATTGTACCATAGTCATAAATAATAATTCGAATAAGTTTCGCATCTGAATCATAAAAACTAATAAAAAATAAATTTCATTCTAAAAATATTGAAATAAAATCCAACTCTATTGATACATTTCAATTTGGTTTTCATATTTTATAAAATATTTTATTTGTTAATTTAATAAATAATTTTGCATTCATATTATTTATTTTGTTTTGATCTAATTAAATCTAGGACATAATTTTTCATTTTTAAGTTATCATCAAGAAATGACTTAATTGCTTAAAATATATAATAAATAAACATATACAAAATTATAAAATCGAGGACGGTATAAATTACAATCTAGCCTTACACTTGATTAAAATTAGTTAAAATTTATTAATATAAAATCAATCTAATCGGAAAAAGAACAGAAAATTTATCACAAATACATCATCTCTTTCTAATTCTCCACACCAAATTGTTACCTTGTGTTTAAACTATAGAAGCATTAACAATATTTGAACTCTATATAAATACTAGATAACAATTTTTTTATCTGTCTCTACCAAACTTTATGCTCTTTACTATCTTAATCAAAGTTGTTCCAAAAGCTGCTAACTTCACCCTGAATTTCTGCATCTCTGATTTCGTCACAGTATACAAAGATTATGCGTAATCTTCAAAGAATTGTGAATCCAAGGACAAGTTTCCAAGAACAAGTTAATAGTGGATAAGAATGAGTTTTTCCACCTGGTATAGAAAAATATCCCAATTCCTCTGCTACTACTAGCCATTAGATATTAACAAATTTATGATTTCTCCATCATTTAATTCTTGGCTAGCAGCTCCAGTGTCTGTAAAGAGTTTGAAAGCAAAGTACTAAATTAAATAGGTTCATAGTTTTTAAAATTTGTAACTTTTCAGTTTTTATATTTATTTTTATAAGTTTTATCAAAAGTTTATTACCAAACGAAAAAATTGATAGAAACAATTAAATCTTTCAACTTAAAAGTGAAATATTTTAAAGACTTTAATTCGATTGTGATTAGTTTCATCCAAACTGTGTTATTGGATACTTGATATAACGCTGAATATTATAAATCTTTCATTTAATCAATAATTAAATATCATTCATATCTAGAGATAAAAAAAGTTGTCCTTGTAGAAATAGTTCATGTGATTTATTTGAAGGATAAATAAATTGAGGTGTGTCTTTGGCTACCTTAGTAAAGAAACACAGATTGAACCATAGTATGTTATCTGTGTTGTACACACCCACTTTTGTCTTATAGATGAACACTAAATTGGGTGGAGTTAGGAATTATAATTGTCTTTTATTTTATATTGTGATGACAATATTTATCTCGTGTTAGTATAAGTAGTACTATTATTTATGGTACTTTTTGTACCTATATGACAATGTATTTATTATTTACTGATAAATAAATTCTGACAAAGATTTAATGTTCTTTTATTATATAGAGTTTTTGTGATATATTGGTGGACGTAGAGAGTATGCATAATATATCATGATACATCATGTTATATGTATAATAAAATTTTGACATAAGTAGGTGCTATTATAATTAAATACGTATATGGGAAATTATACGTACACGTACTCGTAGATGGAAGACATTTGAGGGATGTTAGGTGATTTGAATGAGGTCCCTGTTTGGCATCATATAAGTTATGCGCACTCCTTCCAAGGTATCTTTTCAAATTAGATAACCTTTTTGTGTGTCAATTTACTTAAAATGGTGTTGAGATGGTTTAGGCACATAAGTTTATCACTAGATTTTTTTTAATATCCCTCACGTACTTTCCCCTGTAATTTGAAGGTTTCCACGTGTCCACATTCTATTCGACATCATCGAGATTGTATTCGATATTTAGATATTTAGGTATGTGGGTTAAGTTTATGATTAATTCAGAATTAATAATTTGACAGCATAATTAACAAATACTGAGCAGTAAAAGATAAATAAAATTATGATTAGAGAAACCTGAATATATGTGAGCATAATTTAATTATATACACATGTAAGTAAGAGTTCAACACAATTACAGGCAAATATTCTAAAGTTAAAGTTAAAAGGTAATTAAATGAATAACCTTTGACACATAGGGTGAGAAAGTGGGTTGTGCTCGTCAATCTCCTGGGACGGTTTAACTTTTTGAATTGTCGTAACTCACATTCCATTACTTTTAATATTTTTAAATAATAATATCATGTTTTTTTTTAAATAATTGTCAATATTTTATATAAAACTTTATTAACAATAATTTTTTTATACTTGATTCATTAAATTTTTTTATAATCATATTAAAGTTTAATTCAATTTTACTTATTTTTCTTATATTTTTATTTTTATTATCCAAAATTTGATATTAATAATTACAACAAAAAAATTACCAAAAAAAGAAAAAATATAAAAGAAATTAAAAAATGACCCAAGAATGGGTTACCAATCTCAGCCGTATATGCCCTTACTTAGATTAAAATTAACTTAAGCATTACAATATTATTGCACTGATTCCAACCGCAAGACTTGATTGAGATATTAAAGATTGAAAGACAAAAGAAACCGAGATACGTAATGTTTATCCTCTTGATCTTTGTTTTTATTTTGATAAAAATGAAGTAGAACAATTTTAAAAATTTATTATAACTAAATTTAAAATGCAAAATTCATTACAGTCACGTGTGAAAGAGATCACAACTTTTTTTATTTAAAAAAATAATAATTTAAATATCACAATTTTGATTATAATTTAATCCATCTATCTTGGATCACAGCACAATTAAACCTACAATAATATTTTCATAAAAGTCAAACTACTAACTTTACTGATTGGTGGCTTGAATGTTAAGGAAAATAATTATAACTTAAAACATATCTCCTTTTACTATTTAAAAATATAACAAAACAAACACAATTATTCCATTGTAATTTAGCTTATTTGAGTTACACCAATTTGATTCAAAAATTGTACTGTAAGAGCAATATTGCTACGGGAATTGCTGGACCACAATTTAGAATCTTGATGTCACCTATATACATTTATTTTGATTTGTTTCATATTTTTACTTCATCTATTGTTTATTTAGTTATTCAATTATTAAATTCATTTAAAATAAACAAAAATTAAGTATTCAATTTAATTAAATTAATTTATTGGATTATTTAATAAAAGATAAACAACGCACATAAATAGGAAAGGTTTAAACAATGCAAAACAAAAACATTTTCAAAAATTATTTTTGTTATCTATTGTACATTGACTATCCCTCTTTAACTTATAATAGAAGGAAAATAATCTTTCAAATCTTGTAATGTAAAGTGACAATTCCTGAATTAGATGAAGGATAGGTTGGTAAAAAAGAGTTAGGGATTGTGAAAATCAAACAGGATGTGCCACTGGCAAATGCAACTTTTTGAGTTGGCCAGCCCAGCCCAAGAAGGAATAAAGAGAGCCGTTAGGGAGAAATTGGTTTGGAAATATGATGGATTACGAAAGGTGAAGGAGGGGCGCCGAAATTGCAGAGTCTCTGAGCAGTGACCACACATGACGCAGCCCAAAGCACCACTTCCCTTCAAATTGTAGGCCAAGGGCGAATCCGTCCAAACACACTGTCCCATACAATTCAAATTTTGGATCGTTGGTCGTTACTCACTTACTTCATGCGGGTCCCACACTAACCAGACAAACAAAATTACAAAACCAATGCCTTCTCATTTATATTTTACGTTTATCCAAATTATGAACTAATTAAAATAATAATATAATACTATTTCTCTTTCTATTCCCTGTGGCTGTGGTGTAATTACCAAGCCTCAACACTCAACTGAAACACTTCGAGAGTGCCAGTGCCAACCTTTCTTTCAGTTCGCGAGTTTGAACGCACACAAAACATTTATTTACATTAAATATAATACAATATAGTAATAATCATGGCGCTGCGATTTCACATTTGAACCAAAACCTATCTCAGCGGGGACGAAGAAGGCACGGCAATGGTGATGATGATGATGATGACGGAGGAGGAAGATATGGAAATAGAAGAGCCACAGCTGTTTGTTGCTCATGAGATTGACTTGGATTACGAGTTCGACGCAGTTCGATTCTTCGATTTCAGTCAACAAGAAACTCCTGCACAAGCTCGCCAAGCCCAACTCTGGTTTCAATCCGCCGTCAGCTACCCTCCTTCCCGTCCGTTTAACCCTCTCTGTCTTCCTTTCTTTCATTCCTCTTCATAAATGACCGTTGTTCGCTAATCACTGTTTTTTTTTTTTTTTTTTTTTTTTTTTTTTTTTTTTTTGGTTTTTTTTGGGTGGTGTTGTGTTACTAATTGA
>Ga0123342_1000767_pt1 | contig 52342 bp, 27 predicted proteins | sample Turbeawhitnodule_FD_89960 | JGI IMG/M metagenome (GOLD analysis project Ga0123342, IMG submission 89960) | Root nodule microbial communities of legume samples collected from Mexico - Turtle bean Mexico white nodule | ecosystem: Host-associated > Plants > Roots > Nodule | place: Mexico: Nepantla...
TGTTAGTATTATTAGTATTATTAGTATTATTAATATTGTTAGTATTATTAATAATAATAAGTATAATAAAAATCATAATAAAACTAAAGAATTTGCTTAGTGTAGTGGTTAAATTTTACTTGGCTGCTGAAGGAACCTGGCTTCGAATCACATTCCCATTCACTGCTAATTTTATTTTATGGTGCTAATATTTACATACGGATTTTGATCCGTATGTAATAATCTGTATGTAATTCGCGTTTTTCTTGTAGTGGTAATCACGAATATAAAAAAGTATAAGTGGTAGATTAAATTGCTTAAAATAAGAATGGTAGTTATAGTTTTAAGAAAATAATAATCAGAAATAATTCATGAATAACGTCATGGATTTTTTTTTATGAGTTGGAGCCTTTCCAAAATATTCATTTTTTTATTGATAAAAAAACCAAAAATTAAGAAAAGAAAGAAAAAATAAATATGAGATGTTATAAAATAGAAAATGAGATAAAAGGAAAGACAATAAACTTTTAACTTACATCTAACAAGCTAGGAGGGATAAGATTCCATGAACTAGTAGTTTTCACTCTTTTAGATGCGAGATGCTAAAAATAGGAATAAAATCATATGGAGGATATATATGGATTTCACTCATGTGAGGAAATGAATAAAGTGTATGTAGAGTAAGCATTATTTATCATTATTAAAATATCATAAAATATTTTAATTTAAATAATTGAAAAACATACTAAAATATTATGGATCGAATTCAATAATAAAATAAAAGCAGACTTGATATTGATGTATGTAAATGATTTAAAAAAAAATTATTTACTCTCCTCCTTATAAAGTTCGAAAAAAACAATATTTACATTCGACTGAAATTATAATTAATTTAGAATATAACTTAAAAACAATATCAGATATTAGAAAAATACTAAAGAAAATCATGAAATAGAAATCAATTTTTAGAAATCAAAATAATTAGTTACAATATTAACTAAATTAGAGACTATTTTAGAAACTAATAAAATTTTTGGTTTCTAAATTAGTTTCTATTATTGTTAAATAGTTTATAAATTGGTATCTAATTAACAACCAAGGTTTTAGAGATCAAATTTAGGAACTAAATAATTGGTAGTTAAAACTTTGGTGGTTAATTAGATACCAATTTATAAACTATTTAACAATAATAGAAACTAATTTAGAAACCAATTTTTTTTAGTTTCTAAAATGGTCTCTAATTTAGTTACTATTGCAACTAATTATTTTGGTATCTAAAAATTAATTTTTATTTCATGATTTTCTTGTAGTAAAAGGAGAGAAAAGTATTGTATATAAAGGAAAGATCAAACATAACAACACTAAGAAGTACCGTGTGTCTGACTAAATTAAATGTCTTAGTTAAGAGATATTCATCTTCATTAGAACACATACAATTATTTGTTTTTTTTTCATTTTTACCAGAAGTTTAGTTAGTATTTTTTTAAAATAAATAAAAACATAAAAAAAGTGTATTAAATGATATTAATGTAAAGACGATGGAGACAAAAGTATAAGAGGCATGAGGTTTGAGTGGTCGATCACATGTGAGGATTCCACTAGCTTTTGAATCCATGCTATCTTTGGTGGGGAACATATTCTGTGTCAAGTCCATGGATGATACCACAGAACACCAAAAGAAACAATAATGTGCTCATCAAATGCTTCTCCCAACACATCTTTCTTCATCTTCCCTCATCTCATCCAACTCAAAGTTTTTCAGAATTTGATTCCCCATTACATCCTTCATATCTCATGCAAATGCATCAACTTTGCATTGCTATGTCACCAATAATCTCTCATCTCTTCAATTTATATCTTTTTATATTCATTTTATTCCCTTTATTTTTACATTCCTCGCATAAAATGTTAACAAATCCAACTAATTATTACCCATTAAAATAAATAAATAGTGAATTTGATCTTTCAACGGTAGAAAAAAAAGAAGAAAAATCCAATTTATCTATGAAAGAATTCTATAAATAAATTATATAATTCACATTACACTAAAGATACATATATAATTCACATTACACTAAAGAACAAAACTAAAGAAAAAAAACAAAATTTATTTGTATCATGTCTATCCAAGTTTTAACTCCTCAAACTTGACGCTTTATGAAATATCCTGTAGTAAATACATTCCTGTATTCCATAATATTTTGGAAGTAAAACATAACAAAACATTATGCTTGATATTAAGGTTAGCATTATGTTATATACTTTTAAAATTTAAATTTCAAAATTATATATAAAAAAATAAGATTCCATTATAAACAATAACTAAGTAACTAAGTAGGTAGTAAACATAATCTATAATGTATTAATAGAAAATAACATTTATTATTGACTTTATTCGTCTAAAACATTTTCAAAGAATATATATATAAACAATAATACTATATTAAATTTAATTATTATTATATAATTATAGTTAATAGATAAAATATAATTGTTCATAATTAAAAGATAAAATATAATTATTTATATTTAAAAGTTTAGTAATTTAAATACTATAATTTGATTATAACTTAACTCATTTAACATTTGTTTTGTTGTAGAAAAATTGGGTAACTATGAAACATGTTGTCACTTTTAAAAGTGAGCTATATGTTAACCCATTTTTCATTTCACAATATGTGTTTTATTAGTAAAATAGAGTACATTTAAATGACAATAACTCAAGAGTTGTTAGGCACAAAAAAAACTAGTATATGTCTTACAACAGAAGAATACATAATGTAAACTAAAAGATTGTATTTGTAATATGCAAAAGCACATTGTTGATAAAGAAAGCTACATTTGAACAGTAAATTTAGCATAATTTTATTTTGCATTAGTTGTGGTGGATGAGTCATGCGTAATGAGTATATTAGAAAACCAAGTGGGTTGTAATTGGAGGAGTTGCTTTCACTTTTTGAAAATGTAGTTTAAAGGTAGCACCATCTTCTAATCTTCTAATCACGTGGCCTATATCCATGTAGTATGAATCTAGGTTTTCTATAAGTTCCAACTTATCTGGAAACAAGTTTTTTTCTTTTTATATACCTTATCAAATTTATGTATAAACTAGCCAAAATATGTCTGTTACTATTTTTTAAATATTTTAAAAATTTTGTTCTATTTTTTTACTATAAATATTATATTATAAGTCTATAATAATTATAATTTTATTAAATTAATATCTAACGTAAATTTATAAATTTTACTCTATATAAAAAATAAAAATAAACATAAAATATTAATTTAGAGTTTATAATCTTATAACAATAAATTCTTCTTTAAATAGGAGATCAAATAATTTATAACAATTTATAAGAAGTAAAATTTTGGTTAATAAATTTATTTATTAAATTATAATAATAATGAAATATATTCTTCATTTAAATAATAAATTACATATATGAAAAGATAAATTTTTTTATTTTATATATGTAGCCGTTATTTTTTAAAAATAAATTATTTAATTATTTTGAAATAAAGATAATTAATCAATTATTCATTTTAATAAATAAATTATTTTTTAAAGATGAATTATTACACTTTTTTGACACAAACTTATTGTTATTATAATAACTATTGAAATAAAAATATATTATTGAATTATAAAAAGATTTTTATTAAAAAATATTATAAAAATAAATATATTTTTTTTAATTTTGTTGTATGTAATTTTTTTTATTGTGTAGGTGATTTTTTATTGGGAATAGTTATTTGAATTTTAAAAAAATTAGTTATTTAAAGGGTAAAATTGTAAGAAATTGGATTCTTTGTTTTTATTTTAAATTCAAATTTCTCTGAATTTTTTAAAATTTAAATTTTTAATATAAAAGAAAAAAATTAAATTTATTAAATTTTAATATTATAAAGGATAAAATTGAAAAATAAATTGTGTACAGGGCAGGAAGAGGAAATTCCCTCTATATATTGTTATAGATAACATTACTATAGGGTTTTTTTATATTGTAAGTGTCAGTTAAAAGCCAACTTTAATAAGTAAAGTCGTCGTTAATAATGTTATGTAGTAAACTTTAATAAGTATCGGTCAACCTGACTCTAAATAGTATTGACAAAGATGATATTATTATTTCATTAATTTTTTAAATTTATTTTTAATTAAAGTAGTTTAGTGTCAGTCAAGTCAACACTAATTTGTTTTTTATTTTAAAATTTAGTATCAACTTACTAATGAATTTGTGTCAGCATATCCTAATGAGGGTTACTTCAAAATGAAATTCGTACAACACTTCTATTTTAAAAAAATAAAAATAAAAATAGATAATTTTTTTTAGTGAATGAAAGAGATGAGTGTTGATGAAGAAGATGAGAATGAGTGAAAAAGATGAATGTGCATGAAAAAAAATGAGTGTAAAGAGATTTATGTAGAAAAATGAGAAAAAAATTATAAATAAGAAGGTTTGTTACTTTTAAATCTTAATCTTTAAATTAAAAATAATTTATATTTTAAATTCATTCTCATGACAAAATACAAATTTATAACATATAAATTTTCATCGACATAACTGCCGTAAATTAAATAATTGTTAAAATATATTATGGTAGTACTTGCTTAATTAACACTAAATTGATACTAACATCTTTTATTTATTAAAGTGTTAGTATCGATTTAAAGTTGGTTAAATCAATTTTATTATTATAACGAACATCGACTTAATTGATATACATATTTTATATAATATAAAATTAAATTTAAAAACAATTTTATACTTTTCAATTTAGAAATAAAAACAATTTTTTAGTCACATTAAATTTCACTTAATAGACTCTAATAATATTATTGCATTTTGATTCACGTTAATATTTTGTTATAGTGTATAATATAGTGATATATACATTTTGTAACCTAAAACCAATGACTTTCCATATTAGATATAGAAAGTAAATATGGAATTTCATTTTAACACGAGTTTAATCAGATTATTGAGTAAAATAATTAAAAAAAACTTAAAAGAGTTTTGGAATCAATATTTTGTAATATCTTTTAATATTTATAAAGAAACAAGAATTTTTGTAACAAATAAATATTAATAATTCTTATCATGTCAGTGTATCAAAATAATAATTATAAATGTGTTTTATAACTTACTTGATGTGATTCCAAGATAAGAAATAAATATTTGTGCAAAATTTTCATACACCTTACCCACTATATCTCCATTTTTTTTTTTTAATTTCAACAATATCTTTTTAAGTATGGTATCTTCTTCTTTATTTTCAAGTGGTGGTGGTGGTTACTTGTGATGGTTAATGATTGAGGTAAGTTTTTGACATTTTTACTGATGGTGACTACATTTTCATTCACTTATTTTTTTAATTTTTTTGAAAGTAACAAAATAAAAAAAAAATTATCAAGATGCAAAAATAAATTTTTTTTATCAACAGAAGAATAAATGAATCATACATATTCAAATGATGGAACTGTTCTATCAAATATTGGGATTGAAGAAGAATGATAATGTTGCGGCTAAAAGGGAGTATGAGAGTGTAGGGATGCAATCGAGGTTATATTTCATTTAAAGTTATTCAAAAAATTTCAAAAAATTAAATTTGGCTTTTTATTATTAATATGAAACTCCAAAGGAGAATGTAAGATGACTATAGTGTTATACCAGGCATGTGTGTATGAAATATTTACTCATAACATTAATGTGATCTACTATAAAAAAAAATCTTTATATCTAGAATTGTTAAACGAATAATATTTTAGTTTATATATTTATTACGTAATTGGGTTGTGTTAATTGAGTTTGAAACTCATAAACATGTTATTTAACCTTATTTTAATTGGGTGTATTAAATAAACTTTAAAAAAATTTCAATGATCAGTTTAACAAAAAAATGTAAGTGACTTGGATTGAATTGAACTGAACAAGTAGAAGATACTTACGCCCCGACTATTTATTTTAATTATAGCATAAATTTGATAATACTTTGCTCATATATATAAAAAAAAAAAGAGATAAAGATATAAATTAGACACAAAATTAAGATTTAAAAAACCTCTTTTTGGTGGTAATTTTTAACTATAGCTTCTGAATTTATAAACTCACCATAACTGTCTGGAACCCTTTAACTTGAAATATAAATTTATTTATTTAAGGATTGACGGACGTATGTACATAAATATATTTTTAAATTATTTATTAATAGTAAAAATTATTTTAGATATTAATAATTTTTTAGTTTAAAAAATAATATTTAATAATTAATTATTTTTTATCTCTAAAATTAATTTTTATTTAATAATTTTTTTATAGTATAAATGTTCTCGAACGGGTTAGGGTCAAGAGAACGATTTGACTCTTCCATCAAGTCTTCCTTCCTTCCTTTCAAGGCAGACTCCACTCTTCTTTCGCAGTTTTACTTCTCGTCCTCCCAAAGTTCAGATTCGGATGGTATCTACAAAAGGCACTCTGACGTTCAAGTGAAAATTCGGTATTCGGCACTCGATGTTATTAATATTGTATAATGACGTACCTGATTCTTGGAATCCGTGTCATTTATATTATTATCATGGATCCTTTGTTATTAAATTGGATTAAGGGGTTGAGTTATGCTTAGGAACACATATATAGTGTTTGATTGCTGATTAGGTTCATTAATCTTGTGTAGGCATAATAACTTTTATAATATCGGTCAACTTGTCGAGTGAGGACCTCCACACAAACCCTATCAGTGGAATATATATTTAACATCTCAATATATCATTAAAGTTAGGTTTAATTCCTACAAAATTGAATGAATTTTTATCTCTATATTTATAGAAAAGGAACGTGGTATTAGTTCTCAAAAAATAGATTGGTGTTAAAGTATAAGACTAAAAATGTATTAATATTTTTATGGGATTAGAACCAGATTTAAAAAAAATTGAAAGGAAAATAGTGTAGTTTATATGTAGAGGAATGGGCTGAATTTGGTATTGTGTACTCCATAGAAACATTGGAATTGAGATAAAGGTGTACTAGCAAAGAAAATGTTGGTCGAGTAGGGCAGAGGAAAAGCAACAGAAAATGTTGTTTTTGAATATAGATATAAAATTACATAGAGGAATGGTATAGAAAAGTGGAGTGGGAATGAATAGAAAAAATGAAGGATAGTAGAGTAGAGTAGCTAAGGCATTGAATATTCTGTAGAAGAAACAAAAGAGTTCACTTTCAGAGATGTTTCCCTAGTACGAGTGGGGACCAATGCATAAGATAATAATGAATAAAAGTGGTCCTAGCTAGGTTGGGAGGAGATAATGGAAGCAATAAGGACGGTAACCCAGGTGAGTATGGCCAATTTGTTGCACTGTAGTTGGCACTTCTGCCCCAAAATGCAAAGTGAATGGGATCAAACAAACTCACCAAGAGGGCCAAAAACCAAAACATCCAACACCATGCAATAGTTCCTATTCGTACGTAGTCACATAGGCCAAAACTTGTTAAATCAATTCACCGTATCTTCTCCTTTCCTTTCAATAATGCAGATGCATGCTTTTCCTTCACCACCAACGAATCGTCCCCCACACCCCTCCACTTCCACTATCATCTTTCTTAATACTCTCTCTATCTTCTGTTATCTTATGTTTATTCTTCATTATCATTTCATGTATTTATGTTCCATGTACCCAGAATTTTTCTAACATTCATTACATCTTACACTAACAATGATAAGGTTGTAGACCTAAATATAATATCTGAAAGGAAAAGTGAGAATAGAAACACTATTTCTCTCAGATTAATTCATTCGTTTCTATTTCTTTTTTACTGGGGGAAGAGGAAATAAAAAATAGTATAATAAGAAGTGAGTGAAGTAAAAAATGATTACTGTAAAAACATTATTATTGAATGATGGAATATATATTATATATGGGTGAAAGGGAGAGAGGGAGAGAGGGGACCCCACTTTCATTTCTTGAAAAATTTGAGCACAGGCTTCTGTTGTCTTCTAATAATTACCACTGCTTTGTAGCTACATGACAGAACAAATTTTGTCCAACCAGACGACAACCTACTTAAACCTTGCACTGATATTGCTGTTTTCTTTTTTATTATATTCCTGTTGGATTTTATGTCTTCAACGTGATTGGATGATTCGTACCATTAGAAAAGAACACGATTGGATGACGCTATATAACACTTTTTTTTAATCAAAATAAATCTCTTTTTTCCAACTTGACCTGTCTCAGCCGCCATAAAAGGCAAAAACTTTTCAGTTTCTAATAATAATACTTTCAAGCAGAATATTATTTACAATTATAATAAATAGAGTTTACTTATTTTATTTATATAATATTTTTCATCAATTATTTTTCCCTCTCTTTCTCTCTCCATTATGCTCTATACTTTATTCTACTTTTATACTTATTTACTTTCAAATTATAGAAAATAAGATCAAATTTGTCATTAACTTTTTATTTATTGAACTTCATTAAATTAAAGTCCTTCCTCTTCGTTTTCTTTCTGTTTTTTTCAATTTCCCCCTGCTCTCCTGAATGTTGACTATAATTATGTCTCTGCTGTCGTAAGAAAATTAATGATTCTTGTAGTACTCAGAAGAGAAATAAAGTAGATGGAAACAAAGATGAGTAAAAATGTGTAAAAGTAAAGTTTAAATTAAACGTGTTTGGTTGAAAAAATAAAATAAAAAGTAAAATAGATGAAAAACAAAGTAAATATGACTATTTTAAAAATCAATTCTATTTATCTTTGTGGCACACCACACCATCTAAATTAATTTTATCTTCTCTTTTTTTCCTTTCTTTATATTTAACCAAACACGTCTCAAAAGAATCTGATAGGGTGATTGAGAGCCACTTAAAATGGAAACGAGTTTTTTATGAAATAAAAAGGAATCAATGTAGTCCATCTCTAACTAGGCTATCAGCATGTATTATCTAGATAAAATTCTTTTGAAACAAACATCCAAGTGTAGCAGAGAGAGAATCTTAATGGTTTTGCAGTCTTCCCTAGGTCTTCTTGCACTTTAGTTGGCTGGCTAATTGTAAGCTTTCTCAGTTTAATTCAGAAAAAAAAAACTCAGGATAAAAGAAAAAGAAGAAATAAGTGAAAAATATTATTTGCTTTGAAACAAAAAAATAAGTGGAAAGAATAATTTCATTAATATTGTTTTTTAATATTATTATTAATAAAAAGTAAAAATCAAAATTAAAAAAAATTCCTAATGATTATAAATCGATTGGTACCATTGATTGTGATTATGGTTATATAACAACACTTATATGTATAACACAATCACTTATATTGTGATATATTATTATTTATACACTTTTTTTTTCTTTTGTGAAGAAAGTTTAACTTCTCATTAATTTTTCTTATATATTTACTCATCTAAATTATTACCTCCTTCTTTCTACATCTATTCTCTCTCTTATCTTGCTAGCTTGTTCCAAAGCAAAAAGCTTCTCTGGTATCCTTGTAGTGGTATCTGGTTTGTTTGTATTTGATTTAAATAAGAGAGAAAGAACTAGAGAGAAATAAAAATAAAGTGTAAAGTAATATATTGTTTAGATGCATGTAAATAAGAAGAAAAATATAAGTTATGATGTTTTTTTAATATAAAGTGATTTGCAACAAAGAGGTTATTTTCTTGTGATGTGAGAGAAAAGTAAACTAAAATGGTAAAAGTATTAGATGTGATTAATGGCGTAATTAAAAAGGAAGAGAAGTAAGATGAGAAAATATTGAATGTTGTTTGAGTATTACCCTGAAGGTGTTAAGTGGTCCACACTGATTCTCTCATTCTATTTAGCTTCTAGTTTTTCTATTTATATCAAGTAGTTGCGGACTGCTCCTTGACTTCTCCGTGACCTTTTGTAGCCAGATCATCTTCATCAATCTCTCTTCCTCTCCAAAATTTCCTTAAACTTATGGATGAAAGTTGGAGTGAGGGGAAAAGGAGCATGAATTACAAGGATGATGAGGATGATTATGAGGAAGAGGAAGAGGAGGAGGGCAGTGAGTACGGCGAGGATGGTAGGAAGAAGAGGGTGGCGCCTAACAAGAGAGCCTCCAAAGCTGGTGGCTCAATGCCACCTTCATGTCAAGTTGATGGCTGTAATGCTGATCTAAGTGATGCTAAGCCCTACCACAGGCGTCACAAGGTCTGTGAGTACCATGCCAAGGCTCCTGCTGTACTCATTGCAGAGCACCACCAACGGTTTTGCCAACAATGCAGTAGGTACGTTCACAACCTTAATCATTTAACTCTTCCTTTGTTTTCTCTTTCAATCCACCTATACTCAGTGTTTATACCTTTTGCCCTTTTCAATCAACCCTAGTCTGAGACAAAACTCTTAGGGTATACTTGCTTCAACTGTCTAAGCTTGTTTTGGGTTTTGCATTTCGTTAATTTTATTCACTTCCTAGCTAGCATAGAGCTTATGGGAAACATTAACTAATACAATCTAACTCTATTGCTTTAGTTCCAAAAAAGGATTAACTCCTAAACATACTCTTGACGCTGTGCACATTATTGTGCATTAGGTGCATTTTTATATTTATACACCTCATGGGCACCTATTACGAAACTAGTTATGGAATGTGTTCAAGTTGAAATCCAATTATTTCCAACTTTCTGTGCAAAGGTATGATACATTCTTGATGGCAAACTGTTTGTGCTAAAACAGGGACATTGTCTGTGTTCAAGAATAACATAGAATCATCCTAAACGGCACCTACCATTCCATCTAGAATGAATAGTATTTTCACTTAAGTTTTGGTGTCATCATTCTTAATCCATGAAGTTGACAAGACAAAATGGTGCTGATCTTGTTTCAATCCATCAGATTGCAGGATCTTGCATGAAGATGGCAAATTTTGGGATGATTTTCACACAATCTCATTATCAATCATTTTGATTTAGGCATATGATTTAGGGTAATAAACGCTCATCGACAACAAGTGAGACATTCATTAATCCATTATAAAAGAAAACAAACTAAAAATATGTAAATCAAGAACGAACTATTTTGGAATTTCAAGCTATACATGAATTCACAAATGATTTTATATAAAATATTTTTTCTTTTCTCTTCTGGAAAAATGTGGGTTCAAATTGCATAATGGTATGTTTAAATAATTTTCTTTACAGGTATTTATAAAAGAAAATAAATAAATCACAAATTATCTTACTTTCACAAAAGCAGCTATATATCTTTTAATATAAAGATCAAATCAGTTAATTTACAATGTGTTATTGTTGGAACAAAATACCATGTTTTAGAAATTTGCGATGAGTTGAGTAAGGAATGTTATGATTTTGCAGGTTTCATGAACTATCAGAATTTGATGAATCAAAAAGGAGTTGTAGAAGACGTTTGGCTGGACATAACGAGAGGCGTCGCAAAAATGCATCTGAATATGGACATTGATGAATCGGAGAAGAATGAGTATTGATGGAAGATAATATAACAATAACAACAACAGAAAAGCCATTTGTCTTAGGTGAAGCGAGCAAGAACAAATAATTTAAATAATGTCTCTCATGTTATTGGCCTATCACAAGCTCTCTATCTTCTATCAATTTTTTCCTATATATATATATTTACTATATGCTAGAATTGCTGTGCTTGTTATATCCATGAGAATATTATAAAATATTTTGTTTCGCAAGACTTTTTGAAATGTGTACATGTTTGTTCATTTTTTTTTATCATACGTCTTTCTCTACCATCTTCATCTTGTACTTTAAAGGGTAACAATCAGTGTCCCAAAACTAGAACAAAAACATTGCCAAAAGATGAATATAAGAATTCAACCACATGCTTTTTTCAGAAAAAAAATACAGTTATTTGTCACTAACATTCTAATTCTAAGTAAATATTGTTACATTATTATTTTTTGAGAAAAAATTATTTACGGTATGTTTTTCCATAAAAAATATTACTTAAAGTCAGATATTTTATTTTCTAAAACACTTTTTTTTTTCCTGTAATGCAATATTTTGAAACACATACTCTCAATTTTGACAGTTATTTAAAAAAAGTAATATTTGAGAAATGAAGCAAGTGTGCAATATGTTATTATCTCTTAACAATTATACTCAGTTTCTCAACTTTCACCTTAGATAGAGATCGTGTTTCACTTAAAAATGGAAAAACTTGTTTTTTATAGGATAAAGTTTGTTTCACACTCCTTTCTTTCTCACATTTTTACTTTACAATCTTTTTAATAATAAAATATTATATTTAACTAATAAAAATAAATAAAATTTTAAAATAAAACAATAATATTATTGGTTATTAAGTAATAGTGTGAAAAAATTAGAGTGCCAAGGATCCTAGGTTATGATAAATAGACACTCATTTTTTCAAAAACTTTCAATTAATTGACACTGCACTTATGATAAATGAAGTTGATGTGAGAAATGGTAGTTTAGGAAATGTAATATAAATTTTAAAAAAATCACTTAGTATTAAACCCTAAACCTAAATGTAACAATTTATTTTTTTAATTCCGTCCTACCATTATAATTATGAGATATTAAATATCTCGCAACATTACTTCCAAAAAACCCTTATAGTCTTATAATCACTACAAGAAAATCATAAAATAAAAATCAATTTTAAATAATTAGTTACAATAGAAATTAAGATAGAAACCATTTTAGAAACTAAAAAAAAATGGTTTTTAAATTAGTTTCTATTATTGTTAAATAGTTTCTAAATTTGTATCTAATTAGCAACTAAGGTTTTAACTACCAACTATTTAGTTTCTAAATTTGGTATAGAAAATCTTGGTCGCTAATTAGCTACCAATTTAGAGCCGATAAAAAAAATACCAATTTAGAAACTATTTAACAATAATAGAAAATAATTTAGAAACCAAATTTCTTTTTAGTTTCTAAAACGATATCTAATTTAGTTACTATTGCAACTAATTATTTTGATTTCTACAATTTGGTTTCTATCTCATGATTTTCTTGTAGTGAATTATATAAGATATCTTATCAAATTATTACAACTTTCCTTCTAAAATTTTAACTTTAAAATTAAAATGTTATATCTAATTTATCATGTCTATTGAAATATCAAAATAAAACTTACAAATAAATCAAATAATTTTCAATATATATATATATATATATATATATATATTTACACTAAAAAAATTTATTAAATAACAATTAATTTATAAATAAAAATTAATTAGTCATTGATTAAGTTAATACTATTTTATAAATAAAAACCTATTAATATATAAAATAATTTTTATTATTCATAAAAAATTATAAAATATTTTAAAAAAATATTAGCTACTAAATATTTTAAATTTAAATTAGTCTTTAATTAAATTAGTGATTAATTTATAAATCAATAACCTTAAATATATAAAAAAACAAATATATTTCTCACTAATATATCAACGTGATTAGTTGTTTCAAATTCATATTATCTAAGAAAAAACTTGTGGAAAATTATATTTTTTGCATGCTGTAATTAAAAAAATTAAACCTATTACGTATTTTTTATAATTAAACCTATTAAATAAAAGAAATACACCATCACATTTAATAAATTTTAATCTTATGATATCACCAAGTTCAACCACAAATCCAAATAAGGTGATGATATCAAATAGTTATAAAAAATTTAGTTTAAATTAATTTCTCCATCTTGTTACTTGTTCTTAGTTATTGTTTTTATTATCTTACGAGGAAGATACGAAACAAAAGTATCAATAAATGTCTCAAATTTAAAATATAATATAAGATTTTTTTTTTTGCTAACTAAAAATGATTCTGTTAGTGAGGTAATTTTTTTTCGTATCACTATTTAAGTCATATGTATTATAAAAAAAAAAAAAACTTATAAAAGTTATTATTTACCAACACAAAAGTTTACAAAAAAATTACTTCCGTATAAGCTAATAAGCTAATGTTCTTAATATTGTTGCTTAATGATCCAGAAGTCTTGAAACATTGACTATTTTATTCTTCAAAACCTAATCTTTAATTACAAAAGTTTCAAAATTCTTACTATCACTTTATCAACTAATTATTGTATATTTATTCTTATTAAATTATGTTTAAAAATTTAACATCAACAATAAATAAAGACACATATTATCATGTTATATTATCATCTTATATAAGTGAGTTCAAATTTTATTTTATTAGTGTAAAACTAAGTCTGTGTTTACAATTTATTTATTTTAATATAATATTAAGAGTCATTTAAAGTTCATTAAATTTATTAAATATTCTTATGGGGAATGTGATGAGTTATATTTGTTGACAAAAGTTTTGAATTTTTTTTTGAAATTTCTCTAACAACATTGTTAAGATGGTCACTTATTTATATGATACTTTTGTCATTTAAATTACTCGTGTGTAGGAAATATTTCATTAGCAATATAGTTTTTTTTTTAAGTGTATATAACTATTTAACATGCACATGGTTAAAATCAATTATTAACAATGTTTAATTACAACAAACAATAAAAATAGAGTAATCCAATCATAAAAAAAAATATCAAATGATAAGAAAAGTTGAGATGGTTCCATTTTTTTTTTTTTTTTTAGATTTACGAACAACTAAACCGAAACAAATTAATAAAGATTGGAAGTTGTTCCCTCTTGTTGTATGAAGCCTTTAAAAGTATCCAAGCGCACCATTTTTTTTTAATCAGCAATAAAGAATAATATAAATGAGAATACTTGGGGTACTCCAACCCATATACAAAAGGCCTAGTTCTTAGCCAAAGTTTGTACATAAACAACAATACAAAAATCCAACAACAATCCAAGCGCACCATAATCACAGGCCATTTGCATATAAAGATAGAAGAAATCTGCAAGTGAGTAAAATGGTGTAAAGAAATATCGTAGTTAGCGACGATGAACAAGAACAAAACCAACAGATAAAGTGTAAAAAAAATTAAGTTAAGAAACAATCTTAAAATATGAAACACCTGAGAACAATAATCAAATAGCTGAAAAATGTTTATTTCAATAAATTATATAAGTCCACAATTGGGGTAATGGAATATTCCAACGTTCACAATAGAATTAAAGAAAAAAAAATGAGTAATTCCTATTCTATGTAGCCATATGCACAATGATTTTCAAAGTTAATTCTCAATCACCTATAACAAAACTTAACAATTCATAAACAAAGAAGGAAAAAACTGGACCAGAAAAATATTCAAAAAAAAGAATGAGAGAACTCATATTTTGTTTGTCTTTTCTCTTATTCTCCACGCCTCATATTCATGTAATTCCTTTTCCATTTAGGCTCTAACCATTTTCTTGTGGATTCTCCACGTTTGTTACGTCATTTTAGTCCACATGTCCTTGCTGACGTGCGTGCATTTTTCTCTTTGAAATATTCTGACATTGTATCAAAATATAAGAGATATTTTATAAAAAATAACTTTAATATGTAATATGATTTAATTTTTTTTTAAGAGATGGGATTTTTTATTTCTTTCTTTTAAAGCACTTAACTTTTTTAATTTATAATTTTTTTTTTTTCACATTTGGAGAAGGTATTGTAAAGTATCGTTTTGAGACAAACAAGCAAATGAGAACATAAAACTATATTATTCCGAATATATATGTAAACTATGCTCCACATTTTTTGTAACGAAGTCTAAAACCTAGCACTTGCTTATTCTGAAAATGACTTCACTTTGTCATGAAGCTTGTTAATTAATACTGACAAATTCCTACAATTCCTTTCACAACTCCATAGAATCTACATTTAAAACTTTGCATACAGTTATCACTTTATTCTTAACCACTCAATCACTAATGAATAACACCACCCACTTTAAGTGGCTTAGTACAACTGGAAATCAAGAAAATGGTTAGAAATAAAAATGAATTTTTCAAAAAATAGAATAAAATTCCCATGAAAATTTATTAAACCCATGAAAAATTGAGTGGATAAAATTTTCGTGAATCATTTGTGTTCAACATTTAAGTAACCTTGTTATTAGAATCCGAACTTCCTAAATGTCTTTATTTTTATTTTCATGATTTAGGTTATATTTTATAATTTAAATATATGTAATTTTAATTTCTCACAGATGTTTAAGCAAAATAAGTTTCTATATTTTTAAATTAAGCAATTTGCTTTTAAAAAAATTATACCTTAATTATGTAATATGGTCGGATAAAAACTTGAACCAATAGCTCTGCTAAACTGATTCGATGCATGAATTTAACTTTTAAATACCCACTTGAACTTTATTGAGTTCAAAGCATGGGTATCACATGAATAGATTGATATGATTTTTTTTTATAAATTTAAATTTAATTACATAATTGTATTAATTATTTATAAAAAGATGCTTTTTTATTTATGATAATGAACTATTTTTTACTTCACTTGGTTAATCGGAATGATTCGGTCTATACCCATTTTTTGCCACAAGTATTGAAGGTTATAAAGAAAATGATGGGCAGAGAAAATTAACAAGACCAAGACTTATTTTAATGGAAAATTAACTATTTTCAGAGAAGAATTAAAAAAATATTTTTGGTCTTTACAATTTCAGGAACGTGTAATTTAGTTTTTATAGAATTTTATTTGTATATGGATTAAAAATTAAATTTGAGAGAAATTATGGAAAATAACTTTAACAGATTAACTCTTACTTAAAACTAATTTGTAAGTTATAAAAAAATGATTTTACTTTTATTTTTTCTTACGGAATCAGAAGTTTTTGTAAAGAGATCTTAGATAAATAGAAAGATAAAAATACTTTCTTTTATCTCATCATAAAAGTGTGTGAAGCTCCATTATACTTTTTCATTTTCATTTCAGTTAATGGTACTAATAATAAGGATAATACCTCTTGCATTTTACAAAAGAGATGAAAAAGGTATTGTTTTTAAGAAACTAAAAATATATGATAACATATGACATGAAAGAGTTAAAAGCAACAGGTATGATGGTGTGAATGAAGATGATTTTGGTGACCACAAAATACAAATAGGCTTCAATTCAACGCTATTTTATTATCATAAAGATGCCAATTTTCAAATCACGTTTTGAGAGCATATAATAGCCCGGAATCAAAATTGAACGATTTCCAACCCGTGAATCGAATCTGTAACATTTTCTCTAATCTTTTCATCAAATAACTCTTCATCCATTCATCTATGGTGATTACCAACAAAGTTGTTACTTGAATTACTTGAGCTGATCCAAAGTACAAAACAAAAATAACTGTTGTAAAATCAGTTTTAAACTTCAATAAAGTACAAGTATATTCGTTTTGAAATTGATTTTCTTGATTTTCTTTTTGCTGACAAGTCGTTTTCTGGCAATCCTTTGCTATGGTCATTCAGGTAAACTATCAGAGATCATAACTTGCTTGGAACAACTTCCTTCGAAAGCACTCCACTCTTTCCAACATTGAAAACGTCCTTTCTTTCAGCAATAAACTTTGCAAAACGAGAACCCTTCTCTTTACTTTTATTGTCTGTAGCAGACTGAGGTGGATCATGCATAGGATGGGGATTAGGATATGATGGCCGCATCAATGCCCATATAGATGAAAGGCATTCATTGGGTTCGTCTAGAATCTGTAGAAGTGATAAATCCTCCATGGCTGCAGTGGGAAAAGCCACATCATCAGATTTCAACATACCATGGGTACGAGGTAGAAAATAATTAGTATTTTTGCCAACGGTTATGACCAGATTTCCTTGATTTCTGAATTGTAAATGTTGTCATTTAGTGTTGTGTTCCTTTTGGTACTTGTTAGACAAGGAGACCATGAGTTACATTCATTGTGGGACCAAATAATTGGTTAAAAAACACACCTTTTGAGAATTTGAAGATGGGTGCCAAAGCAGCAGATGGAATGCTAAAATTAAGATGAGGTATTACTGTTCCTCCACTATGCCTTGCATTGCTGTGTCAAAAACATTATATAATTAAAGATGGAAGGTTAATAATCTACAACCATTCATGAACAATCAATAAAGAAAATTAATATTACAAAAGCTTATATTACAGAGAAACTACTGAACCAGAAAGAAGAGCAGGCTGAGTTCCTATGAGTAAAAATAGCATCAAGAAAAGACTGTCTCGTACTGTAGAGACGGGAAGTCTCTAAGCTAAAGTATTTCATCGAAAAGAATCATTATTGCCTTCAAAACATGGATTTAGAAAAAGGGTAAGGCAATTTTGATTTGCAGATTCTTGGTTTCTTGAGAGCAAAATATTGCGACACTCCAAAACAAATAATAGAACCACCTATTCGTATATTCTTATTTCAAAACAATGATCCCTGAGCTACAATACCAATTGAATCAATGTGATAAATGACTAGCAATTGAACTAACTTAAATCTAGTGGTTCGGCACACACCGAGCTACAGGAATAGGAGAAGGTGGTATGGTGATATTGAAAGTTGGTGGCAATACCTTGTAACCAGACCAATCATGTGACCATCTGAATTGATAACAGCACCACCACTAGCACCAGGATGAATAGCAGCTGTTGTTTCAAGCATTGCTGGGAAGTACTCACGGTTGTGCATATACTCAGTTTGAATGGACAGATAAGATTGAGGAGTCTTTGCCTCAACCACTTTTGCTACCACACCAGAGCAAACAGATGGGAAGAATCCTAATGAAAATAGAAGACTTCCGAGGTTAAACAAAAGAAATAGAAAGAAAACCCACTACAATTGAATTGGGTCTTTATAAAATTGGATACCACATGGCAGACTAATCACCTCAACAGCAAATTATCATAATAGAAACATATGGCATAGCCAAAAAAAATTTCAAGTATAACATCCAATGAATCATTTGCATTGATGCATATGACCCTTGATGGTTTTTAACAAGCTTGTTTTAAAAGGAAAAAATCATACAAACAACAATAGAATAAAAAATAAGCAAAAGCCTAAAGATTAAAATACCCAAGTATTGGGGTTGACAGTAATACTCTCAGAACTTACAGTTTAGGGCACTACTATTTCAGTTAACTATATGTTGTTAATCCTTGTATCCCTCAGTAATTTTTATATTTGAAATCTCAGCCCTAGGTCTTGGGTTGTACCTAAACTTTTAAACTATCATCTAAGCATTATTGATGGGTTTATTAATATTAGGAACTAGGAAAATCTCAATCCTTATGAATTCATTACCCAATATTCTTTAGACAAGTTTGTCAAGGACCAACAATCCAAAAAGCTTATGATTTTAAAAATCGTTTTATGTCTAACAAAGTTTAAGGTAAGCGTGACATGATGTAACGATTCTTCTCCATTACTTGATCAATTTTATGGTTTATAACAAGGTTCGTTTTTTGGTTGTTTGAAGCATTCTTTGGTTGATCTACTCAATGACATGTAAGAGGGAACCAGTATCAACCAGAGGCACAGACATAGCACTAGTTCATTTTTTGCACAACTTTGTTGATGTTCCCACTAAATATAAATGGAGCTGCTTAAGCACGAACATAAAATCACATAAACATGAAAAATAATAAAACTTTAAAGGAACTTTCAGCGTTGCAGACATGTGATCATAAGCAACATTAACTTTCATTTTATAGCAGAGCATCTAACCAATAAAGAAACCGATCAATTGGGTCAGCAAGGACATACCATGCTTTGGGCCAAATAGTCCATGGCCAATGACAAATGCCTTTGATCCTGTGGATGGCCTAGAAAAATTCATTGTTATGGGCAAAAGATTATCTAGTACAGATTCAAGCTGCAATAAGGCAACATCCCATGGTCCTTTACAAACATACACTACTTTTGCATCACACCAAATCCAAGGTTTGATATGATCAAGACGTACTCGTATGTTTCTATGGTTGTCATAAGTTGGATTCAACAACTTATATCCCCCCTGCTCATTAGCAGTGAAAGGATGAATAATTGGCATTTTTAATAGTGAAGTTTGACTAACTTGGTTGCTTTCAACTCTGTTACCAAGATAGGCAGTTCCCTCGGACATGGAAGAATGTTTTTCTGAATTGGTCCCATATCCTCCACCCTTTACATGTTCTTTCCCAAATCTCCATGGTTCCAACAGATGAGCATTTGTAAGTACGAGACCTTGACAGTTTAGTAAAACACCAGATGCCCATACTCCATCACCAATAGTAACAAGACAGACAGAAGTCATTGCCTTCTCAATTGGTAATGGTGAGGAACTACCCAAATATAAATGGTCACGTTTAATCCTAGAGCAAAAATCTAATTTATCAGTGTCAGAAAAAGACCCAGTGCCCGCAGCATTAAGGTCACCCCCCTGATCATATAAACCTTTCTCTGTATTCTCAGGCCTATTGCGCAGCACGCCACTAGAAGCACTCACAATGGCCTCCCATGGAATCACCAGCTGTTACCGAATACTATAGTTTTGCATGATGTGTTAAATTGGAGGGGGCTTAAATAATGTCAAAATAAGGAGAACGCAATCAAAGTACCTGGATTTCCGCCCCATATGTCTTCTGTCTCAATGGTCTGAGCAGGACACCAGTAAGACATGCATGCTCACTGAAAACTGGACTCCCTTCCATTCCTGGTAGATAGAGAGTATCAAAATTGAGCCAGAACCACTTCCATAAATGACCAATGGATTATGCAACAGAGAAATGGCTCACACCAGGAAGACACCGTATGTCAGCCATCAGCAATGATACATCAGATGAATGGGAAGGATAGCTGTTTGCAATGCATCCTACAGAGATGCTGATTCAAGCAATTAACCATACCATATCAAAGGATTGAATGACACAAAATTCCCAAACATTGGCATCGAATTCACTGCACTGTCTACAGTAATAGACACAATAACTACGTATACAAATCAACAGAGGCAATCCCAACAGCTCAAGAAAATAGTATGACATAAAATGACACTAACAAGCGATAAAAGTTTAACCATTTTTGAAGTAACTGCCAGACTTTTTTTCTTTTATCGAAACAATAATATATATACATACCTGTTAAAAAAGTGCATAGGTGACAAGACTCCAAAAGGAGACCCAACTGCCAGAAGAAAATCACCCCTTTTATTCATGGCAGATACTTTACTATCCAGCAATTCCTGATAAAATCACCAACAAGTTATTTTCAAGAGTCTAAATGGACCAACAAAGAAATCCAACAGAAAAATCATTTCACATGTAACTAGTATGTTACAACAATAGTTTGTATAAGGAATTCAACTAGAGAAAAAAAACAAAAGATACCCTGAAAGATAAAGAAACACTCAGAATTGCCATTCTAGTAAGTGATTTGTGCACAAGACTTGCACTGCCAGATCCTCCCATGGCCAATCTCTCCTGTAATATCATTCAAATTCATCATTCTTCATCTGAAAATATTATTTTTGCTTCTGCATATCATGATCCTGGAGATGTTATTCCGAAGGCAATTTATACCATCAAGAAGAAGAATGATACTTTAATAAGTAGCAGGTTATAAGTTTACAAGGATCAATTTTAAGAAGAGGTGTAAATCCATTTACAAATGAGCATTTGGATATTTTGCAGTTGCACCAATAAATTTTATTATAGACATAGTTACAATTCCGGTCATCTGAGAACCAACATTCCCATAAGCTTGAGTCATTAGCTAAAGATAAATACCCGTGAATAGCTTTATATATGCCCAAAAACCCCCTTTGCACTTCAATCATTAACAAAGCAAAGCCTCACTTTACCTTGTTCTGTCTATTCAACTCTTATTTAGAATGAAGCCAAAAGCATCACTCTAGTAGACTACTACGTCATAGAAGGTATGATACCGTGTTGAGAAAAACAGATAGATAGAAACGAGGAGCATATGCTGAAAATGTGTTTCAACTACACATATATGTACCATAAAACTATTTAATTTATAAATTTAATAAATACAACATACAATTTTTCTACTATTTACATAAAACAATGAACCAAGACATTTACATAAATAATACATATTTTTGACAAAGGTAAATCCAAAATACCAGTGCATCTAATACAGAGGTTATGCGTAATCTATGTTATTTTCAACCACAAACATAATATGAATATTAAACATATTTATCAATGCATACCTTTCTAACCTTTAACCAGAGTCTTTTTCTGTTATATGATATCAGCTACATGGATGTTCTATCATAATTTATGTATATAAATAAATCATTGACCTCTAAATTTTTCTTACTGTTTGGTTATAGTTTTTCTCTAGCAATTGAGCTTCCGTTCAACTGATTTACTCTCTCTACAAGGCTCCAGTCTCCACACATCCAAAAACCAGAGAAGACAAGTTTCTACCATCTTTTCTACAGTAAGTACTACCCCAACTTTCTCCATGATATATTTTTCGTTTATTCCTAATCCTGTCTTGGCTATTATGTTCACTCACCCAATGCCTCATTCTCATCTGTCAAATTGAATTAATTCTCTTGGTGACTTTCTCCACCCAACATTCAGTTCCACATAACGTAGCAGACTAGCAGGTATTTAAAGGAGATATGAAGGAGGAAAATAAAGAGGAAAAAATTGCAGGCATGCAAGAACTGTATAAGCTAGAGAGCTTGAGTAGTGATTGGATTCAAAAGTACATGCCACCTAGGTTCCTTTTTTCCCGTTTTATCTTTTGAAAAGCTAAAGTGTTTGCTAGGCTAGGCACTTTAAGTGACATTACAAAATCCAGAACATAAATGACAATTAAATTCAGCAAATACCCAAAGTCTTGGCATGGATTCAATAGAATTCAGTCAACTCTCGTTTTATTATTATATTTTTACATTCTTTGATCTCATGGCCTAGAATAAAAATTCAGATTACAGTGCCTTCAGGCATACAGACCAACAAGCACAAATTTCCAGGGTTTTAAATTGACTGTTTCCTCACATACATGCACTACAGTAATCCAATCCAGAGTTTAACTACATTTTTTAGTCAAATATAATACGAATGTGGCAAAAGTCACCTTATATATTCTTGATGGGTGCAGAAATGCACCTAAGGCATTTCAAATTTGGTATGATACTTCCCATTTTATTACTCAACAGCGACATTTCTTCACGTACAAATACAAATTTATAAAGTAGACTAATTCATCACAACAGGAAAAAGCATACTTTTTAAGAACAAACTAACCTGAGTTTGAAAAAAATCTCTAGAACGTTGAGAATCATTATTGTATGATGCCAAAGACCAACCAACCTCCCATTCAAACTCTGGTAAGCCCAAAGATGCTTCAATAAGTGATTGGAGACAATCAGATGAAGTAGGAATATCAACCTGCATGATGCAGAAATCTTATTAGCATTGAACTAGAAAATAGTGGTTAATAATAAAAGAAAAACCATCCTAGCTTATTGAGAATCAAATGTTACAAATTTAAATGAACGACGGTATAGAAGTCACATCACATGAATCCAAACATTATTTGTTTGTCCAAAAACACGTGACGCATCAGATCATTAATTGTTTAGAAAATAGCACAATAAGGAACTAAATGGTTCAAAATGCCTACCAATGACAAAAGCTGCGCTACAAGCCAACAAGGAGTTCCCTGATTAGAATTTACATTGGTTTTCTCAGTCATAACATCAATCCTAACACCAGAAATCAAGTCTGGCCTCCCCTGAAAAGCACAACTTACACAATTTAAAATACTCACGCACAAAACAAATTAGAAAATATAATAAACAAATAAATGATTTAAATTTATGTTGTAGTGGCAGTTTCATTTTTTTACAGATAATGCACGAAATTGCAGACTAGCACGGCCATATTAACAACCCAAATACTTCGAGGTTTCGGCCAAAAACATTCCCAACTTAATTAATTACAAAATCTACGAACACCAACCTTAGGAATATTTTCTCTCTGTTGAGGTGACAGAAAAGGCTCAACAACTGAGGCAACGGTCACAACCAACACCCTATCCTCGCAGTTATCACCGTAGAGACGCGTAGCTACTTGAGCATCATAAAGGGTATCAGGTACAAGCATCCCCGAAGCTGAAAGAGTTGTTTCACCAGAACTACGCATACCCAGAAGGAGAAAACCAAAACCCGCCATCATAAGTTCATAAAAAACGAAACTTCTGATAAACAAAAGCAAAATAAGATCACGGGTGGGATTAGAAACCGGTATTGATGAAAAGCGTGTCTCCTCATCTTCAACCCTTTTGGGTCCTGAAAAGTTAATTGCAAGCTGAGTGAACGATGATAATAGATTACGCGGTGCGTTTGAGAAGAGAGAAAAAGAGAAACTCACAGGACCGCGAACCCTGACCATAACTGCGAAATTCCGAGCAAACTTAACGGTTTCGGATGGAACCATTTGGGAGAGTGATGAGTACCAAGATGAAAAAGCCTTCAATTTGAAGTTCAAGCTATATATCCTGCTTCGGCTTTATTGTTCCTATTATATAATTAGTCAATGCATTGTTTTGGATTTTAAGTGAATTTTTTTTTTATTTGTTATGAATGAAATGTTTTCAAACATTATTTTTCTTCACTTCCATCCATTAAAATATTAAAATCATCTGAATCAATAAAAAACCATTTTTGTAAACAATAATTTGTTATATTAAAATGTGTAAAAAATATTTTACTTTTAAATTTGCCCATAAGCTTTCAACTATTTTATTAACATGAGATTTTAACCCTTTTAAATATTAGAATTTTAAAAATAAAAAGTTATTTTACTAAAACAAACATTTTATATTTTAGTAAGGCCATAATAATGCAGTACACACGTCACATGTTCACTCTAAATAAACTCATAAGCAACTTTGTACCCAAGAAATGAACTACCGCTGAATTTCTACCGAATCTATGACGTGGGTGCTATTAAGGCTCATCGATTTTTTTCTTGACGAGTAATGCTCCATCAAGTGCCACACTGTTCCAATTTATTACTCCATTGTCATTTCATTTTCAATGCATTAATTTATCTAACAATATCCCTCAATGCCAATAAAACTCAAAACCTCATTCAGACTCAATCACTCCTGCACCTCTTCTCTTTATTTCTACACTCATAATTAATCAAGCCTATGCCCTTATTTCACCTTAAGATCAGCTAACCAAGATGGAGAAAAATATCAGAAGTTGCTGCTATAGTGAAGGTTCAACCTCCACTCTCAACAAGCAAGACGATACTAGCAAGGTAAACTCTCTAGCACTGCAGGATCTCATGTTACAGGCTAAGCTTAGTGGTGATTTCTGTGAAATGAGGGAAAAGATATCATGTGTTAATGACTGCACTTTGAGGTCCAGAAGGGAGGCTTTGGATGAATACCCTAGGTTGTCACTTGATGGTGGTAGGGATGGCATGAAGAGGCCAAGTTTAGGGAACATAGAAGGAAGAAGATCAGGTTGTTGTGAAGGAAGAGTACAAGAGAATAATGAGTTAGAGTCACCCTCCAAGTTTAGGTTTGGTGAGGGTATGTCTTTAGCAGGGGAGAGTGTGGTGTGGTGTAAACCAGGTGTTGTAGGAAGGTTAATGGGCTTAGAGGCTATGCCATTGCCAGTGAGTAGCATAAGATCTGACACCAGAGAAAAGATCATTGCTGTTTTTAGGATACAAAACCGAAGAAGAAAATTAGAGTGGCTTGAATTTTGAGACATCCCTAGTAAAAAAATTATTCAATAAAAATAAATAGTTGTTACATTTATTAAATTAGATATTATTTTAGAGACTAAACAAATTATTGATTTTTAAACGAATTTCTATTGTTGATTGTTTTTAAATTAATATTTAATTAGTTATCAAGGTTTTAACTACCAATTATTTAAATTTCAAATTTGATAGCAAAACCTTTATAACTAATTAGATATCAATTTATAAACTATTTATCAATAATAAAAACTAATTTAAAAATCAATAATTTTTTTAATATAGTATCTAACTTAATAAATAAAGCAACTATTTTGTTTTGTCTCATCATCACTAACAAATGATAATGGGGTTATAGTTGAATTAGGGAACCGATTATGTGGAAAAGTTTAATGGAAGTGAAGGATATTTGTTATTCTATTTTATTTAGTGGTGATAAAAGTTTGATACCATGTTAATGGTATTCTGCCGATAAAAAAAAATGTTAATGGTATTCTACTTTTCAATTTATTATTTGCTTCTTTTGTAGTAGATTCACAATCAAATCTTGATTTAAATTAATGTAATTGTTATGTTGCTTTGCTCTCTCATTCGTAACTGTTTCCTAAGTCTGTGACGTCTATTAACATGAAAACAAACAATTATTGGAGGTATTGGCATTAAAGAATAGTTTAAGACAAATGAAATTTCTTATATTACATGATTTCAAATAAAATAATAACATATTAAATATTTTTATCTAATAAACGACCTCCAAATTATGTAAACCTAATAAAAAAAAGCAGGTTAACACCATAAGACTTTTTTAATATAGTTAATGATTAAATCTGATTGAATTTTTGGTGTTAAATAATCAATTTTTGGGATTCAATTTTTAGAGTTCTTTTTTAGAGATGCACATTATATAATTCTGCCAGACTTAATATATTCCATACGGACTAGAAGCTCAGACATTTATCTTAAAATGACGTATCTGTGTCGGACATACGTATCGGTGTCGACACTCGTAGGACACTTATCGGTTAAGTATTCAATTCAAAAAATATTTGTTGGATTTTTGAAAATTTTAGCATAGTTTTAACACAATTTTAAAAGGTATAAATACAATAATTTTCTAAAAACTCAAATTTTTTATATAAATTTTTATTATGATTATAAAAATAAGGAACAAATTCTTTTGAACCGGTCATGAAAAATATCTTACCTGTTCTCAAAAGAATCTGAAACATATTTTTACACATAAATATTTATTTTTAATTTATATAATTCAAAATTATATAATATATAGATTCGTGTCTCCGTGTTTTACATTTTAGAGATTATATGTATCTCCGTCTCCGTCTCCGTCTCCGTATCCGTGTCGTGTCAGTGTCTGTATACGTATCTATGCTACATAGGTGTAGAGTCTAAATATTTTAATATTATTTTAAAATTTTAAAATTATATAAATATAATGTACAAATAATAATTAAAATGTGTATTACATTAACATGTTGCATAGTTGTATTTGCAGATTTAAAAAATAAAATACCAATACCTAATTTACGTTTGTATCTCTTGCTCAATAATGAGATGCAAAGACAGATTTGGAAGAAAGTTATATTTCACGTCTTCTTTCTAATGAGAATAAAGAAGAAGAAAATGAAAGTAAAAATAATGAACTTATATATTTTCCAACATAAAACTAATATAATATGCACTATAAGAAAATCATGAAATAGAAACAAATATTTAGAGACCAAAATAATTAGTTACAATAGGAACTAAAATAGAAATCATTTTAGAAACTAAAAAAAATTTTCTAAATTAGTTTCTATTATTTTTAAATAATTTTTAAATTGATATCTAATTAACAACTAAAGTTTTAACTACCAATTATTTAGTTTCTAAATTTGGTAGCAAAAATCTTGGTTGCTAATTAGATACCAATTTAGAAATTATTTAAAAATAATAGAAACTAATGTTGGAGATCCCGACTAGAGATAAGGACCTTTCATTGTATATAAGTGGGTGCAGACCTCAATCTCATGAGTTGGTTTTATGGGATTGAGTTAGGTTTAAAGTCCACTTCGTAATAACTAATTTAGAAACCAAATTTCTTTTTAGTTTCTAAAATGGTTTCTAATTTAGTTCCTATTGCAACTAATTATTTTGGTTTCTACAAATTGGTTTCTATTTTATAATCTTCTTGTAGTGATGTTAAGTATATAATATAACAAAATTAGTTATATTTATATTTATAATTAATTATGTTATCTTATAACAAAATTGATTATGTTTACAATCAATTATTTATATTATATAATAAATAATAAAAATAAAATATTAAAATAATAAAGTTAAGACTGATTCGGTAGTCTTCTTTCAGTCTATAATAGATGTTAATAACAAAAATGATAACATTTTAACATAATAATATTATTAATATTATTTTATAATTTTACTATTATTAATATTTCTATTTCTGTTATTTATAAAATTATTATGATATTATTAACCCAAACAGTAAATAGTTTCACTGAATTGCAAGTTTGTATCAACAGTTTATTGACATTAAGCGATGTCCCTTTTATCTAGCACATTTATGTATATTTTTTAAAATGACAAACACTTATACGTTACTAGACATAAAGAAAATGTAGAAATAAAGAAAATGTAGAAGACGAAGATATATATTTATATTATATAATTAAATTATGTAAATTAATAATAAAGATTTTATAAGAAAATGTAGAAGACGAAGGTATACATTATAAATTATGCAAATTAATAATAATGTATATAAGTATGTTTATGTAGAATTATTTTTATAGAAAGATATTTTTTATGATTTATTTTTATAATTATAATAAAATTTTATATAATAAATTTAAATTTTAAAAAAAATTAATGTATTAAAATTATGTTAAAATTATTAAAAAAATTAATATTTTTGACTTGAAAATTTCACATATATCTATTTTAAGAAATATCTTACAGGTGTTCAATAAAACGGACGCATATCTAACATATCAATACATATTCTCTAAACAAACAAATAAACAAATATTCATGGATACACCATTTAAAATGCGTGTTTTATGTATTTTTTAAATAATTATTTAAAAAACAATATCAAAGAATTAAAAAAAGTGACCGAAATAGTAAATATTTTCTTAAAAACGACATTTGGAATTATTTGGCAATGAATTTTAACTCCCACCAACCTTTTTCTATTTCCTGTTTGTCTCTAAAGTCTAGGATAAGACTTCATGGTAGGCCCCTTTGGTTTGGATAAGCACAAGTAAGACAATGGCGAAAAAAAAATACAGACAATAACCTAATTTCAGCTTTCATTTCTTTTTAATTTAAAAATTAAATTAAAAAAATATCTAAGGATAAGCTTTGATAAAGGTTTGTCCAAAATACAAATCAATCGTAAAAGCTGAAAAGGACAGAATATCAAATTTATTGTTTTCTTTTTCCTAAAGTTAAATATCAAGACAGAAAAGTCAAGGTTTTGGGATATTAAATTTTCGATATTCAAACTACCGATAAGATATCTCTATCATTGTTACATCCTTTATTTATTTTTAAAATTACTGTTAGTGAACCCCAAAAAATCAATTATTACCAAATAAACACTCATCAATGCGTTATTACTATAACCCATTAAATTCATCTATATGTTTATCCAAAACAAATATCACCCGATTATCCTAATCAATAGGTCTAATAAACACTCACACTCATTAGGATAGGATATGACGAATCTAATAAACACTCAGTAGGATAGGATATGACGATGCACAATAAACACTTACTAAGACGAAGCAGACTACGAAGCAGACTTTAAGTCTAACTCAACTTCATAAAACCGGCTCAAAAAATTAAAATTTGCATTCACTTATATACAATTAAATATTCTGATATCTAGATAGATTCTATCACTACAAACTTTCAAAGTCATAAAACATAATATTTTAACACAATTTTATTTATTTTAATATTAATATTTAACAAAAAGGGGTAGAAAGATTAACCAATGCCAAAGTTTAAGGCATATCTGGCTAATTAACAAAACTTAAGAACAAACAAAACATAACATGCTAGTTATTTAGCATTTTACATTCACTTGCTCACGAAAAACATACACACTGGTAACACTTTAGTCAGTAACAGACCAATAATTCTCGACACATAATGATAGTAGATGCCAACGTGGCATGCGATCCACGAAAAACGACAATATTTACATGCAACCCACGCGCCTCCTACACCCCTCAGCGGTGACTGCTCCTGGTCTCTCCACTGTACAGCCTGCAATCAAATACAACCACTTTCATCTCAGCCGTCGATTTAAGTCATACAAGATCAGCCGTTGATTTCTCACTAGATCTAACTGTCTACATCACCCCAGTCGTGGGTTCTAAATAAAATGCATCGCACAAACAAAAACAAATGCATAACAGTGTTATATGTGACAAGTAAGTGCTAGATCTAATGCACTTAATAGAAAGAAAAAAACATTGAATTTTTTTGACAAAAACATGACTAATCTTCTGTCATAATATTATGAATCAACTTGTTATCATCTCTCTATATATTTGTATGCATGCAACGTTGATATGATGAAGAAAACCTAGAACGGGTAATAAGTTGAAGAGAAGACTAGGAAAATATAAGTAATAATTGATGATTGTTGTTCTTGAGGTTTGAGGTGTGTACACGTACCAGTCGTAGACAGTGGGAGTGTTGGGAAGAGGTTTGTCAAACATCTGAGCACCGAGGGTCTTGGTGGCAGAGTTGCTTCCAGGATGGAACACGCTCCTCCAAACGTTGTCAGCTTTGCGTCCCGATCCCGGTGTGGTCGGTGTGGTGGGAGTCAAAGGGGTGCTCGGTGTGTTCGGCATCGACAAGCTCTTCTGCAACCTGCTACTTTCTCCTTCATCTACATATCCATCAATTTCAGAAACGTTAAAACTAGAACATCTCAACATGTATCTATATATATTATGATTATTATTCATCTGTTGTTGTGTATGTATAAAAGGGTGCACCAGTTTTGAGGGTGGTGAGTTTTCTGAGCTTGCCAAGGCCACGCTCGGGTTGAGGGCCAGCCACAACATCATCCCAGAGTTTCTCTAGCAGAACCATGTTTGAAGGAAGGAAGGAATTGTGATGAAAAGTGAGTAATTGGGGATGTTAAAAGTGGTTGTGGACACTGTATATATAGAGAATGATGATGTCTAAATATAAAATATCTTTGTCCAAAATGGGATGGAGTGATGTGGTGCATCCAAGTGTAGGTTGTTTTGGTTAGGATGTGATGATGGGGAGTGGATATAGTAAAACAAATGAGTTTCCTCACAATTGTGGATAAGGATGAAGATTTGGTAAATTTGTGGGAGAATGGGTTTCCTCACAAAGATGAAAGATGAAAGATGAAAAATGTATATTTAGATGTGTGGTTTGTCCTATTCTCAGTGATGTGGGGTATGTGGTGATGGGATAAGGACTTTAATTGATGGTGGGCCCCATTCTTTGATGATTCCTATTATGTATGTTTCTTTTAATCATGCAGTGGTCATGTGATGTTGGGCATGCCTATGTATGGATACTACAAAGGGGAATCATCTAGATCTGGGATAAAATAATTATTTTATGTTATACATCTAAAAAAATAACTAAAAAAATAATTGGAAAATTTCCATTTTTTTTTAATGTTTGACCATATTTCTAAAATTAAATGTTATTGATGGCTCTAAATCACAATAATTTTTTAACAGTAAAGTACTCGCAGATAAAGTTCTTTATTCTTGGTTCTGGTAATAAATACAAGTAAGATTATATCTTGACTTCATTTTGGCAAAATATAAGACTTAAAAAATTAGTTTAATAATATAATATATGTTAATATTTTAAGTTAAAAATAGAACATTTTATTCAAATGTTAATATAATTGGTTGTTAAATATTTTTTATGGATGGGTATATCCTAAGTACAATCAAACAAGAAAAATTATCTAATTATTAAGTCGTGACTAATTACAATTACAATATAAAGTTATGCTACGATATTTTAAGCTTCGTTTGGGATGTTTACAATTTTTTTTTATTTTTGGTTTTAAACTTGAGTTTGGACTTTTCAGCACAAAAATAATAAGTTCACAACTGACCCAAATCCTAGCAATAAACTGTGTGATCTAGAAATATATTTCTATATTATTATCTGAAAATGTATTTTGTATTATACAATTTAAAATATAATTTTAAATTATGCTTTTGAATAAAAAAAATAGATTCTAAATGATGTAATTTATTTCTGAATTCAATTGGAGGTATATTCTATATTTTACAATTTAAGGCACATTTATGAATATCACAATCCAAAATAAAACATATTTTATATTTTTCCAACAAGACACAGAGATGCAGAAAAAAAAGAACATGAGGGGAGGAAGAAATAGCCCAAGCCTTGTGATTTGATTTTAATTTAAAAAAAGAAAAAGGTGAAAGTTGAAGAATGTAGGGCCTAACCTACTGTAGCTTGTGACAAACATTGGGCTGCTTCTTCCTGCACCTCCATACCTTCTTGTGCCACCCCCATATAGTTTTTATATTCCAAAAATACCCTTTATTAATATTCCAGATTACATAATCCGAAAGTCTTTTTCTAGATCCAGAATTAGCTTCTGGATTATGTAATCCAGAAGCCTTTTGTGATTAGCTTCCGGATTACATAATCTGGAAGTCTTTTCTATACATAAAATTAGCTTCGGATTATGTAATCCGGAAGCCTTTTTTTTCAGAGAAGTGATTAGCTTCTGGAATACATAATCCAGAAGTTTTTTCTAAATATGAGATTGACTTCCGGATTATGTAATCCAGAAATATATTCAGATTACATAATCCATAGGCTTATTTCAAATGCAAAAAAGAGTTACGGATTTTATAAATCTCAAGAACACTTTCGGATTCAAAAACAACTTCCGGATTATGTATGGAGGTGGCACAAAAGAGGAGAAAATGGTATTTTTACATTTAGTATGGGGGTAGCAGAAGAAGGTATGGAGGTGTAGGAAGAAAGAGTCCAAACATTGAGCTCCTCACAACTTGACTTAACCTTACTCAATGAGATATTGGGTTTCAACTTAACAAGAATCACATTCGGCCATTTTTAGCTTGATTTGGGCCGAGTAAAAAAATTGTGCACGTAGAGTTCCCATATAAATTGCTTGTAATTAATGAATTCGATATTGGTTAATGAAATATAGAGACTTCATATCTAGAAAAGCATAATTAGGCTATTTACTACAGGTTTGAATTCAAGACTCAAAACATTTAATGTTCAATAGTTGAATAGCATAATTAGTCACCTCGGCATCAACCATCATTCGTGCAATGCAAAAAAAATAGGCTATAACCTTAATCTTTCGGCCACATAAAGGACCTATTTCCATACTGGAAGTACTCTAGAGTTTTTCCATTAGAAATGTAATTTAGAACAAAAACTCTAGTATCTTAATTTTGTATCCAAAGAAGCCCAAAATCATAAAGTAAGGGTTAAACCAGCTTTCGTATTTCAAGCCCACAAATTATAAAATACAAATAACTAGAAATTCATATTTTTATAATGTGAAAACATGAAGGTAGTAATCTAAATTTACCTTTTTCCTTAGTTGTTCATATTATCATACTTCGATACTAGTAACGTTATATTCCTCATTAGACCTCTTTATCATTCAACCTCTAAAAACATCACAGTACACTTCTATCCGATTATTAAAAAGGCATGCACAATTGCAAAACTTGTGTTCATTCCTAATCCAAGGAAGGGTCGGGCAGTTTTAATAGTGCCTCTTCGAGAAAGCAAGTATACACTTGTTACCAATTGAAAATTATCAAAGCAATTCAATGACAACTTGGGCTAGTGCCCAATGTCAATCGTCGCACGTAGGATATTTAACATGTTAACCAGATTAGAAAACGACAGAGAAACATATTAACTGATTTCAGAGTAAAGTAGTAAGAAATAATTTCTCCATCATATCCTCGTAGGATCAGCCACTTGAGTAAGCTAGGCTGTGTAACCAGTAAGCTGATTAAGATTTGACAAGGCATTCAGAAAGATTATACATATGTACATACACACTATATCTTCCAAATATCCACCAATACACGCAATTCAAGACTCCTCAATCAATATGCGGGCCAACCGGAAGATGCTATAAACCTCGAACTAAAGATGACAAACTTCATACACAAACTGAGGCAATTGGCTACGTATGCATCGAAGAAACTTGATGAAAGATAATGTACAGATCATGCCCCTTGTGTAACTTTATCTTTGTTCACCCATTATGATTTATCATTCTTTCTTGATCCAACATGTTAACTTCTCAGGAATTACCCTTAAAATTTCAATATGCGTATTGGTGTATCCCCTCCGCCGCCACATGGCGGACAACAACAAAATAATGAAAAAAACAATAACAACCTCAACCCGGCAAAACACATTCCAACTGAATTAAAAACTGGTCCCTAAGTCTTGCGTGTTTCTGCATACATACACAAGTTTTCAACCAGCATTGCCGTCTTGGTTATAAATCAATGGACGGGAACAAGGTCACCTCCAATGTTGCGTATGACAGCATTGCATATTCATTGGACTCGCTCTCTTTTAGTGGCCTTGTTTCTTCTATTCAAAATCATCAACCAAAGGCCCCTTCTTCTCCTAACCGGGTTGAACACTACCTGGTAAGCAAGCATGACCGCGAATTTGAATTTACAAGCACTAAAACTTGAATTCTGCTGTCAGTCCAATCAAGATCACTCCAGCAGACAAACTTATTTCCAATGGTCAACTTCGACCACAAGCACTCCCTATCCAAACAAATCAGATTCTGATCACAAATCCACCCAGCTCCTCGAGCTCGTTACAAGCAACCCATAGCAGTAGTAAGATGTCATGCGGTAAAACAGGCAGCAATATGAAATGTCATGAACATAACAAAGCAAGAAAGCATATAAACAAGAAAAGGCCGGAGACCAGGAAATGGTTTGGCCAGAAAATGAAGTCTCTTCTATCACCATGCCGACAATGCTGGACTGTTAAGCAAGGTGCTGTTAAAGCTCAAAATAACCAAGATAAAATCTCAAAATTTACTGACACAAGGTTTATTCTCTGTGATTCGTTCATGCAAGACCCAAAAATGTAATCAGAAATCTATCTTTTTATAGCTAAATGGTGTCCAAGGAGAATACAGGTGACATGCTTCATTTCAAAGTCAGTCAGTAACACCAAATGATCAACGTTATAAACCTGTACACCAGGAATAATATCTATCATTTTTTGTTTTTATTTGGTTGATTAAAACTATAAAAGATTCTACTTCTATGCACTTGTTCCGCCATTTATTATAAGTTTTGCCATTTTTTACTTTGTCAGCTCAAGATATTAATATGCTCAAATACACATTTAAGGTGCTGCTACCTGCAGGTTTAAGTATCTACATGTTGAGCATTACTAAGAAAAGCTCCAGCACTTTGGCATCTCGAGCCTCTAAAGAAAGAAAATCTCTTCCTACTTAAGATGCGGGGATGTGCCTACTATCTTAACTACTGATAATAGTGATATTTAAATTATCATGCATAAGCAACGGCTACTAAAGCCTGGTGCAAGGATGCTCATTTTTTGAAAGGTGAATTGTAGAAGTTGACCAATAAAACTCAGAAATCAGAATGATAGCTGATGACACTGGAGCATAAAAATGGTTAAGCAACTGCAGTATTCACATTGCATGGCTAGGTATAGAATAAATGCTTAAGATTTCTATGCTTCTAAAATTTTCAGATGCATAAATAAGGTGTGCATGCATTTTGATACAAAATTCATGATTATGTGTAAGTTCATCCAAATTTCATTCTTAGAGTGCAATTGATTGTTTATGTAAAATGTAAAAACTGAATACAGGAAATATAAAGACTCACGAAGTAAATGTAGCATAAGATAACAATGCTAATTGTTGAATGTAACAGGCTTAGCCCATATTTTCGGTTATTCAGTTATTATTATTTCCATTTATAAATAAACAACCCTAGAGCATAGGGTTAGGGTTCAACTTTTTCTGGTGAACCCACTGTTCATCGATGTTTTCCCGTGCCATCGTTGCTGCTCCTCCGCCTCTGCTGCTCTGTCGTCACCATTGATTGGGTTGGCGACTAGATCTGCCCTTGTCATCTATGGCTTCTTTTGCCGTCACTATACATGATTCGTCTATTTATACTAATTAAGTCACTGTTTATCTTTTCATTGAAAAATTGGATGGAACTAATTATGACACTTGGGTCCCGGGCCTCGGATACTAAATTATGGCTTAAGAGTCAAGGTTATGTTGATCATCTTACCTAGTGTGTTCCCAATGTTGTTGAAAATGTGTGGTTTCCCGTTGGTTGAAAATTAATGCTCAATTATGCAAGGTTATCAAATCTATCATTCACTCATCTTTAAAACAAATTTTTCATGCTTATGAGACGTGTTCAAAAGTTTGGGAATAGGCGAAAATTATTATACACCAATGATACTCGACGTCTTTATGGTGTGTGTCAAAATCTCCTCACCGTTGTTGCTTCCAAACGTCTTGGAAGGTACAATGGTTGAATATCTGGATAAACTTCATGCTCTTCATGATTTTAATGAGTTATTGCCTCCTGCCTCCACCACTCCTTCTCAAGAACTAGAACAAAGGTCCAAGTTCTTCATGTTATTTGGCTTACATGACCTTCATGATGATTATTCTTATGTCCGTGATTAGATTTTGGGATCTCTAGTTTTTCCCAATTTTACTTCCATTTGTTCTATGGGTGTGTCAGGTAAACACACTACTAATATACCTCCTCTTGCGGATGACTCTTCTAGTTTAGTCTCTCAGCATAATGATTGCACTTGCCCTCACAAGTCGGGCAAAGGGCGTCACAAGTGTGACCATTGTGGCAAGCTTGACCATAAAACCGACAGGTGTTATGCCTTACATGGCCGTCCTTCTAGATTAGGTACAATTTTCCAAATGGCTCTTGTGCAACCTTCTACCGTGGACCTTACTTCATCTTCATCCGATACCTTAGGCCAGCCTACTATTTTGAATGAATTTCTTAAATGGTATGAGGATCGTCAGAACTTTGGTTCCACTGTTTCTGTTGCACATTCAAGTACATCTTTTGATGGCCTCACCCGCTCCATTTCTCTTGGTCCTTGGGTTCTAGACTCAGGTACTACAAATCACATTATTGGTAATAAATATTTTTTCTTTTCTATGTCTACCTCCAGTTGTTTACCATTTGTTACCACAACTAATGGCTCTAGGGTCTTATCCCATGGTGTTGGAACTATTCATTCCCTTCCTTCTTTATCTATTGATAATGTTCTTTATGTTTCTAGGTATCCCTTCAACTTATTATCCATTAGTCGTCTAACTTATTCCCTTGATTGTGTTATTTATTTTACAAAAAGATTTTGATTGTCTTATTTGTAGCCATAACCTCTTTATCAACTGGATGTCAAAAATGTTTTTCTTAATGGGGTTTTGCAGAAAAAAAATTATATGGAGCAACCTGCTGGTTTTGTCGCATTGAGGCAGATCATTCATTTTTTTTACCGTCACTCAAGTGTTGGGTGTATCTATCCAGTAGTATATGTTGATGACATTGTTCTTACAGGTAATCATCACCATGACATCTCTGAAATAAAACAACATATTTGTCACCACTTTCAGAAGATCTTGACAAACTTAAATATTTCGTGGGGATTGAAGTAGCACAATCCAACAATGTTATTGTTATCTCTCAAAGGAAGTATGCTTTGGATATTTTGGAGGAAACTGGATTAATGAGTTCAAATCCTGTTGACACACATGTGGATCCTACCGTCAGACTCATACCTAATCAGAGAGAGTCTCTCTCAGATCCTGAGAAGTAAAAAAGATTAGTTAAAAATTGAAATACCTTATTGTTACTCGTTCTAATATTTCATTTGCAGTTAGTGTGGTGAGTCAATTCCTTAATTCCCAATGTTTTGATCATTGAAATGCAGTCATTCGTATATTAAAGCTATTGTGTTCTTCATAGAGGAAACTTAATCTCATCAGAGGCAATAAATAAAATGTAGTTACTAGATTTAGAGCAAAGACTAATTATAAGGCTATGGAAGCCACAACATGTGACTAATGTGACTTTGACAATTACTTTAACCATTAAAGTTAGGGTATGGCAATGATGAATTTGATTTGTAATATCCAAGGGTTCTTTGTGTTGCTTTGAATCCAATCTTTCGCAAGAGAACTAAATATAGAGAAATCAATTGTTATTTAGTGAAAAAAAAAAGGTCCCTGCAAGTGAAATTACAATTGAGTCCATCAATTAAGTGAAAAGGTCATATCCTCACCAACTTCCTCAAGGGTTGCAAGGATGCATATATTTCTAACTTGAGGGAGACTACGCAATACAAACATCCCATGTTTAACTAGTTTTCAACACATGTAACATATCATTAGGACTTTATAAGAACTCATTATTGTACCCCACTCATGCAAATATAAATGCAATAGTGAGTAGCCTACATTACATACATTTTCATAAAATCTAATAAAATAACTAGGTACTTTTAACAAAAATCAACCTTGCCAATGACTAAGAGAAACATAGCAGATAGAAGGAATGAGAAAACCCTTGCACATGCCACAAACTATAAGAAAATATTGACCCAGGTCTTAAATTAAATAATGACATTCACAAAGGCATAGGTTTAAATGATGGAACAAAGAATTATCGATGATTAAGCAAAATGAGATGATTACCTTACTGATAAAGTTCATAATTTCTCTTAACATTAGCTAATCCATGGTTGAAGAGTAACAAAAATATGTCATCCATAAAGAAAATAAGCTTAAATCAACAACTAAACTATGATAAACAAAATAAAAGAACAATACATCAGATTAGTAGGGGACTTAAACCAGCAGTTATTACCAAAATTTTCTCTATAGTCAATGATAAGTATAACAAAAAACCTTGATGAAGCAAAAGAAAAATGAATGTTAATATTAACAAATGTGACTTTGAATGTTAATATTAACAAATGTGACTTTAAAAGACCTTTTCTACAAATTGCAGCTTCTAAACTCTAGTATCTTGAAATGCTAAGAATTTGTTAAACTACATAAAGGTTTTATATAAATTGCTATAGTGATGTGGTGGAGTTGCACTAGGCAACTATAGTGTGACCATTGTAGCATTGCAATTTAATGTAGTGCCCATCATGAACAAGAATGATTGTAGCATAGGTATAGTAGTGTTGTGTGCTCATTAAAAAATTTGAAGACTGACACTAGGGCTTCTTGGGGGAGCTATTTTTGGAATTTCAATTTCCAAAATTCTCTCTCAATCCAACCCTTGTTGAGGTGTATGATATCTCTTAATCCAACAAACTTGTTTTTGCTTTGTCTTATCGAACAACTACCTTCTCTGCCTTTGTTTTCTATTCTCCATATAGTGGTTTTTGGTTTATTTGACGGCTGACAAAGATTAATTCCTACATCTAATTTCTCTTCTCTTCGACAAAAGCATCAAGCATGTGGTCAATAGAGTTTCTAACAACTTTGTCTAGATACTCTTCTCTATTCTCTCTAATGGACCTTGATCAATTTCTCAATTCAATGACCATTGCCTTTTTTCTTCTCATACCTAGAATGATCCTCTAAAAAAAGAAGGCTTTGCTAGCATCCGTTACTTCTTGTGGATTGGTTACACCACTGATGACAATCTTGACATAGCATGACAATGGAGTAGTTTGAAAGATCTCCATGATACAAAGGATGTTGTTGGATATTTCACATCAACTAGTTATAAGACAATTACAATATATAATTGGATCAAGATGTTACTCTGTCTTTTCTATAATTCATTCTGATATTTGGGATCCAAGTCGAGTTTCATTATTTTGTCACTTTTATTGATGATATTCTTAGTGTACTTGAGTTTACTTTGGAATATCTTTGTGTGTTTCCTTAATGAATTCAAGAACCAATTTTGCTAAGTAACCAAGATCTTAAGGAGTGAAAATGCCAAGGAATACTTTTCTTCAGGTTTTATCACTATTTTAAACTCACATAGCATTTTACACCAGTCCACTTGTCCTCATACACCTTAGCAAAATGGTATTGCTAAGAGAAAGAATGGACACCGTTGAAATTGCTCGTAACTTGTTTGGTGCCAATACACCCGCCCATCATTGAGGTGATGCAATTCCTACTGTCTATTATGTTATTAATAAAATGTCCTCTTCTTCTTTGGGCAATAAAGTTCCATACTATATTGTGTTTCCAAATGAACCTCTGTTTCACATTTCTCCTCAAGTTTTTGGTTGTATGTGTTTTGTACATGATGTGTGTCCCAGTTTGGATAAACTTTCAGCCCCGTCTATCAAACATATCCTTTTAGGATATTCTTGTCTTCACAAAGGGTATCAATGTTATTCACTAGACACTAAACGATATTACATGTCTGCAAGTTAGGATATTCTTGTCTTCACAAAGGGTATCAATGTTATTCACAAGACACTAAACGATATTGCATGTCTGCAAGTGTCACCTTGAGTGACTTCATGAACATTTTAGTTAGTTGGTTGTTAAAGCTGACAAAACAATGAGAAAGTTTCACACATTGACTTGGTGTATGTGTGTGAAGATGTCATGTCAAGGGACTAGCAAAGCTTCAAGTATCAATTGGATGCAAATGCGTGACACGCATAGAAATTGAAGCACATGGTAACAGTTGGCCATGAGCCAAGCAACATAGTGGATACAAAGAAGGGAACCTTGATCACAAGGTTGGCTCATAGGTTGGAGTACCACCAAAGAGCAAAAATGTTTAAGGGCATAATGATTGTTAAAGAGCGAAAATGTTTAAGGGCATAACGGTTGTTAAAGAGAAAAAATGTTTAAGGGTACAATAGTTGTTATTAAAGAGCAAAAATGCTTGAAGACCACACTGGAGTGCAAAAATGCTCAAAGAGCACAACGACTACCAAAGAGCAAAAGTAATGAGAGCTTGATGACTACCAAAGAGCAAATAAGAGCATGACAACTGCCATAGAGCAAAAATGTAGCAATGGGTGTTGTTTAACCAAGAGAAGAAGTTGGGGTGACAATGTTAGAGCAAATGCTTCTAAAGAAAAAGAATCAACAGGAAGATGGTACCACTTGGAAAACGTATTCAAAGGATTGTTTGTAATTGTATATCCTGTACATGTGAGTATTCTAATTATAATGAACAAAATATATTTGCTCTAGGACTAATTATTCTAATTATATAAGGAACAAAATCAATAGCCATTATGGGAAGCATTTGCTATGATGAATGTCATGAATTTTCTATAACTTTTATCATTTTAAGACTTATGTACACAGTATATTTTATATAAACTGCATAAATATTTCAATATAGCGGTTATTTCGCTATCCTGCTATATCGTTTTTGGAGCCGGCAATACCCACCGTCATCCGGGTTTTAAAGCACTGAACTATAAAAAGTATTGAACATCAATACATTTACAATAATTTCCAGATTTCGGACACATGAAAACAAAAAACAGAATGCATCCCATCAGTCTTTCCAGGTAGCTGCCAAAGATCTTCAAACGCTTGAAAATTAGACCAACTGCTATTTAAACAATTAAATGTAATCATGTAAATTAAGGAAAAATAAGATATCCTCATAAACCATGCAATTCATGCAAGTTTACTCTAGAATGGAACAAACAAAAGAAGGCACATATAAAAAGATAAGTAAATACTTTGAAAGAAAATTCAAAACCAAAACATTCCAAATCAACCTTCTTTATGAAAAAAAGAGCCTCAGACAGAATTTTTCACGAACTAGGATCAGGCAATTGATCAGAAACTGTACAAGAAAGGTGTTCTGGCTTGCATATCAAGATTTGCCATATTTGTTGACATATCCCTGCAAATCAAAGATATTTCTATTAAATGAAGGACATCACAATCAAACAATATCCATGTACTTACATATTGGAAAATCACTATAACTGCTAGAAATGAAAAAAAGAGACTTACATTGACCAGCTTTGCAATTTTCACCCGACTTGAAGAAACATATTGCTTGGCAGTATCTATGGTCGGAATCTGATGGGGCTCTATGCTGCTAACAACCTTGTCAACAGATTTTCTGACTATCATAATATATTCATCCTTGCTGAGACGACCCTCATGCCAAACTGGTTTTAACAACTCTTTTACATGATCAACAAGAGCTGCACGTAACATTTTTAGTGCCTTCACTTCCTTCTGCATGCTGCCATCCATCGGAAAGTCAACATCCATTTCATGATTTTTCTTATCCCTGTCTCCTCTCTTTTTTTTGTGCCCTGATCCTTCGCTGTGATGTCTAGTATCATGCTCAGTCATGTCTCCCTCTTTTTTTGTATTATCTGCAACACCAAAGGTATTTTGTCCTGTGCCAATTTTACCATTTTGATAGTTTACATAAGTTCCCGATGTTATCTCTGTTTCAGTAGGAAGATAATCTTTTTCATGAGGAACAGAATTTTTGTTTGTCTCAGTTTCATAAACTTTATTATGAGAAGATACAGAACTTTTGTCATCATTAAGACTGGACATGTGTTTCCCAACTACAGCAGAATCACCATATATCGGAGCCTGTGTTGAAGTCTGTCTGTTAGATCCTTGAATTAAAAGGGAAGCCTTCAAAGACCCATCCCCTATATTAGGTATCTCAATGCTATCTCGAAGAGGGTCATAAAGATCTCCAGGAGATGATACATTCATGGAAGTAATAAAAAAGGATGGCCGGAAGGGCACAGAAGGTTCCCAATCATAAGAACAGATTTTTGATTTATATCCAGTGGGATAAGATGGAGCCCTGGACGAACTAACTAGAGGAAAATCTTCCTGCCCTGTACCAGAGAAAGTGGACTTAGATGTGAGATATTCTTTATTAGTGCTCAAAAGCTTTTGAGAGTTCAGATTACCAGCCCCCAAAGATGAACTTAAAGACAATGAACATCCCGATTGAGCAGAAATTCGATGAGAGAGAGTGACATACTTGAATTTGGTGAATGGCTCAAAAAAGTGGAAGCATATCCTTTGTACATATGTTGGTTCCGAAGAGTGGCCATTCCATCCTGCTTCGGGCTGAAATAATTGCTTGTTGAACTAAATGCAAATCTATTCTCTGGAAACAAGTTGTCCCTCAGCTTAAAGTTCTGTTTTTCTTGAGATGGATGCCAACTAGGGGTTTCTTCTTGCTCATTCTGTGTGCTCATATTTAAAGGAAACTCAGAAGAATGCAAATATATGCTTTAAAGCTAAGCATTAAATGAATCTAGAGTACTAACCATCCTTATTCTCTGAACATTTTCCCTAACACCTGTTACAGAACAATATCTTCATTAGAAATATGATTACAGAACAAATTTCCTGAATAACATGACCAAACAAGTTATATGGTATACCTTCTTCCACTTTCAATTTTCTCTTCTGATGAACAGTAGCTAAGTCAGCTTCAACCTCCTGATCTGTCTTATCCACACTATCTTTAATATGAAGAAAGCTACAAGAACTACCTCTGATACACCATCCCTTAGCAAAAAAATCACATATAATTTTTGGTCGTTTGTTTCTGTTTTTATTCTCAGCACTGGGAGACAGACTTCTAGTCCTACTATTCGGAGGAGTTATCAGTAAAACCTAATGGTTAGCATATGAACCAATTTAAACACACTGATAAAAGACAGAAAACTACTTCTAGAAGAGACAGCATGCAGTATGAATTGAACTTTGGTAATATTACAATGTAAAAGAACATACTGAACTAAAATGACCAGACCTTGTCAGCATTTGCTTCATATCATCCCTTGACTCCATCTCTAACTGTGTGATATTGTTCCTAGAATTCTGACCACCATTAGCATCCTCAACAAGACAATCTTTGGGAAAGAGGCCAATGACCATATCTTGTCCAGTATCACTAGATGGTTTGGAAGCCCTGGCCCCAGAATCAATATCATTATCATCACATAAATTAGCTTTGCTATTGCAACCTAACTCACTGTATCCCCTGTGTGTTTCCTTCTGGAGAAGGGATCCAGCATTTTCACCGTCAACTTCTAATCCTTTACTTCTGCTATTTTCAACAGAAGTCAGATTTTCTCTTGATTTCGAATGACTTGAAATGTCATATTTCTGGTGAAACTCTTCCTTTTTCGATGTCAGTATCTCACATGAAGGAACAGATATTTTGAGCATGTTATCATTCTCTTCCATGCAATGCACACTAGATGATGGAATTACATCAGAGTTTTCAGCCACAGAAGAATCTGGCCCCAAGTTTTTGTCTTGCTCCTTAGACTCCATATGTAGGCTCAAATCTAGAATGGAAGATAAAAATTAAATCAAGAATACGAAAAATGCATACAGGAAAAGGGAGGAAATAAATATACTAAACAATTTAAGAGTGCCAGGACTCCCAAAAATCCCAGCCCAATTCACACTGCATATTGGAAGATAAAAATTAAATCAAGAATATGAAGGCATAAAGAAAAAGAAAAGAGAGGAAATATTCTGGGCAATTTAAGAGTGCTCTTCTCTCCCAAAAATCCCAGCCCTATCCACCCTGTGCTCTTTTCTAAAAAGGCGATAAAATCAATACAACAGAATCCCCTCTTTTATTCTACCCAATGACAACTGAGCCATTAGTTACTACATCTCTCTCTCTCGGACATGATCCCTGCATTGCAGCTTTTTTTCTTTCTTTATCATGCATAGATCTTAGTTGTTTCAGGATTCCTATTAGTGGAACTGACTAATTTTGATGGGAATTATCCCATTGGATGGTTGGGTATGGTTGATAAATTTTTTAAAAACCCAAATACCAAACCAGAATTGAAAGTGCCGCTAGATTTTGTGTATTGACGAAGCATTAGTGCACTGGTTCAAATACTTGAGGAAGAGCATGTCCAAGACAATGACTGAGAAAAACTGAAAACTGAGTTGTTGAAAAGAATTTCCTGAAGTAGTGTGTGGCAAACCCATTATGAGCACCTTGCAGCCTTGCACCAAAACGTGGTTCTCCTCTCTACCAAACAAAGCATACAAGAGATAACTAATTTGAAGAAAGAAAAAGAATCATGGAAGTTGACCTCTGGATTTTAGGTTACTTCGAAACAAAGTAGTGACAACATAGATAACGGAGAATGGTTATGTTATGTTCTGACACCATGTTAATATTATAGGGTTTTAGGTATAGAGGGAGGAAAAGGGAATAAGACTAAAAACATTGAGATTGATATTGGCTTGATTTGATGTGAAGTGTTACAATGATCAAAAACATAAAGCACTAACCTTATTTATACTAAATACAATAACTTATCCCTAACTAAATAAGGAAACAAACCATGAGCTAATAGGGAGATATGGAAATCAATCCTAGAACTACTACTCTATGACACTATCACACTCTCTATCCATGTTCTTCTATAAAATGGAAAGTACATTGTTTCTTTTTGCTTCCTCTGTGAGTTCTCAATTTTTTGGTGTATGAGTGTGCCTAATATCCTTTTTTTTTTCATCCCAAATTGACAACATGCTTCAATACCACCAATTTTGGACCTTGTTGCTCCACTTAATGCCTATGAGGCTCTGACAACATTGCATCAATGGTAATCAGTCTGTGTCAATCCAATTGATACTTAGAAGTCCTAAATATGAAAGTAGCCTTTTACCAACAAAACATCTTCAAGAAGATAATTCACTAGCTAATCTAGTCATTCTTAATTCACGAGCTTCTGATAATAGTGATAAATAGGTCTTGTGGCAGGGAACAAAAAGGAGTGTGGCTAGCCAATTGTTTATACATTTAGAATGACAACTCTTTTGAAGCAGCCATGGGCAGAACACCATAAAGAAACCAAAAACCAACCAAAAACCAACAAAATCATATTCGATGGTAAATTAGTAGCAGATATATATCCTCAAAGATGTGAACATATTCTACGTCTAGGTTCACCAAAGGACTGTAAAAATTTATCGTTATTATTCACCTTACATAAAAAATTATACAAGTGGACCAATTTGATTACATGTTAGAGATCTATGTTAAATTTTTCCATGACTTTACTGATATATTAAACATAAGCACGTTATATTTTAAAAATACAATCTCGTATTTCATATTCAAGAAAAGTTTATAGAATATACAGGTATGCGCAAAATCTCAGTTTGACAAAGATTGGATTTCAACAGATTGCTTTTTATGTGTCTGTATGGCCTCAAGTTCCTTCAAATTATCTTAAAAGTACAATATGGTTTTATAAAAAGGTAAAGAAAAAAGATAATTAGTACGTAGAGGTTAATTATGAAACGGTATGAATTTTAATGCAGAAGAATTTTATGTAAACTTAATTTTTACTCCAAACCCATATGTATGATTACTAGCTCCATGATTGGTCTAAAATTCTATGTTACTTCTCATACCAATATATCCATATCAAATTGCTTCCCTGAAAGATAAAGCACAACTCTTCTACTAAGTTCATACTCCTAGGGTTTCCATTTTCCCACGCATTCACAAACAACATGGGACATGGAGCAACCATGGCCACCACAAAGTTTGAATAGCAGTGTTTTGTTAATAACAGACATTGTGTTCACAGTGATCGAGTGAGGCATTTTGGAAAACACAATTACCATCAAAAAACAGCATTAATTTGGAAGGTTCTTTTAGGACAAAATTTGATATTTCCCTCCTCCTTTCTTTTCAAAAGGAATATGGGATGTTGTTTACCCAGAGTCCCTTGTCCACACTCACCCCTCCACGAGTTTCCCGCACCTCATACAATTACACAACACTTTATAGCTCTTTTCTGACCAGTTTCCAGGGTCCAGACTTGGTTCTTGATTTTTCCTGTTCAATTACGAAGGCCCATCTCGTTGAACTGAGACTGAACTGTTTTATAAACATACATTAGGGTTCAAAATAGTGGCCCTCACACTATAACATGTCAGCCACTCCTCTATTTGGGATTGACTACTATGAGTTTACCACACTTCTATACGTGGTGACACCCACGCTGTCACCCACACCTACCCACATTCAGCAGTATTTCCAGTGCCACCCACCAATATTTCTCCAGTTCTGAATTTTAGTAATTCTTCGAAGTTTTAAGAAATTATGTCTCTATACTACGTACAAAATTTCAGAATCGCAGCCATCCTACGTGCTATCCTATTACATAAGTTTTAGGGTAGGCTGCAATGCGCTTCTATCCTATCACGTGCTATCCTCCTCTCCCCATCCCCAAGCAAACAGTTCAATAAGAATGGAATAACAAAGTAAAAGAAAAACATCAATATGGCATTTGATATGTAAACACACAAAAAGTCAAAAACTACATAAACTCAATGGCAACATGTGAAACAGTACCAGAGAGAGCAATCAGCAACACGGCATCAAACGAAGTTACAGAAATCATTATTAGGGAAAAAAGAAGCATGTAATTCATGTGTGAAGCGGACAAAATTAAGAATGAAAATCACGATTAATTTATGAATTGAAAAACCTTTTCGACCCTTGTCCTCCCCCACTTCTTCTTTTTGTCGTCCCTCCTTCTCCATTGCTTCTTCCTGTTGCAATTGTTGCTCTTTCTTCTTCTCCTCCACAGTTTTTTCGTGTTGCTGTTGTTGCGCTTTCTTCTTCTCCTCTACTGCTTCGTTTTGTTGCTGCTGTTGCTCTTTCTCCTTCTCCTCCACTGCTTCTTCTTGTCGTTGTTGCTCTTTCTTCTGCTCCTCCACTGCTTTTTCTTGTTGTTGTGGTTGACCTTCCTTCTCCTCCTCCACTGCTTCTTTTTGTTTCTGTTCTTGCCTTTCTTTCTTATCCTCCAATGTTTCTTCTTCTCCTTCCTCCTCTTTGACTTCTTCCTCTCCTTTTACTTCTTGTTCTACCTCTTCCTCTTCATCTACCTCAACTTCTTCTTCTTCTACCTCCACTTCCTCTACTTCTTCCTCTTCCTCCTCTACTTCCTCGACCTCTTCTTCCTCATCTACTTCCTCAACCTCTTCCTCCTCCCCCTCTTCTTCTTCTACTTCCTCTTCTACTTCTTCCTCAATCTCTTCTTCTTCCTCAGCTTCCTCCTCCTCTTCCACCTCCTCCTCCTCTGTTTCTTCTTCGACTTGCTCTTCGTCTTCGGATGGATCGGTTTCGGTATCATCGGGCACAGGAGAATCAGGGAGAGACATTGGATTCGATTTGAACGTGCAGAGAGAGAGGTTAATGAGAAGAAAACCCCTAATTCGATTCGAATCGGGAATCAAGAAAGGGCGCAGAGATACACATTAGAAACCCAAACTCATGATGATATGTGACAACACAATACAAACGGTAAGGAACACTCACAACACCACAATGATTCAGGAATGCTCCGCTGGCGTGCACGTCAGAATCCTGTTTCCAGAGGTGGATCCCACTCACCGCCACGTCTTTTCTCCGACGTGTCGCTCCGATAAACCTAATCCCTCTCTTTCGCCCTATTTCATATCAATGCAGGCGTATCTACCTTTCTCAACAAGTTTTGGGCCTAACACACCACAAACATTACACCACTAAAAACTTTGGGGCAAATTCTTTCTGCAACTTATAAATTATGACCACCACCCTTATCAATTGTGACCTTCACATGTACTTTAAAAAATTTAAAATTTTCCTTCATTCGAATCTTGAATTAAAAAAAATACATTTCAGAAAAACAAATTCAAAATAAAATTTTCTGTTTCAGAAATTAAATTCTGAAATAGAATTGGAACTTTGAAAATCTCAATTCTGAAAGTAATTTCGAAATAAATAAAAAATACCTTTTAAAAAAAATCCAAAAGATAAAATCTGGAAACATATTATAAAAAAAATCCAAAATCTAAACAAGTATTTCAGAAATCTAAATTATAGAAACGAATTCCTAAAAGAAATATCATAATGTATTTTGATATTCAAAGTATTTTTATCATTTTACACAAAGATTAAATGCATAATTTATTATATAGATCACTTCTTTTTTTCTAGTTTAAATGGGAATGGTAAAATGTACTAGCTGCCCTAATCACATGTCACCCATGTTGTTAATATGTCAAACTTTTTTTAATCCATTGTTAAAATAAGATGAAATAATATAGTTAGTTGTTGGTGTCTTTTACCTAATTTTTGGAGATTACGTAATTAGTTATAAATATTTTCTGCTTAACCTTTTCGTTACTATTAATTTCACAAGATGAAATGAAATATTTAATTGTTAGCATGTTTTACTTAATTTGTGGAGATTGCATAATCAGTTATTAATATGTTTTACTTAACTTTTGAACCGCCATTTAGATAAAATGGCATATTTATATGTTAACGTGTTTTACTTAACTTTTCAACTTTAACTAATTGCATTCTTAATTTTACCTAAACATTGATAACGTAAATAGCAGGGTTTTAACCACAGGTAAACTATATAATACTCAAAAGAACAAAATAAATCAAACATAAAAGTTGTAAGCACGCTCCTTTATTTACACTTGGTTTTGATATAATGCAAAAATAATCCAGGTAATTTTTTTATATTATATATATATATATATATATATATATATATATGATTTTATGTGTTTATGAATTATAAGTGCGGGATGGTGTTATTTGTCAAAACCACTTGTATATCAAATATTAATGGCAGAATGCAATATGTTTAAAGTGCAATCTTTAATTTTTTATTAGTTATTATTAATTAAACATTATTAATATATTTTCTAATTTTTTCTTATTTGATACACTTATTAAAGATTAGCATGAGAATGTGCTCAAATTTTTGAAATGTAGTTATTCGTATGGAATTTATTTATTATGTGCTTAAAGTAAGAAAAAATAAATATGTAACTAAATTAATAAAATACACAAGGCAAATAAAATAGTAGATCAAGTTATTAATGGAAAATTAATAAACAATGTTTGATTAATAATAACTAATAAAAATTTAAAGATCGTATTCATTTGGATATAGAACTCTTTATTAATGTTTGATAAACATGTATTTTTATCAAATCACATCATTTCTACCTACCCGAATAATTCATAATCTATTAAACCTATTCATCCAAACTTTTTTTTAAATTATCTAGAATCATGTAAGACATACACGATTGATACATAGATCTATTGGTTTGTATGAGGATGATTTATTCAAGCTGTTTGATTGTTTCCTCTAAATGTCTTCCTCTAGATTAGCTATTAAAATCCTGTTAAAACATAATTTTGGAGTAAGTTTTGTGATGAAGATTATGGATGAATTATTGTATAAGGATTAAATCACTCATAAAGTTATTCATATTTATTTATTATTTATTGTTGATAAAAAAAATATTTAAACCCTATCATATACAAGTATAACAACAACTGTGAAAGTTATTGTGCGAGTAAAAGTGTTGGTTTTATGAATATTCTGAGAGCACTTGGAAAAAACTAAGATGATGAAAAAAATATTTATATTTTGAATTGATTTTTTATGGAACTTTATAAAGTACTCCTTAGCAAAGAAATCCACACGAAAGATTAATATTGTTAATAAAATTACATTGAAGAGTCGATCCTTAAAACAAACGATGATCATGAATTTAGAAAATGACAATACGATTTGTTGACCTTTGGAATTTGATACTAAGTTTGTAATCATTATCTAATAAAAACTAATATTCGTAAAGTGTATTTCTAACCATCGTCCAACATAAACAAATTCATTGAGTTTGAGAAGTTCTAAAAACAACAAACTTCGAACGTGATAGTTTAGAGAATAATTTAATTTACGAATAATGAATGAGAAAAAAAAAACCCATCATAAACAGACCACTTAAAAATAAATGATGTAATTTGTATCTAATCATAACATTTTATATTCATAACTTAAAAATATGAGAGACCACTGTTTAAAAAATTAAACAATAAATCAATTAAAAATACGTTAATATTCCCAAAAATAAAACGTTTTGAAAATATTTTGGACAATAAAAATAACAAGAATAAATTTTTTCAAAATTAATAAAAATAAAATATTTGGACATGGGTTGAAAATATAATATTTAACATTTATTGACACAACTATTGTGATATCTAAGAACTTGTTGTTACATCCCTGTTTTTTTTCCCAATTTGTTAATATATTATGCATGCAATATCTAATTAACATGTAAACATATATTAGGTTATCATATTTGTATCTCAAAAAGATATCTCTCTTCATAGGGGTTAATATATACATCAAAAGAAAAAAAAAAACAAAAGAAACGAAGCTAAATCTATCAAATACTCCAGTTGCCTCACTGAGGAACTCTATTACCTGCAATCTCATCTGTTTCCGTGTAAAACACAATCATCACAAATAAGAAACAAACACAAACAAATAACAAGTAAGCTAGCTATATAAACTTTTCTATATAATTTCATGTCAAATTAATCAACATAATTCATCAAGTCTCATACAATTTCTCAAATCATCAAGTGTCTATTAAATTTCATAATTCATCTTTTCACATGTCAGATTTCTACTGACTCATAACACATAAACACTTGACTCTACTTCCGGAAGACTCGTGCGTTCATCCACACAGTATCATCTCTCTCCTAGTATCAGTATCATCTCAGTATCATCTCATTATCATCTCATTATCATCTCAGTATCATCTCAGTATCATCTCTCTCTTAGTATGACAGGGTTAATTCATATAACAGGTCAAATTAATTATCTTTCAAACAACTTACCCAGTAATATGAACCTCCTTCGACTCTCACCACCTGAATAACTTCATCTATATGATTTCATTATCTCAGGAGAGTCAAGATATCTCCTTCTAGACGAATCCCTAGTCAATGCACATCCTAAACAATCTTAACACGGTATTTTCTTTTCTGAAAATACTATGTCTCGATTAGAATTCATATTTTGAACCTCATAATATCCACCATCAAACAATCAAATCATACCAATGTTTAGAATTTCCAAAATACACACCAATTCATTGATTAATCATATAAATGTCTAATTAAAGAGATTTTCAATTAACTATACATGAAATACAAGTTTACATACTTTATAAGAAAAACTATATAGGAATAAATAAATCAATCTTTTAAAAGCAAATAAAAATTAGTTTAATATTTTTATTTTTATTTTACTTTAGCTGGAGCTAGAATTCACTAGCTTGAGCTAAAATCCACCAGAGAGCACCCAGAATTTTAACTTGAGCTAAAATCCTTCGGATAACATCCAAAATTTTTAGCTTGGGCTAAAATCCTCCAGAGAGCACCCATAATTTTTAGCTTGAGTTAGCACTTGCTAGCTTGAGTGAAATGTGCAGAAAAATTATGCATAACTTAATATACCTATTAGATTATAAATCAATATCTCATTCAATTCATAAATTATAAATTTACACATTACATTGACAGTTCCGGTTTAGCATGATACAATCACTCTCATTGTCATTGAGATATTATGTCCATTTATATATATATATATATATATATATATATATATATATATATATATATATATATTTTTTTTTTTTATAAAAATATTTATATATTTATATTATATATTTTTTTAATAAAAAAATATTTATTATATATATATTATAATATATATATAAAAAAAAAAACAAAA
>Ga0123342_1000768_pt1 | contig 52320 bp, 24 predicted proteins | sample Turbeawhitnodule_FD_89960 | JGI IMG/M metagenome (GOLD analysis project Ga0123342, IMG submission 89960) | Root nodule microbial communities of legume samples collected from Mexico - Turtle bean Mexico white nodule | ecosystem: Host-associated > Plants > Roots > Nodule | place: Mexico: Nepantla...
CATAAAAAATGTAAAAAGGTATAAATTCATAAATGAGGGATTATTTTATATGTAAATTAGCAATAAATCCTCATAAGTGCCTATATTTTAATATGAAATATTACTGAAATTAGACACTTATCAGGGGGACATGTTGGAATCAAAAGAACATTAGCCAGGCTGAAAAAGGAGTTTCATTGAAAGGGTATGAACGTTGATGTCATTAGATTTGTGCAACAATGCTTAGTCTGTCAATAAGCAAAATCTCATAATATGCCCCCGACAGGGTTGTTGCAGCCTTTATTGATACCAATTCAAATATGGGAAGAGGTAGCCATGGTTTTCATTACAAGATTGCCAAATTCATTTGGGTTCACTGTAATAATGGTGGTAGACCATCTATCAAAATATGGCCATTTTGTTGCACTGAAAACAAATTATAATAGTAGAATTGTGGTTGAGGTGTTTATGAAAAATATTGTCAAACTTCATGGAATGTTTAAGTCTATAGTTTTAGATAGGGATAAAGTATTCATTAGTCATTTTTTGACAACATTTATTCAAATTACAGGACACTTCTTTGGCGATGTCTTCCGCTTACCATCAAAAAATTGATGGTCAGTTTGAAGTATTAAAAAAATGCTTAGAAATGTATCTTCGATGCCTCAGATTTCATAATCCAAAGAACTAGTCCAAGGTGCTGGCTTGGGTAGAATATTGGTATAACACTACTTTTCATAGCAGTTTAGGGATGACTCCTTTTAAGGAAATATATGGTAGGGACCCTTCTACATTGAAAAGATACAATTTTGATGATTAAGATCCTTCTTCAATTAAGGAGCTATTGGGACAAAGAAATGTTCTGCTCGGTTGAAAAAGAATCTAGAGAGCTTAGCTACATATGAAGATGCAAGTTGATAAGAAGAGAAGACACACTGAATTTTTTGTCGATGACTTGGTTCTGGTTAAGTTGCAACCATACAAGCAACACTCATGTGTGTTGAGGAATAATCAAAACCCGGCAATGAGGTATTTTGGACCATTTGAGAAAATAGATAGAATAAGAAAGATGGCTTATAAACTCAAACTACATACTTCTGCAATGATCCACCTTATCTTCCATTTATCAGTACTAAAACCATTTCAGGGAGATGCATCACAACCTTATATGCCTATTTCACTTCTAACTAATGAAAAAGGTGCAATACTTCAACTAATAAAAGTGTTGGGCAGTTGGTAATTATAAAAACTAGACAACAAATACCGAAGGTATTGCTTTAGTGGAAAGGTATGCCGAAAATGGAAGCAACATGGGAAGAGGTAAAAGTGATACAAAAGCATTATCCCAATTTCAACCTTGATGACAATGTTAATTTCAATGAAGGAGGAATTGTAAAGGACTCAAATATAAAGAAAATTGTTACTGAGACAAGTAGCAAAGGGAAAGAATTTAAGTCGATTGGAGGAATGAGACACATGGCATAGGATCATAAAAGAGGGGACACATGTGAAGGACCAAGTAGCAAAGGAAAAGAATTTGAGTCGATTGGAGGAATGAGACACATGGCATAGGATCATAAAAGAGGGGACACACGTACGAGAAAAAGAAAGTGCCTAACAGAAGGTGGGGTGACTACATGCTTTAAGGATCATGAAGGTGGGAAAAAAAGGAATATTAGATAAAACCTTTATGTCCTGAATTCTCTCCCTATTTTCCCTTCCTTGTCTTGTTCTAAATTTTGTTAGTATAAAAAAATGGTAAAAAAAAATTTAAGGGCAAAGTAGTAAAACAATAGAGGGGCGAAAGGGTAAACACACATGTGCATCATATGACATCTGTTACTTGACCGTCACATTAAACTTTACGACTATGAGGCTTGAATACTTCTCTTAAAAGATGTGTCCGTGTCGGATATATGTATCGACACCGACACTCGTAAGAGATGTATCGGTGAAGTGTATAATTAAAAAAATGTTGTTGGATTTGACATTGGCTTTGACAACTTAGCACTGAAAAAAAATAGGTTTTCTTTCCTTCCATCATTCATTCCAACGCTCAGGTTTTCCATTCATTCTATTTTTCCACTGCCGCTCTGCTCCATGCAGGTTATTATGAATTCCTAACTGTCAACTTAATTATGTGTTGGAAATATGCAAGCAATTTCTTTTACGATGGCTTAAACACACCCTTTGAAACAAAATCCATATCCTTTTTGTCTGTAACCGATTCATCTATCCTAGCCAAAGGAATCAAATTCAGGTTTGGTGCGTCAAAAAACATTTTCATTAAATTTTTAAAAAAAAAATAATGCGGGCTGACTCTTATACGGAACAGGACAGAGAATCCAACCCGCATTTATTATGCGATTGTGGATCAAGTGTGGGGCGGACCTATGCGTAGAAAGACCACTTTTCCATCCCTACTTGAAAATCAACCAGAAGAAGAAAAAAAAAAAAGTAACCAAAAAGATAAGAATTCAAATTTATTTTTGTTACGATTTTTCTCACATACAAGAAAGAGTTGTTTGTTGCCCTATTTTACGAAACTTAAAACTAAATTATATATATATATATATATGAAATAATACACAAAGAACATATCCAGCTAATTTTTCATTTTGCAGTGTTATATATTTTTCTCTTGGTATTACATATCCCTAATTCTATTTTTTTAAAAGTAAAAAATTAAACCGTATAATTCACGGATGCATAGACTTATGTACTTATGTACTTATGGGTCTTTGCCCTAGTGCTAACCAAACAAATAAAATAGACTTTTTCACTTTCAAAAGCGTGTCCAATCCATTCATAATAATTGAGAATTCACAATCATGACATGTTCATTTAATTTTTTTTGTTATATGACATTATTTTTAAGTTTTTGTAATAAGTTCTTTTTTCAACACTTTTAACAAAAATCTATTTTAACAATTTTCTAAAAAATTATTGAATACAGAATTACTTTTAAGATAAACAAATATTTTTTTATTTTTATAATTCAATTAAATTTTATATTATGTTATTAAAGTAATGTCTTAACTTATTTCAAGAGTATGACTAGTATGAAACGAAATAAATGTTGTGGAAAAAGTGAAACACTAGTAGAATTCAAATGTCGAAAAAAAAAATTAAAGCAATAATAAATAGCTAGTTATATTGGTTCATTCGTGTTGGATACGCACTACATTTGGGTCGTGATTGACTAATAGAAAGTAAAATTAAAAGTAGATTTAACTTGTATTAAATAAATAAATACTCATTATAATTGGTAAAGTGCTAGTTGATTATTTAATAAAAATATCGATTATGTATTTTAATAATATGAAAGTCTGATACAGAATAAATAAAATCCTAAGCAGCTAAGAAAAACATTGCATGATTTACATAAACAAAATCTCAATGAACATATGATCCAATTTGTTGATTCTAGGTGGTCATGTCTTTAACTCTGTTTGCCTTTCTTCTTTGCTCAATGGTGCTGCTACACATCTTTGTTGTAGCTGAAACCAGAAGCAACAAAATCATTGATCACTCTCTTCTTAAAGAAACTAGCAAAGTCTCAGGGGTAGTTTCATCTTCTGGTGAGATAAACCAAACCAGAAGAAACATAACAGTTGGTGATTCTCTTTTTGCAGAAACAACTAGCAACAACAACTCCTCAACGTGGGTGGTTTCACCTCTTGGTCACTTTGCCTTTGGTTTTCTTCCACTTGAGGACTCTAATCATTTCCTACTTTGCATTTGGTATGCTAAGATTCCTGACAAGACTGTTGTTTGGTATGCCAATGGAGACAGTCCTGCTCCAAAGGGGTCAAAGGTTGAACTCATTGATGATGATGGGTTAGTCCTCACTGCCCCAAATGGTGAGCAGTTATGGAAAACTAAGAGCCTTGATGGTAAAGTTCAGCAAGGTTTCTTAAAGGACAATGGAAACTTTGTGCTTCTTAATGAAAATCATCAGGGTGCGTGGGAGACTTTTAAGCATCCAAAGGACACCTTGCTGCCCTCACAAACTCTTGAAAAGGGTGAGAGGCTTTCATCAAGATTTCTAGAGTCAAATTACTCAGAAGGAAGGTTTGAGATGCTTCTTCAAATGGATGGCATTCTTTCCATTCATGCTTTAAACTCACCCTCTGCATATGCCAATGAAAACTACTATGAAAGTAGGACTGAAGAGTCCAACACATCAAGTCCTGGAACTCGGTTGGTGTTTGAACCATCAGGGTATGTGTATGTTTTGAGGAAGAACAGTGAGAAATACAACTTGTCAACATGGAGTGGAGCCTCTACTGATCAATCTTACTTCAGAGCAACTCTTAATTTTGATGGGGTGTTTACACTCTATCAACATTCAAAGAGTTTGCTTGGGAGTGATGGTTGGAGTGCTATTTGGTCTCAGCCAGATAACATATGTCTCAGTAGGCTTGCTACTGAAGGTAGTGGTGTTTGCGGGTTCAATAGTGTCTGCACCTTGGGAAGTAATCAAAGGCCAAGTTGCCAATGCCCAAAATGGTACTCTTTAGTTGATCCTAATGACCCCTATGGTAGCTGCAAGCCAGATTTCATACAAGGATGTGCAGAAGATGAGCTCATTGGAAAAGAAGATATAGCTGAATATGATTTTGAGATGTTGATAAATACAGATTGGCCACTTTCAGATTATGTGCTTCTTAAGCCCTTTACTGAGGAACAATGTAAACAGTCATGTTTAGAAGATTGTATGTGTGCAGTTACCATCTACAAATCAGGTAATGATTGCTTCAAGAAGAAGTTGCCTCTTTCAAATGGTAGAGTTGATGTTGGACTTAATGGTGCAAAGACTTTCATCAAAGTGAGGAAAGATAATTCCTCTTTGGTTGTTCCACAAGCCAAAGTGAATGAGAATAGTAAGAGCTCTTTGAGTTTGGTTGCTTGGGTACTTTTTGGAAGCTCTTCATTTCTCAATGTCATGCTTATTGCAGCCTTATGCATGAGCCTTTTCTTCATTTTTCAGTACAAGAAGAAGCATAGAGGAATTGGCAAAAGTGAGAATGCCCTTGAAACGAACTTGCGTTGCTTCGGTTATGAGGAGCTTGAAAGAGCTACAAATGATTTCCAAAAAGAGTTAGGAAGAGGGTCTTTTGGTGTTGTTTATGAAGGAGTCATAAACATAGGCTCAGCAATTCCAATAGCAGTGAAAAAATTGAACACTTTGCTTTTCCAACAGGTTGAGATAGAGTTCAAGAATGAGTTGCATGTCATTGGTCTCACTCATCACAAGAACTTGGTGCGGTTGATAGGCTATTGTGAGGCTGAAAAGGAAAGATTGTTGGTTTATGAGTACATGAGCAATGGCACTTTGGCAAGTCTTATTTTCAATAAGGTGAAACCTGAGTGGAAACTAAGGTTAGAGATTGCATTTGGGGTTGCTAGAGGACTAGCATATTTGCATGAAGAGTGCATCACCCAGATTATCCACTGTGACATAAAGCCACAAAACATACTCCTTGATGAGTACTATAATGTCAGAATTTCTGACTTTGGATTGGCCAAGCTCTTGAAGATGAACCAAAGCAGAACCAACACTGCCATAAGGGGAACAAAGGGGTATGTGGCACTTGAATGGTTTAAAAACATGCCTATCACAGCCAAAGTGGATGTGTTTAGTTATGGGGTGTTGTTGCTTGAGATCATTTGCTGCAGAAGAAATGTAGAAATGGATCTAGAGGAGGAAGAGAAGGGTATATTAACTGATTGGGCTTGTGATTGCTACTCAAGAGGCACTTTTGATCCCTTGGTTAAAGATGACAAGGAGGCATTGGATGACAAAAGGAACATGAAGAAGTTGGTGATGATTTCCCTTTGGTGTATCCAAGAGGATCCAAGTCTTAGACCAACCATGAGAAAAGTGACACAGATGCTTGAAGGTGTTGTTGAAGTCCAACCTCCACCATTCCCCTCACAATTTAGTAGACATTCTCAAAATCCCTGAGTTTTTTTTTATGTAACATCAAGAAATATCAAAATAAAACATTTTTCTTATTTACTAATTTGATGTTGTCTCTATTACATCTCACGAGATTATTAAGTTTTCTTTTATTATCTTATTTTCTATCATATATTATATAAGGTTTAGATATTACTTTTACCGATTTGAACAATTGTTTCTCATTCCTCTCTGTTGTTTTTTGGTCACTTTTTTTTGGTCTTTTTTTCTTGTACTCGTTCTTTCATACTCATTCAGAAATGACTTTGCAAAAAATTAGGTATACTTTACTCTTGTATGTATAACCATGTATATTTATTTATTGTATTTATAGTTAACTATTTTGTTTATGAGTCATACTTAATACATATATTTATTAAAATAATATTATTAGATTTATCACGTATTACTGGATCTATAACATATTATCTGATTTATGATGTATTTCTTTAGTTTATCATTGAATTTATCCGGTTGATCGATTTTCGATATCAAATATTGTGATCCACTATCGTGTATAAGCAATTCCAAAAAGTTCATATAAACCTTTTTAAGGAGATTATCAGTTTATGGTTAAGTAGATTTATGATAGGTTGTCTTGTGTTTGTTTGATGTATATATTTGGGGAAAGTTGATGGTTTGGTTGAGTATATTTGTGTTTAATTTGAATGAAAAGTGATACTAATAGGTAAAATTATTAGTTACAAACTGAAGGTGTAAAAATATTTTTCACTAATATAGGTATATAAGCTTAACTCTTACTTTTTTTTTGTTAGTACCTGCTACAACAACTTCTTTTTTTAAAGACATTTAATATTTTAATAATAGATCAAATTAATACTTTATTATATAAAAATAAAATATTAAATAGGACTAAAATCAGACATTTTTAATCTATTAATTTACTTATAATAAAAAACAAATAAATATATATTTATATCTAAGTACCAAATAATTTCACAACTATGGATTTCATAGAGTTTATTTTATTGGATTAAAAACCATACAAATTACTAATATAAATATCATCTAAAAAATTAAGGAGATGATAATATAATTTGCACTTATGATATAACATATTATTTTTTCATTCTTAAATTTATTATTTCTTTCACCTTGACTCTCTTCACACTTTTATATAGTTATAAAAAAATTATTTTCTCTCTCTTAATTCTTTCTTTGTGTTACTCATAAAAGTAAATAGAATATACTATGACTGTTTTCACATTATATATATATATATATATATATATATATATATATATATATATAATATTTTTAGTGTCATTTTTCATTAAATAATTTGATTTTTTAATATTTATATTATTATTATATAAAAGGAATGTATTTTTTTAACTGCTTTTATTATAATTTTAAATTATATCATTTTATCTTTTAATAAATAAAGTAATTTTTTATTTAATAAAAAATGTAATTGTATAATTTGTATTGTGTAAATTTTCATTTAAAATAATTAAAATATACATTTTTTTAATTTTAAATTGTTCTTTTAAAATTATATTCTCTTAAAATTATACACTTTTTTTAAACTGCATTATTTGAATTTAAAAAAGAGAATATTCGCTAGTATATAATAAATTTATTTACTTATATTAGAAATATTTTAAGGAAACGTTTAAACAAGAGGGATTTCTAATTTTTCAAAAATCTAAATTATATTTCTCATGCTTAATTTTTTTTTCTTTAAATAACATTTTCATAAAACAATATTTCTCAAAAATAGTTTTTTACTAAGTTTCTCACAAAATTACTTTCAGGAGAATCTTTCCTAAATTAAAATATTTTTTTTAATAAAAAAATTCTTTTTACTCTTATTATACCATTTAATTAAAACTTGACAACAAATTAAAAATATTAGTAACAGTAACACATTTTCTTAGAAAACATATATAAGCATTTTTAGAAACATTTGTTAAATGAAATACAATTTAATCATTTTATTATTTTTTATTCTTAAAGAATCAAGATTCTTAAACATGAATAAACACCTTCTGAAAGTTATTTTGCCAATAAGTTTACATTATCTAATAATTTGTACCTCTTAGAATGGATGCAATTTTTTTTTAAAATAAAATCTAATTGACTAGGTTCTTAATGAAGTATTATTTTTTAAAATTTATAGTAAGTAAAAATAATATAGTTATTAAAAAATTATGTTATTTTAAAAAATGTATTTATTATCATTATTAATTTATCAGAAAAACCTTTTAACCTGAATCCATTATGGTACAAACTTATTGCATATAAATTAAGTTGGTGTGATTTGTCATTCTTACTTTCCTATTTTAGAAAAATAATCATTCTCTATTTACATTAAATTTAAAAACTTACATAAATTTTAGATTCTTAATATATAACTGATTTTTACTTTTGAGTTCGGAATAACTTTTTAAATTAGGGTAACTAATAAATTAAATATTTTAATGTAAGGTTGTTGTGTTAAATAGTTTCTTATTGAAACATGTGGCCACAATCTAAATTATTAACTTTTTTATTAAATAGATTCTTTTGCATATTCTAATAATATACATTATTATATAAAAAAAAGACATTGATTAACATGATAAAAAAATAAGTTTGGAAATTAAAATACTTTTTTTAAATATTTCAAAAAATTAGTTAAAGAAATAACATAATATCAAAAATAAAATATAAATAAATAATTCTATAAATAAATTAAATTTTTTAATTAACCAATTTGTAAAAATAAGTAATTTGATATTCAAAATTAAATATTATATTGAGAATCTAACACTTGTTTAACTTAAAATTAAAATATGAGTAATACTTAACAAAATTTGAAAAATGTAATTTGGGCTTTTTAGCCCATTTCCGGGCCCATAATACCCACAAAGCAGGGTTAAACCCTAGTTCAATTTCGTGCGCCATTTTTGAGTGTTGAAGCTCTGAGCAGAGGCATCGGTCGTTCGCTGGCTCGCAGGAAGAGACTGCACAATGAAGGTTTCATATTCAAACCCTAATAATTATCCAATATTATCGCTTCGATGTCTTCTTCCTTTGTTTCTCAATTTTCCTAATTTTCTTTTTTATCTTTTTCGCAGTTCAACATTGCAAATCCAACCACCGGCTGCCAGAAGAAGCTCGAGATCGATGACGATCTGAAGTTGTAAGTTCTCCAGTTTTTTGTTTTTATTTTGGTTTTTAAATGTTATATGTTGCATTTGTGCTGTGTTTCTCCGTGTTAAAAGCTGGTTGTAGTTTGAGTTTAAAAGATGTTAAGTTCACTTACACGTTTGTTAGGGGTGTTTTCTGCAGTGAGTTGACTGGGGTAGCTTTCTATCGATATAATTTTTTCTATTTTAAGTATGTATTTTAGTTATGCTTATTGTTGAATGTTAAATTAAGAATCATTAGTAAAGTGTTGAAGTGGAAGTGGGTTTAGTTGGATATCCTTCAACGGATAGACTTATATGTGGTTAGCGTACGTTCCATGCCGTTTGCCAATTAGAATTAGAGATTCACCTTGGATAGGTGACCTTTAATTTATCATTAGAGGGCAGTATATTTTGTTATGATGAAATAACTATTCTAATTGGAGAGCAGTACTGTAAGCACACAAGAAACTGCAACCAAATTTTTTAATTGAAGATCAAGACAAGGAAATGATGATGCATGCATCCATGTCCTTAGACCTCACCAGTGTTGTTAAATTGGAGGTGGCACCGTGGCAGACTGTTTGCCAACTGCAATAGGCAATTTATAAAGGGAGGCCTGTTATGGATGTTGCCAAAGGCCGTGATGATGTGTTTCTAATGCATAATTTTGGTCTTCTGCTGTATCCGTCACCTGACATTGATAACACTGAACCATGTTGGCTTTGCTTCATGTCACTGTTCTCATCCCGTAATGTGATTATTGCAAATACCATGATAGCTTCCAGTGGGATGCATGCTGCTTGCATTGTTGCTCTTTATTTTATCCTTTTGCCAGTATTACCATTTGTACAGAAAGCCACAGTCTGAAAACCATGTTTTTTTTCCCGATTTTTAAGTACTTTTCTATTTTTTCTGCCATACAACCTAGGTACTTCTGTATCCTGTGCTAAATATTGGGCCGTGTGACTTGATTTCCTGTTAAAATGTTCTTTTGAAAATTGCAGGCGAGCATTTTGGGACAAGAGAATTTCACAGGAAGTCCATGGAGATGCTCTGGGCGAGGTATGTTCTGTACATTGAAGCCTTCATATACCTGTTTCAATATCTTTTGAGGAGCATCAATAATTAATTAATTGATCTGTTTTATTTTACGATTGTGCTACTGACAGGAGTTTAAAGGATATGTGTTCAAAATCACTGGTGGTTGTGACAAACAAGGATTCCCAATGAAGCAGGGAGTGCTAACACCTGGTCGTGTTCGTCTTTTACTCCACAGAGGTAGAACAAAAATGAAGCTTTACTTTTATACTGTGCTGATTTACCAGATTATAATGTGGAGTTTGGGCAACCTTCTGATCTGCATTATCAGTGACTGTAATTTTTCTAGTTGTCATTCATAACGTGCAATTCTTTGTTTATGAACTTCTTATATGATTTTTTTAAGCTTTAAATGATGTAATAAAGGAAACCATTCATGGAAGATGCATTTCTCTTTATGCCTTTTGAAGATAATCCAGAGGGATATTAATTCTCCTTGCATTGATTGTGTAAACAGGAACTCCTTGCTTCCGTGGGTATGGAAGGCGCAATGGAGAGCGTAGGAGGAAGTCTGTTCGTGGGTGCATTGTCAGCCCAGATCTCTCTGTTCTGAACTTGGTAATTGTGAAAAAGGGAGAAAGTGATTTACCAGGGCTTACTGACGTTGAAAAGCCAAGAATGAGAGGTCCAAAGAGAGCATCCAAGATTCGTAAGCTGTTCAACCTGTCTAAGGAAGATGACGTGAGGAAGTATGTCAACACATACCGTCGAACCTTCACAACAAAAGCTGGTAATTTTCCCTGCGCTTTTAAATTTGTTTTTTGGCCTTGTCTTATAATTGATGTAGCCAATCTGCCATTGGATTTGAGAGAATGAATGGTTTTATTATAATAATGAGAAAATGAGTAACCTTTGCCCATCATAGTAAAATTGGGATGTCGTGAATCAGAATGCTTATTTTCTAATTTGGAAGTGGAATCGTACTGAATCCTAAGAATCATGATCAATATCAAATTGTAGATATTATATATATATATATATATATATATATAAATGTATACTTGGATTTTTTATATGTTTTACGCACATTAGCTTAGCATTTTGAAATCAAGTAGCTAACAGTGAAATATAAGCTTCAATTTAAACATACAAATCATACAGCCATAATCGCAAGAAAATTGTGGCTACTGTTGCTACACATTCATCAAACAGTAGTTGGTTGTTGACGTACAATTCAGCAATGTAGCCTCCATAGAAGTAGTGGCTGTGTGTTGGGTTTTGTCAGGTGGACTATGGGGACTGCTTTTCTTGTACCGACCTGGTGGTAACAGTTGAGTGTGAAGAAGATTTTAAGGGAGACCGGTTACGTAAACCAACAAATCCTTGAAACCAACCTTTGCCCAAATTTAGGAGACCACGAATACCTGATTCAACCAACCAAAATAAAAATCCTTGAAACCAACCCGTGCCCAAATTTAGGAGATCACAAATACCTGATTCAATGCAAGCCCCAAAATTAAAAGTATAATTGACCACACACCCATAAACTAACAACTAATTTTTTCATGACAACAAGCTGCAAGCGGCAGCCTGACCAATGACAATCCGCTTGTCAAACACACATCATTGTCAGTGACAATGAATGTAATGAGTTTTTGTATCTTGCATTAACAAAAACGTGCTGAACATGTATTTTCTTTTTCTGGATTTTTTCTTCTGTCTTTTGGTTTATTAGATGTTATTATTGTCATAATAAAAGATAATTACGTTTGTTTGACTTCATTCCTTGTGAAACAACAGTTTAACTGTGCTAAGAAACTGGTTCCTTTTCCAACATCGAATTAAAGTTAAACTGGTCATATTATGTATTTTATTCTCAATAACGGACTTTTGGTTTCAGGGAAAAAGGTGAGCAAAGCTCCAAAGATTCAACGACTTGTCACTCCATTGACACTGCAAAGAAAGCGCGCAAGAATTGCTGATAAGAAGAAGAGAATTGCAAAGGCAAAGTCGGAGGCAGCTGATTATCAGAAACTTCTTGCCTCCAGATTGAAGGAGCAGAGGGAACGCCGCAGTGAGAGTTTGGCAAAGAGGAGGTCCAAAATTTCCAGTGTTTCTAAGCAGCCTGCTGCCGCATAGGCCAGCTGCTCTCACATATGGTGAAGATGAATCTCATCATAGTTTTGGTAGTGTCACTCCATGATGGCTGCTTTATGCTTATGATTTTGCTATTTAAGCACACTTGAGTATATTCAATGTTTCTTGGCGTTGTATTTGAGGTGACCTAATTGAATAGTTTTGCCTGCTTGAATTTTGTACCCTTTCGAGTATGTACTATGTAGCATTTCGTATTTGTGAACTTGAATATATTTTACTCTTCATTTTATGTCTATTCAGTGATTAATATGAACACAATATTTTCTTTCAGTTATTTTATGGGGAAAACTGTCTGCTAGCCTTTTGTTGCAATTGTGTTTGGTTCTAGTTGTTTTATGGGTTTTCTTATTTCCTATCTTATAGTCCCGATACATTGTTAAACATGTATTATATTATGAAACTGTCAATTCACGAGTTTATTAGCAGAAACATAACACTGCATTTTATAAATTCTTATTTATGTCGTGTCTTGTATTAGAAAAGAGTAAGGGAGTGATTGATTGCATACAAATCTTGGTTTTAGGGACTGAGACTGAAAATCTATTTCTTGAATTTACTCTTGTTAATAAAATAATGTTTCTCTGAAGCCATGTTTTTTTATAAAGAGTTTTATCTAGTTTGGCACAAAAGGAAATCCTTGTGCTGTCAGTGGTGGATAAAATTTGAGTATATAAAAATGTGAATGGTGAAATTCGAATCTTAGTAAATAATATCCAAAAGAGAATTGCTTAGACTTTTATGCTGGATTCATCATGCAAGATTGTATTTCAAAAAGGAAAATATTTAGACAAACAAATGTTAATAAATCAATGCATCGGAAGAGAAATGTAAATGCATAGAGAAGGAGAAAGGTGGAAGCCTTCGTTAAAGATACAGGAATATGGATGAAGCATAAAGCTGAGAAGTTACAACTACTTGGTGTTGGTGTTGATCTAACAAAAATACCTAAATTTCTATAACAATATTTGTGTCCTTCATCATCTATTTTCTATGTCAAGTTTGCAAGTGTTCTATATCTTGATAAACTTTCGTTGCCATTTGTATTTATTGTTTTCGATTAATCTCTTCAATTTTGAACTTTAGATTTCGAAGTTCCTCTTTTAGTTTGCACGAGTTTTTTTTAAAAATAAAAATAAAAAAAATCCAAAAACATGTATAAATTATGATTTTGTGCTTTTAAGTCCCAAAATCCAAAAGTAATTTTAAAAAGGAACATTAAAAAAAGTATTTTACTCATCACTAATATTTTGCACTCAAATACTTTATTTGATGTAATTATCTTATATTTCTATTTCACACAAATAGAAGGTCTTCAAAATTAGTCCAAATTAAAAGAATCCATAATTAATAATTGATAGTTGTTTTTTTAATAAAACCTCAAATCCATTTTACTCGAAAATAATTTGTCTGGTTTGTTGAGATTGTGTTTATAAAATTGGAATTTTGTGAAAAAAAAACTATTTGGTTAGTTATAAGTGATTTGGAACTAAGGAGTCACAAAATACCTCATTAAAACACAAATACCTTAGTGTTAAAAAAAATGTCCCACCAAATAATGTTGGGCAAAATACCAATATGACTATGCAAGATGTGCACATTGTCATAGTGGCTAATATGATCACAACAACAACTTTACTTTTTAACTTAATAAACTACCTTGATAAATGCATTAATGATGAGTTTTGTGTTGATTCAAACAAGACCTATACCACTAGATGAAAAGCATTCTTCCATCTAGTGTGACCTATAATAGGAGCAGGTATCTTGATGCCTAAAAATTGGGTACTTGTAAATGAGAGGGGTATTTCAACTTAGTAACTCACAAAATCATAACCTCTAATCATTTCCTAAGAACTCTACAATAGGTAGGAAACTTGATGAATGTACAACGGTAGACATTTTTCTTAAGTTTTTTTTGTAGAAATATGGAACTTCAACTTGAAAAATGGTAACCCCTTATTTCTCATAATGGACTTAAATTAATGGTAATTATAAAAAGTGAAGAGAACACCATGTTGATGGAACATTATACAAATATAAATAGAGATAAATATAATGAAGAAGATGAAAAAGAAGTTCAAGAATAAATAAAGAAGCAAAGCAAAGAAAATAACAAAAAATTAAAAAAAAATATTTTATGAAAATTTCAAGGGAGATTCATAAGAGGTGGACTAAAAGGAGTAGAAAGAGATATAAAGAAGCTCTCAATTTTTGTAAACTTTTAGATTATAAAATATATATATATATATATTTTTAATATTCTATATTTCAAGAGTCACTAAGAGACGCATATGAGATGAAATTCATGAGTGTAGAAGTCATATGAAGAGTTTCTAATCAACACATGTCATTTTTATAAATGTAATGATGGTCGTAACTACTTCACATGACTCTTAACCTCTCACACATGTGCTTCTTAGAAGTGTAATGATGAGTTTTTCCTTAATTTTAAGACCTATCATGTGCCTTTCTTTATTCTTAAGAAATCACTTATGTTCTAGGATTGATTAGAAGTTAACTAAGTGTTAAACATAAAATTAGTTAAGTTAATTTTAACTTAAGTAGTATTTATGTTTGCATTTGGATTTTCTAATATTTTTTAACACTTGAGATGTGTTTTTTCCTCTTCAAAACCTTGGCATGTGAGTCAACTACTCTTGCAAAACTACTTTTTGAAATTGATTGAAGTTCTCCTTGTGAATTCACTTTGAAAATCTTAAGAGTTTTCTACCCATTCTAAGGAGGTGTTCATCACATTCTAAGTAAGTATTTTTCAAGAATGAGTATGAAACATATTTTATTTGGATGTGATTCTTTGTTCTTTCTCGTGTTCTTCATATGGCCAATAGTATTGATGTTGCTTAGAACATGTTTTTTCTTTCTTTGTTTCATTCCTTCTTCCATTAGTCAAGTCATTATATCCATGTCTTGTGAATTGGCCAAATATTTTCTAAGAAAAATGGTATGAAGTTGATGCTTGGTTTATTTTGTTGTGTCTTGCTTTGTTCTTTGAGTTTTTGTTTTGTTCTTAAAGTTTTCTAGAGTTTTGAAAGTATTAAATATTTCATGAAAGATTACCTAATATTGAACATGTTTTTGAAAGATTTGAGACTCATTAATATTTAGATGCAAGTCAATAGAAACCAATTTTTAGAGACCAAAATAATTAGTTGCAATAGTAACTAAATTAGAGACAATTTTAGAAACTAAAAAAAGTTTGGTTTCTAAATTAGTTTGTATTATTGTTAAATGGTTTTTAAATTTGTATCTAATTAGCAACCAAAGTTTTTGCTACCAAATTTAGAATATAAATAATTGGTAGTTAAAAACTTTGGTTGCTAATTAGATACCAATTTAGAAATTATTTAAGAATAATTGAAACTAATTTAGAAACCATTTTTTTTAGTTTCTAAAATGGTATCTAATTTAGTTACTATTACAACTAATTATTTTGATATCTAAAACTTGGTTTTTATTTAATTATTGTCTTGTAGTATGATCCCATTTTCTTTTGGTTGTTTGATTGTTTTCAAGAATAAAAAACTTAAATAAAATCAATTTTAGATATTTGCTCGAGACACATTCAAGCCTTAAAAGACCAAGAAATTTTTTAAAAAAATAAAAGAAAAAAATTGGTAAAATTTAAAAGAGAAACCACTTGAAAAATTGATGTTTTATGATTAATTTTTCCTAACTTCTTGAATTAATAGACTATTTGACTTCGAGTTGGGATTGTCAAATTGTCCAACTATTTTGTATGAGTTTTGTCTCCTTTAATGTTTCTTTAATGTGTATATTTTGGGTACCTTTCATTATAATATTTAACAAGAATCCTACTGTTAAATTTTGCCTTTGTAAGTCTATTTTTTAACCTTTTTGTTTGTAATTTTTAGGTAATTTGTCATATATTTTGGTGTCATTTTCTTGCTTAGAAATCAGTTTTCTCCATAGATTCCTTTCGATTTATATCTTGAGTTTTCAGATTTTAAAGATTTCTAAGTGCATTTAGATTTATTTTTATTTCACTGGACAGAAAGTATTCCATGATTTGAACTTTGAAGCAAATTTTGAGAACTTTTGAGCTTTCTTTTCGAGTGATTTGAGAGCAACCCACCTTTTGCAGATTTTAATACATCTTTTACAGAAAAGTTGAAGCACTTTTTGAGTGAAAACACTTAAGAGAGTATTAGGAAATTTTTTACAAACCCATATTCTAATGTTTTTGTTTTCTTGTGTTGTTTTTGAATTGTTTTACAAATATTTCTACAAGCCTTTATAAAAGCCAATGGAAAATGGTGAGGAGTGTGGAGAAAGAACATGAGAAAATGATTATGCAAGAGCTCCAATAAGAGATGCAATGACAAAAACTAAAATTGATTGAATTAAGATAAGAAAGAGAAAAGGAAGATAGAAGAATAAAAATGTTCTAAAGTTATTCTTTTTTTTCTAATGAAGAAAAAAAAAGATTATTATGAAAAAAGAAGAAGAGGTTCAAGAACTTTTCCCTCTTATCAAAGTGCAAAAGATTATGAACAATGTCAAAATCAATTGGGCAGAGGAAAAGCAGATCATAGAAGAGAAAGGACATTCTACCATGTGTGCATAGTAAACTTTATGGGAAAACTACATGCTTTTACTTTTGTAAAGATTCTTTGCATAGAAACTTTATCCATTATAATTTAAGTGAAAAAGTTTTACTAAAAATCATATAAGCTTAGGAAATTCAAAGGATTTTGAAAAATAGTTCATAATTTTGAGAATGCATTGATTTGTTTTTGACCAACGAATACAAAAGGGTAATGAAATATGTAAATATTATTAATAATTTTGTTTTCTTTAGAAATAATACTTGTATTTCTTTGTTTTGTAGGTATGCTAAATAATAGTCACAGCTTCAATGATTGTGACTTATCTCATTTTGATGTAGGTTATTGAAATTTCATAGACAATTTTTCTCCTAGATGGGGATGATAGAGTAAATATAAATGGAAAGGAATTAAAAAAGAAAGAAAAGAAAAGGAACTTAAAAGAACAAATACAAGAAACAAAGCAAAGAAAAGAAAAAAAAAAGAATAGAAAAAGAAACTCTATAAATTTTTTAAGGTAGATTCAAAAAAGACATGTTGAAAGAAGAATATATAACAAACTCTCAATTTTTGTAAACTCTTGGATAAATATTTAATTCTTATGTAATATTATATAATTAAAGAGACACGTGTGGGACGGAATTTATAACTATAGTAGTCACTTAAAGAGTTTTTAATCAACACATATCACTTTCATAAGTATAATGATGATTGTATATATTCTTCACATGACTTTTAACATATCCATGAACATGTCCTTCTTAGAAATGATGAAATATTCCTTAATTTTAAGATCTACCATGTGTCTTTCCATAATTTTAGGGAACCAACCATGTGTTAAGATTAATTAGGAGTTAACTAAGTGTTAAACATAAGATTAACTGAGTTAACTTTTTCTTGTACATTAATGATGATATGACTCAATTATGTTTATTGGTCATTGGACGAGTTCATGAGGAACTTCTTTGACATCTAATTTAGTTAAAATAATGTTTGAATTAGTTTGTTGATGCTCGAGTCTTTATACCCAATGAAAAGATGAGGTTAGTGAGACAAGTCAAATATACCTTTATTACTTGGCCTAAACATTTAGTATGTTCTCTTTGAAATAATATACACTTTTTTTAATTATAAAAATATAATATTGTTTAATATTAATTTTCATGTTAGAATTAATTTTTATGATATAAGAAAAAAATCAATTGATTAAACATATTTAAGATAAATCAACTAATATTAGACTTAAATTTTTTTTTGTAATATTTGTGTTGTCATTAGTAGCCCACAACTTTACAACTAATCTTATAAAGTCAATTAGAGTACTAAGAATTTGGAAGTAAATAACAAGAAATTTTCTTTGTAGCACTTGGAATCAGAAATGTAAATGTACAATCAATATGTAAATGTTGTTTTACTATTATGAACCACGTAAAAACATCTTAACTATTCATTTTCTTCTCTAAATTACACTAAGAGACAATGTAAATTTAACATCTAATTTTGAAATAATTTCATTATTTCAAAATTTTAAATGAATTATTTAAAAATTAGAGGATTGATAAGATGTATTTTTTGTGGAGTTACAACCAAATAAATTCTTGTAGCCTAACATATAAAAAGTTACATCTTATTCAATATATAGTTCAATATTTAGTTATGTACATAATTACTCTTAAAATATTAAAATATGATTTTTTAACTATATCTCTTTTAACATTGACTTTGAAACCAATATAAAATCTTTTAATGGTATTATTATAGTAATGATACACACCTTCCTACAGAAAAGCAATTAAAGTTGGAAAAATATTTTATTCAACCTCAATGTTTACGCAATAGTGTTTAAATTCTCACATTCAAAGTAAAAAATATATTAAGAGTCTAGTAAACAATGGCAAGAAAAATGAAAAAAAAGTTTTATAAAATAAAAAATATATTTATTACTATTTTCACATCAAATCGAAACAGCATATTATATATAAAATATATAAAGTATAATTGACTTTAAATTTAGAATCTAAATAATTGGTAGCAAGCTAATTAGACACTAATTTAAAAATCATTTAACAATAATAGAAACTAATTTAAAAACTAATTTTTTAATTTATAAAAGGTCTCTAATTTAGTAATTATAATAACTAACTATTTTTTATTTCTAAAAATTGATTTTTATTTCATGATTTTTTTTGAGATATTAGTAAATATTTTCTAATTTACCAAATCAATCATAAAATAAATCAATATGAAGGAAAGGGTGATAAAGTCATCCAATTATAAATGCAATATTTTTTATTTCTTAAAATAGCAATGAGAAAAAAAAGACTACTTAAGGGCAAGTAAACAGTATCATCCAATTATAGATGCAATCATTTTTTATTTCTTAAAATAGCATGATGGGAAAAACTACTTGAAAGGGCAATAAACAATACTCAATTTTTTTTTTGAAAAGATAAAAATATAATAATTTTCACAATGAAAACTATGAAAATAGGAATAATATATTTGACCAAAAAAGGAAAGAATATTTTTTAAATACTATAGAAGTTTAGCATTATTATAGTGTTCCAAAATAAATACTATAGAAGGCTAACATATCTTGTTAGATTAATATATTAGACGATTAATGATAAATTATTGCTATTTTTATAACCAAACTCTTCAAATTAAAACTACTAATTTAATACTAAACACGTTTCAAATGAAATATTATATAATTAAAAGAAAATGCCAAAGACTCCACCCATTCATGTATGTCTTTTCTTGCATTTTTCTTGTATATTGTTAAATGAATCTTAGATAATACAAATATAATTGTATAAAATTTATTGGACCACATTTTTATTTTTCAATGTAGTTGTTTATGACATCAAATCTTGCATCATTCTTATTGCACATATAACTAGATTTCAGATTTCAGAGTTGATGGATCATGTTTCTTCCATTTTCATACATGTTTTGTTAATGTATTTTGTTTTCCAAATAATGCATATTAAATGTCCTTTTATGTTACTTTTGAGTATATTGTTTATTTAATTTTTTACTTTGAAACACAATAAAAATGGAATGCTTGTTATGAATTTGCAATTAAATGTTCCTTAATTGTTTATGCCCATTAAATAAAGATAGTCACATCTTTTTTAATGCTTTTACAATGTTTAAGATGAAAAAAATTAAGATTAAAATTCTCATTCATTGTTTTCCTCTAGTGGTAGGTGAAAGAGACATAACTTGTCCTTCTATTATTCTCACAAATAATTAATGAGCATCACATGATAATTCCAAAACAATGATTTTAAATTATTGAGAAATTTTAAATAGAAAATTAAAAAAATTAAAGTGTAAACTCACTTTTATATAATCTTTTAGTCATGATTAAGGACTTAATATAATCCCTTGACTTGGACTTCTTTAACAATTTCCATAGATCCAATGCTTAATACAGAAAGCAGTTTCTGCAGCAAACCAAATCCTTATCTTGGTTGGTTTCTCTCTCAACTATTGGGCCTCATGGAACATTCAACTGCTTCTGCAGCATGCTTAATAACCTTAAACTTTTTCAACATCAACCATTCTTAGAAAGCCACTTTGGTTGTCTTCATAATTCAGTTAAGCATGTACCCTTATTGGGCAATCTCTCTTCTCTCTCCTATTCTTTATATGAGTAACTACTCTCTTGGCTTCTAAGATAGCCAAGGTGCACACGTTTTGCAACTTGTAATAATGAAATATTGTGTGGACCTATCTCTGCTTCATATAGCACTCTTCTATAAATTGAGCCTCAAAATAGCTGTTTATGATAATTTATGAAGATTTTCTCAGATATTTTTATTTTCCTTGTTTCTCTTGATTGACTGAGAGCAGGATGGAGTCTTGTGGTACTATGTGCTTGTGTTTGGTCTTACTTCATATTTTCCTGTGCTTTGTGTCAACACAATCAGCACCAGAAAGTGCCACTGTGACACAGGTTCCTGGCTTCAGTGGGACTCTACCTTCCAAGCACTATGCTGGGTGAGGAGTGCTGTTATTTTCTCTAAAAATGTCTTTTTGTTTTCTGAAATGTTGACCCTTTGGGAAATCAGTGTTGTTAACCCTCAAGTTTTTGGATTATTGAAGGTATGTGACAGTGGGTGAGAATCATGGGAAGAACTTGTTTTACTATTTTGTTGAATCACAGGGTAAACCTTCTGAGGACCCTGTGGTTTTGTGGCTTAATGGGGGACCTGGCTGCTCTAGTTTTGATGGATTCGTGTATGAGCATGGTAATTAATTGTTCATTTTCTACACTGCCCTTTTTTCTTTTGACAGAGTTTAGGAAGAACATTAGGAATTTTGACCTAGACATGATTAAATATTACTCACACCGTAGTGTTTTCTTCACACCAATTGTAGTTGGGCCTAGTGAGGCTAATCTCTGACAATGTGATGAATCATGGTTTTGAATCCTTGCCAGGAGATGTTTCACATTTAGTGTTTGACTGTGTTTCAAACATCATTATCTCTGAAGAAAGATACTTATGCAAAACAAGAAAAAAACATTTTTTAATGAATAGCTGGTACTTTCTTCTAAGTAGATTTGATGGCTGTTCTAATAGGCCTTCAGCTGAAAATATGGTTCCGGTAGAGGCATTTGTTGTCCCTAGGTTTACTTTATGGATCATGTGACAAGTAATTATGTGTTTCAGGTCCTTTTAATTTTGAGGCAGCAAAGACAAAGGGGGGTCTTCCCACACTACACCTCAATCCATACAGCTGGTCAAAGGTATGTACTCTATAAACAGTGTGGAATTTAGATGGGGAAGAATGATGGTTTATTGTGTTACAGTTATGTTTTGGGTTCAGTCTCTGTAATTCATCAATCATTCAGTGGTTGTGTTTTCTTGTTATCAATTCTGTGTTGCATTATAGGTTTCCAGTGTTATATATTTTGATTCTCCTGCTGGTGTGGGGTTTTCATACTCAAAGAATGCAACTGATTACATAACTGGAGACACACAGACTGCCTCTGATTCACATGACTTTCTCCTTAAGGTAATTAAGGAAACAACTGGGAGATACTGAGTAAATATTTGAATCAAGAAGTTTGTGTTCATCACAATTCTCTAACATATATACCTTTTTGTGTGTTTTAAAAAAAAGTGGTTTGAACTATACCCTGAGTTTCTTTCCAACCCGTTCTTCATTGCTGGAGAGTCCTATGCAGGAGTGTATGTGCCTACTCTTGCTTCTGAAGTTGTGAAAGGTAGTAGTAGTAGTAAGTTGTGTTCTTAAAGTTTTGAATGATAGAGTCAGAAATAAGATGCAGTTTCTTGATCTTCCACAGGAATTGAGGCTGGTGTGGAGCCCAAGCTAAATTTCAAGGTCTTTATCTTTAATTGTTCAATTTATGTTTTAAAACCTGTGGATGCAATCTCATGGTCATTGTGTGCAGGGTTACATGGTTGGAAATGGTGTCACAGATGAACAATTTGATGGCAATGCTCTTATTCCATTTGTACATGGGATGGGACTTATCTCAGATGACCTGTTTAAGGTGAAAATTAATCCCTCATTATAGCAAAGGTCACCATTAATAGACCATTATATTAACTGATTGTCTTTGTTTTATAAAATATGTAAATTTGACGATGTGGGACTAAACACACTTAGTCACACCCAGCACAATGAAGGTGCTGGAGACTGCAATGAATGCAGACAGAAGAAACTCAAACTAAGGCGGGTTAGGGTTGATATTGATTGCAATTAAGGAAACTTTCCAATATGTATTACATAGAAAAAGATATAAAAGCAATATGCACCAAGTTATTACCAAGTTATCAGACCCGAGAGTCTACTCAGATTCGTGGGAGGTCTGTAAATTTGACTCGTATTCCCGACTCGTAAACTCATAAGAGTCTATTTAAGAACACGTTTAGAACTTTAAATTTTTGGTTTTAACGAGTCTGTTTTCTGTTTGAAAGCATGCTATGCTTTGTTGTCATATACATATGTTTCATTTAATAAATGGTACTATCTGCAGGAGGTGACCAGTGAGTGCAACGGAAATTTTTATAATCCAACCAATGAAAGTTGTTTTATCAAGCTTGCAAAAGTTGATAAGGTGATTTAATTATATATAAATGATTGGCAAGAAATGAGCTAAGTGAATTTGGAACTCATTGATGATTCTTGTTGTTTTAGTTGATTGATGGGGTTAACATTTACAACATCCTAGAACCATGCTATCATGGCACAGAGGCAGTGAATATTACAGAATCCTATATTAGGTTGCCATCTAGCTTCCGGAAGTTGGGTGAGACTGAAAAACCTTTCCCAGTGAGGAAAAGAATGTTCGGTCGTGCTTGGCCCCTAAGAGCACCTGTGAGAGATGGAATTGTACCAACTTGGCCACAGCTGATGAATTTGCAGCTTTCTCCACCATGCACGGTAGGTTCCATCACTGCTATCTATGTATCTATTTTTACCATTCAACATCTACTTACCAACTACCAAATGGTTTTAATTTTGCTTGACTATTTCATGAAGTTCATGGCTACTTGTACACACCTCATAACTGTTGATTCCTTTCTGCCAAAATCAAAATAGAACTTGTAATTCTTTCATCTTTAAAACAACTAGTGGTGATTTCTGAATTAGAAATTGATGAAAAACAGTCCTGAAAAAGAGAATGTGCCAAACTTAGTTAGAGAAACTCTTAAAAGTGTCCTCTACATTGTTCTAAAGCTTATATATTTGAAGTAATGCTTGTTTCTCAATTCAGACTAGAAATAAGCGATACTGGAAACATTTCTAACAAATAAGGATATGCCAGATTCCATTTGCACATAATGGAGTTCACAGAAAACTAAGCTTTACCTTCTAAAAGTCATTATTGAGGGCTTTAACTATCTGAAGTTATTGTTCATTCCCTACCAAAAATCAAAGCTATTATATTTCTGACAACAACTTCTTTCATTCTTGTGTCATTTTTTGTGATTTGGTTTAGAAGTAAAGTACTAGCTTGTGACAAAATATTTCAATGTTAAAGGGGCAATATTATTGTCAGTCTGACTTATGCTATCATATCTGCTTTGGTCAAAATGTTCCTGGGGTCTACATTCATGTTATAATTGGCATCATTTTTAGTGTATCTATCACCTTTTCATTGAATGTTTTAGCTAGTAACAAGATGTAATACTATCTTTAGGACGACGTGGTTGCAAACGCATGGTTGAACGATGAAGCAGTCAGGACAGCAATTCATGCTGCACAGGTGATGTTTCTTGTAAGAATCCTATACTTTAGATATGAAAACACTAAATTGTGATCTTTCTGATGAAACAGGAAAGTGAAATCGGTAGTTGGGATATTTGCACAGACAGAATTACCTTTGATCATGATGCTGGGAGCATGATCAACTACCACAAGAACTTAACTTCCAAAGGTTATAGAGCACTTATATTCAGGTGAATTTCCAGATACCATTTTTTATATTTTGGTAACTGAGAATATTCCATTGCTATAGATTTAGGCAATTCACTGTTCCAGTTGATTGTATGAAAGCAAATTTGGACACCTTTTCAGATGCAATAGTCCCTGTTGTTTTCTGCCAATGTTTGACCACTGAAAAGGAAAATACATAGGTGAACATGTTTTAGAATAGACACTGGAGAGTGTTTTTGAATCACCGTTTACTTTATTTGAATGTCAAAAAATGTGCTGCTAAATTCTAATCAGTTTCACAAAGCTATTTGCTTGTTCTATTTATTCTTTTCCTCTCTGTCTTATGATGCATTGTTCAATGTGTTTTGAGGTTTATGCCATGGAATATGTCAAAAGAAGTACATTGTTAGATTCTTTAACATTTTAGATTTCACAGCCATTGCAGAACTGCAGGAATCAAGTGTATTTTAAGGGTTTGAGCATACAGAAAGAAAACTGTCTTTCTGGAAAATACCATACTAGAATTCTATGCTATTTCCTCCATTTTGAGAAAATTCTGAAAAGGTAGAATGAAAACTTTTGAAGATGTCAAAAATAACTAAGGCTCTCAAATGTTATGATTATGACCACATAATGACTGACACTGCTAGTATCTACTTTCTTAACTTGATAAACTTTTCTTGTCACAGTTCATTGCATGTATACTTATTTTTGCAGTTATCTTTGGTAAATGCTTCATGGTGTTAATTGGTAGAAAATTTAAAAGTTTCATGTTTCTGGCAGTGGTGATCATGACATGTGTGTACCATATACTGGGAGTCAGGCCTGGACAAGATCGATTGGATACAAGATTGTTGATGAATGGAGGCCATGGTCTTCCAATGGTCAAGTTGCTGGGTATTTCCTTGTTCCATTTCCCTGTTGTCTTATCCCTACTTGATAAATCATAAAATATTTGAAGTTAAATGGAAGAAACAACCCTTTTGAAACAAGCAACATTTATCATTTTAAAAATGCAAGAATACAAAAATTGTTTGATCAAAAGTACAAAAGATAAAACATCTAATTGCTTATCTTGATTGGTTGCAGGTATACACAAGGATATGACAAAAACCTTACTTTTCTGACCATAAAGGTTTGTACATACATAGCATATAAAACAAGAGAATTGAGCTAACCTTGCCCATGCTTAGGATCAAGATAACAACATGTGTTTAGATGATTACTTTTCAATTCATGATAAGTGTTTATGCATACAAATTTCTGATAAACTCATGATGAGATGAAATTATGAAGGTCTTAAATAAGAAATGGGACTGATTAAGACAGATAATGCCATGTGACATTTTTAATTATAGACTTCAAAAACTATGTAATAGTTTTATTGTTGATTGAGTTGTTTATAATATTTGGTTACTTTGGTTGCAGGGATCTGGACATACTGTTCCTGAATATAAACCAGTAGAGGCATTGGACTTTTACAAACGCTTTTTGGCTGGAATTCCAATATGAGAAAGAAACAAGAAACACAATGGTGCTTCTGATCTTCTATACAATTTATTATTAATAATAATGATGATTTCTGGATGTTTGCTGTCAGATTTATACATGTATTCTATGTTTATATCAGTAATATTAAACTAGACTAGATGTTATATTTTATGTAGAAGTCTTTCATAATTTTGGAATATTAACTTTAGGTAAATTCTTTTTTCACTGATTTTGACTTGAAAATAATTTTAATGAAGATAAAACAATATCATCAATTAATATTTTCAAACATTTAAATATCTTTTTAATGTTAAAACAATTTTTCTTTTAACAAATTGAGTGTATTAAAATTTTTTGGAAATTGTTGAGAAAAATTGATTCTAAAATGAAAATAAAAAATAAATCATAAAATTAATACGTTTTTTTTTCAAACTAACACACTTCTACTATTTTTTTTAGCCATTAGTTTAGACAATTGCTTCCTACACCCAATCTTTTTGAACCTGCACTTGCTTCCTACACCCAATCTTTTTGAACCTGCACCCTACGTAGTTTTAAATTTCCGAAAATGCCCTTTTGTTCCGGAAATGAAAATTCAGAATTGAAAATAATATATTTCAGAAAAATAGATCCGGAGGAAATTATTAAATTCCATAAATAAAAATACAGAAACAAAAGTTAAAATCCCATTTTAGATAAGAAAATCCGTAATACAAAAATTGATTTTGGAAAAAAAATTCGAAAACATATTTTGGAAAAAAAAGTCCAGAATGTATTTTTAGATGTACCCCATTTTGTTGAAGGGCTCTTTCGTCTTTTTAATTAAAATTGGGTGGGTGCAGGAACTAATTGCCATCGGTTTATTGTTCATTCCAAAATTCGATACTTGGATGTAAAATTCTTAGAAAACTAGTTTAGAATTCAGTTATTGAGGAATCGAATTTTGAACTGGATTTTAATTTTTTTTTTATTCTTCATTCATTTCTTTTGTTTTTTTTATTCAAAAATTAAGAGAAGAGAATTTTAACATAAAAAATAAATATTTTAAATAAAATCGTAAAAAGTTATATATTAAGAAAATAAAATTTTAGAAAGGTAATTTTATTGAGAAATAATATTTTAGAAAATTCAATATATATTAAAAATAATTTGAAAAACTAATTATATTAAGAAATAATTATTTAAAAAATATTATAATTCAAGAAACAAGTATTTAGAAAAATAAATATTTTAAGAATTAGTTAATTAAAAAATAAAAAATGTGAAAAATTAATTTGTTTAGAAAATTAAATATTTAGAGAAGTGATTATTTAGTTTTGTATTCAATTAAACAATGTAATACTAATAGTTATTTATTTATACATAAAATACAAAATAAGTAAATGTAAATGTAAAATGTATAAATGTAAAAATTAATCTTACATTTAATGCATTCTGTGAATTTTCAATTTTCTATTTATACAATTTTAAATTTATTTTTAATCGTAGACATAATTATTAAAATAATTACGATAATAATAACAGGGATAAAAAAATAATGTTATTTATAAAATAATTAATTTCATAACTTATATAATTTCTTTGATTAATTAATTTCAAAAATAATTATTCATTTATAAATATTTTAATTATTATATTTATTATTCAGAAATCAAGAATTTAAATTATATAAAATACTTTCCACTACTTTTAGAAAAAAGCGTTTCCTTTTTTTAATGAAGCTTTCGTGCTGAAATTACAAAACAAAATTATTTCAAAATTTATAAATGTTAATTTTGTTAACAAATTTTCTTTTTTAAATAATTATTTTTTAAATTATTATGTTCTCTATAATTTTTTTAAGTAATTTTTTGCAAAAGGATTATTTTCCACATTTTTAAATAATTACCTTTTAAAATCTCAAAATGATAAATTCCTTTTCCATCATTTTTAAATAAAATAGTAAACTAGAATCCTGTTTAACTAATTTTCTTGTAAAATCATACTCATTCACATTTAGAATTTGGTTGTCCGAAAACCTAATTCACAATGACTTAATAAATTAGTATAATAAACTATGTTGTTTGAATAATTATTATTATTAGAGTAAAAGATATGAGAAGTTTGCTACATTGGAAAAAGTTCCAAAACACTTCATAATGAAAATTTTGATCACAAAAACGAAAATGTTTGAAATGTTTTAGGAAAGATTGTTTTTAGAATCTTAATGAAAACTTAAAATTTAAAGAAACTAGTTGGTGCCATTTTCTTAGTCACAAGAAAACCTCATGGTGAAGACAAAAGTAAGGTATCAGATGCAATGTTACTAACAGGAAGACAAGTATTTGAATTGAACACAACTAAACCAGCACCATAATTTGATTACTATGGCTCATGCAGATGCTGTTATTGCAGATTTTTGTTAGAAACACCAACAAAGTAAGAAGGAAGTATGAGTATGAATGAAGTGCCAAAAATGGCTTCAAGTAGTGTGCCCAGAAGGCACTCTTCTTCAGTCACAACCAAAATTGCTCATAACTTCAATCCTATATGCCAAGCTACTCAACAACTAACTCTCAAGGGGAAGTTCATTATCACACACAACCAAAGCAAATCCATACCTGGAAAGTTAATTTCTGTTCAGATTTATAGTGGGACTGATGTTGATCCTGGTAAGTACACACCTTTCTATACACATAACATTGGTTTTTCAAAAGAAATAGTCTTTTAGAAAAAGAGCTTTTGGAAATAAGCAAGTATTACTCCAAAAATGATGAACAAACTGTGTTAGAGGGTGTGTTGGGAGGAAACTTTGACTTGTATACATCAGTAAGTTTCAAAATGATAATTTTTTATGTAAAGATTGGTAGGAGAGAAGGTTGCATCCTATGCTTGTCTAGATCCATCCCTCTAGCTCTTGAAAGTGAAGGTAAAACTGAGAAAAATTCATGATATTTAGAGAGACAAAAATGTATGAACAAACCATCTTGATGAGAGGGGCTATATATAGAAAACATGAATACTAGATTATAACTTTTTTAATTAAGAAAACAAATTAAAAGTTAACTGTTTTTGCTTTATAAGAACTTGTTTAAATTGCATGGTTTAGTATATTTGGAAGATATGTTTTAATAAAGGGAACATATTGTGTTTCCAACTTTGTGTTGCACTGGACAGAGACTGGTAAAGGGAAATTGAGCGAGAAAGCATATTTCAAACAAGGAGAGAGCATGAAACACAGCCATGATGCACAAACCATGATATATAAAATTAAGATACATGTTGACTCAAATTTTGGAACTCCAAGAGCTTTTGCTATTCAAAACAAGTACAAGAAGAAGTTCTTCCTTCAGTCTGCATCTATTGAGACTTCTAGCAACGGCATCATTCACTATGATATCAATTCATGGATATATCCAATAAAGAAGACCAAATCTGATAGACTCTTCTTCTCAAATAGAGTATGTTCTATATTATTTTCTCTTTAAGCTAATCATTTGGATCATAAGTGACACTACGCAGGAACTAGTCCCTATATGAAAAGAAGACCTTGAGCTTTTTTCTTTTCTTTAAATGCCCTTATTAGTACATATAGGTCCTGCTATTACTAAGGGTGTGTTGATTTACATTTTCAATAGTTTTTTTAGTATTCAAGATGTAACTAAACAAGGTTGCTACACAGTTGGTCGAAGGTGTTAGGCAAAGAGCAGGGTATGGAGTTGAGTAAGAGATTAAACAAGATGACAACAAAACTACATGAGAAAATATTTCCCAATTGTTTCTGTTTTTTGGTTTTTAAACTCTTTATTGGGAACTATTTTCAAAATATAATAGATTTTCAATGAAATATTAATTGCTAAGTAGTGTGAAGTTGTTGCAGAAAACAGTTTTTAGGTCCTAAGTTCTTCTGGAGAAACTTATCTGAATAGGTCCTAAGTTTCTAATGTTTTATTGACCAAAAAGTTGTCTTGTAGTGACTAAAACATATTTTTTCAGGCAGGGACTGATTCTGAAATGAGTGTCAGTTGTAGGACCAAATGATTAGTTTAATCTTGTTTTCCTATTATACTTGGAAATTTTATGTTACATGAAAGTGCATAACTATGTGGTTGTGACAGTGTTATCTTCCAAGTCAGACGCCAAGAGCATTAGTGGAACTAAGAAAGGAAGAGCTTGATAAATTGAGGGGTAATGGAACTGGAGAAAGAAAGGAATGTGATAGAATCTATGACTATGACTACTATAATGATCTTGGAGATCCTGAAAAAGGTCCTGAACACCTTAGACCAGTTCTTGGTGGCACAAAGTTTTTTCCATATCCTCGTAGAGGAAGAACAGGTCGAAAACTGAGTGCAGCAGGTACTTACTTTACTTTCCCCTTAGATTCAGTTCAAGGTAGAAATCTAAATTGGCATGAACCAGTGGAATTGCAGCTTAATAACATGCTTTAATACCCTTGGTTTAAGGTTGGTTAAGCCTAACAAGGTACTGTTAAATCAAGGATGGATGCACCCTTACTTCATTACTTTATAGAACATCAATAAAAAGGATAAATCCTCAGAAAATACATTTGTTTTACAGACTAGTCTTAACATTTCAAGTTTCATTACCATTGGTACTTTTGCCTTTGCATCTGTGATTGGAGGACCTCAGTGGAAAAATGAACCTAAATAAGAATATAGTCCTTTGAAATTTAAGAGTATGTGTTACATTGTGTCTGCAATATATAGAGTAGCTTTTGAGTTGATTCTGATTCCTATTTTCATGTGTATATGGGGAAATTTTAGGTCCATCAAGTGAGAGCCGGCCACAACCAATGAACTTTGGCATATATGTTCCATCAGATGAGAGATTTGCCCCTAATAAATTGAAGGAGTTGAAATCAAATTGTTTCCATGCTATGGTACATTTTTTGTCACCAAAAGCAGAATTATTACCAGAGCGAAATTCTGCAAACTTTCAATCATTCGAAGAGTTACTTGACATGTTTTCTAGCAATGGGAGCCAAACAATTGAGGGATGGATGAAAGAGAACTTAAAGAAACTGATACCTTTTGCATACTTGAAGGAAATAACTATTGCAAACATGGAAAATCGTGAACAATTGCCTATCCCTCAAATCATATCAGGTAAAGAAAACTTGATACCATTTATTTGTATATAATATTTCAGTTAGTTGGTTACAATGTCAGTTGATTTAGGAGATCAGTTGTACAGTAAATAAATCATAGATTGAAAGGCAACACATTAGGAAATTTGTAACCTAGTTAAATTTCTAGAGTTCTCTCTTATAATGAATAGAATTGTTGTTTTGTCAAAGATACTACTAATTATGCTAAGTTGTTTCATGACATTGTTTTTTGTGATCCTTTGCTTTTCAGAAAATGATTTGACTTGGAAAGATGATATGGAGTTTGGAAGACAAATGCTTGCAGGAACTCACCCCACCAGAATAGAATGCTTAACGGTACTTCATACACTTATGATCTAGGATTTAGAAACACTCTGCTATGTTATATGATGATACATAAAAGCAAAACACTGTTTCTTACAGTGGAAACATATAATCCTTTAACACAATTACAAATTCAGTGTCAGTGTAAAGGTTTTTTACATTGTCATGTGATTGCATGTATGGTAAAATTATTGTTTTTTATAATATTTTGTAAAAGTCATAGAGTGATTTTCAATAGTTTAACTGTAAAAGTCTAATTGAAACAACCATTTCGTGACTTTTAACCTAATTATTTTTGGTTTCAATATTCCTTCCAGACATTTCCACCTCAAAACAAATACGGAGTACCGAGTTCAATACAGAAATCAATCATAGAACAGAAGCTAGAAGGATGGTCACTTTCTCAGGCAAGTTGTCAAAGAAAATAAACTTTTTTTTCTTACTTCCTTTTGGAAGATATTAAATAGTATTCAAGTTGTAACCCTCAAGTTGTAGTCACAATTCTTATTTACTTTTTATAACCTTTCATGAGCTAAGAAATTAGAAAATTAAAATGCAATTTGTAAAACCTTAAGTTCTTTTCAAACAATAAGTATCATGGTTAAGATATTTGCCACAACAATCATTTGAAGTGTAGGTCATGATGAGATGATTAGTTAAGGAAATAGAGTATGTGGTTGAGTTGTTCATGTTGATACTCATTCCATTCCTTACTGAAACATAGTATCATTCTATAATCTATACCATCCTATTTTAAATAATACTACTCCATACCTTTCAATCAATCCTAACACAGATTATAACTTTCTGCATGCATGTTGTATTAGAAGAAAACTTAGATACTATTGGACCTGTAGGTACTGTTAGTGTTGTTCTCCAATCACATTTGAAGCTTCACCTTAGTAATATATGATGACATTTAATGGACTTTTGTTACTCAGATTACAGAGATGAAACTCCAAATCTGATTGGAGAATACAAACAGTAAATGTTTATTGGAGTTTTGCTCATTACATTTATTGGAGTTAATAAAGCAAAAAGAAAATTAAAACTTGGCTAAATTGACTGGTAGTTAAGGGTAATTTTTCTTCAATGGGGGTGTTATTTATTTCTTGTCCTCTCTTTCCTTATAAAATTGTGTAGGCAATGGAGCAGGGAAGAATATTCATGCTGAACCACCATGACTATCTCATTCCATATTTGAACAGAATAAACGGAAATGGGGTATGTGCTTATGCATCAAGGACCCTACTATTCTTAAGGAGTGATGGCATGCTTAAGCCATTGGCAATAGAACTTAGCTTGCCAGGCCCATCTCCTCACCTTGAAATCCATAGAGTTTTTCTTCCAGCCAAGCAGGGAACACAAGCAGCACTTTGGCAGCTTGCTAAAACTCATGTTTTAGCTAATGATGCTGTTTATCATCAACTAATTAGCCATTGGTGAGTTGAAATCTTTCTGCAATCACAAATATTGTTTTATTTGAGAAAATAATGAACTACAAAGAAATTCAGTAGTACACTTACTCTATTATCACGTTTTCTTTGGCATTTAAGTATTATGCAATGAAAACTTATGCAGGTTATGCACCCATGCAGTTGTTGAACCCTTTATCATTGCCACCAAAAGAAGACTAAGTGTTATGCATCCAATCCATAGGTTGTTGAATCCTCATTTCAAAGATACCATGCACATAAATGCCCTGGCAAGACTCATCCTTTTAAACTCTGGAGGAATTCTCGAGAGAATATTATTTCCAGGTGAAATCTGTATGCATATCTCATGTGACCTCTATAAAGAGTGGAGCTTCAATGAGCAAGGACTCCCTGCTGATCTACTCGAAAGGTACATCACAAACCTTCATTAAGAATTATTGAAGAACCCACTAGAGATAAAGACCAAATTATAATGTATAAATGGGTGCAAACTTCACCTTACAAGTTGATTTGGCGAGGTTTGTAATTTTATAGCAAGAATTTAAATAGAAAAACTATGGAACCCTGAATTGTGCAGAGGAAACAGCAAATTATGACTGAGCATCGCCTGCATCTAACTTTTTTAACACAAGAAAACTTTAACCAATCTTACAAACAAAATATAAAATTGCAGAAACATTAAGTATTTTAATGATAGTTGAAAAATCTAAATTAACAACACTCATGTATGTGACACCAATGCACAAATCAAACCTTGTGTAAAATAAATACATAAGTTTTAGTCCTTATATATCCTTATTAGTATTATACTCTTTTTTGTTGCACTATGTTTTCCAAGTTCTAGACCCTATAGTATATGTCCTTTTTGGGAACTAAAACTTATGTTTCTTATATAGAAGGACTGACTCTTAAATGAGTATCACCAATAAAATCCAGATGACTCATTTAACCTAAAAGAAGCATAAAAATGTGTAAAGGAGGTTAAACTATTCACTTGGTCCCTTTATTTCTTGTAGCAGTTTGTCATCATCAAAAAGTCTTTGTAGTAGTTTTACATTGCCAGTAAGTTTTCTATGGTGCTAACAACTGGGGTGAAAACTTAACTTTTATGCATAATATAAGAACTAGAACTTACAGTTTTCTCATATATAGACTAGAACATAAAACTAGAGTAACATGGTGAATGGTTTAATCCGGGTGGGAAAATATAGAGGTTCCATTACTTTTACCTTCATGCAGGGCTAATCCAACAACAACTAATTTTGCAGGGGCATGGCTGTAGAAGATCCTGACATGAATAACCCCACAGGGATTCAGCTTCTGTTGGTGGACTATCCCTATGCCACTGATGGACTTGAAATATGGGTAGCCATCAAAGAATGGGTTAAAGACTTTTGCTCATTCTTCTACAAAGACAACGAGGCCATTGAGGGTGATGTTGAAGTGCAAGCCTGGTGGTCAGAGATCAGAACTCAAGGGCATGGTGACAAACACAATGACACAGGGTGGGACCAAATGACAACACTCTCAAGCCTTGTGGAAGCACTAACAACCCTCATATGGATTGCTTCTGCCAAACATGCATCTCTAAACTATGGTCAATATGCATACAGTGGCTACCCTCCAAACCGCCCCACACTATGCAGGAAATTTGTTCCTGTAGAAGGGACAGTGGAGTTTGGTGAGTTCCTGAAGGACCCAGATAAGTTTTTCCTCAAGATGCTTCCTGATAGGTTTGAGACTAGTCTTGCAGTGGCATTGGTGGATGTTCTCTCAAGGCACACTTGTGATGAGGTCTACTTGGGATGCCAGCAATCACCAGGGTGGATAGACAATGAAGTGATTCAGAACAGATTTGCTGAGTTCAAACAAGATTTAAAGGAGATTCAAGCAAGGATCATGCAAAGGAATAGGGATCCTAAGCTTAAGAATAGACGTGGCCCTGCAAACATTGAGTACACTCTTTTGTACCCTGATGCAGCTACTTCTTCTGCCTCAACAAGTGGAATCACAGGAAGGGGAATACCTAACAGCATATCAATTTGACTTCTTGTTACAGCTTTGTGTGCACCAAGTGTTCATTGTTGATGGATAAAACTTATGTGTATTTCTTTAAACGTTTTTGGTGTTGTTATATTGAAAACTTATTAAGATCTTTAATGCAAACTTTAACTTTAGAACATTTCTGAAAACAAAAGAGAAATTATAAGTTGCTTCTTACAGTTTACAAATAAAAATGATATCAATATCATTTCTTTATGGCAACTTCTATTTTTGGTACATCAAGGCACATGCTTCTGTGTTACATATTTCTATGTCTCATAGTTGTATTGAATTTTTGCATATTTTTTCAGTACTTAGATATCTCATAAATGCATGCAAGTGAAATATATAAAATTTCAATATAAACACATGAAATAAATTAAAATATTTGTGCTTGATAAAAAAAAAACAAATTCACACAAATATTGTGAGTTTAAATGTAGGACCAGGAGAGCTTTTAATTTGAGTTAAGTAATAAATTTGGGAATTTTTATTGTAGAACTTCCCATTTAAAGCTTATTAAACCTTTGAAAATAAAAATATAGTCAAAGAGTAACATATTTCCTTCCATTATGTTCACAGTTAAAATTTTATGCCAAGTTGATAATTTCACTTGCAAAAGTATTTACAATATAAAATCGAAAATTAAAATATAAAATAAATGTTAAAACTGTGAAAGACAAATTGAAAAGTTAAATGAAAGAAAAGAAAAATAATGGGAAATGTAAAGAAACAAATAAAAATGCAATATCTAAAGTTCAGTAGACAGTTTCTTCCTACTACACCCCTACTTTTTTCTTTCTGCACCCCGAAAATTTTATAAATATTGAAACTAATTTTCACCTTTTATTTGAAATCGGGATCTAAGAGTGTGCTATGGATTCATCAATCCGGAAGTGAATCATGTTGCTTTCTGGATGAGGGGGTGTTCCGGAAGCAAAGTTTGCATAAATTGTTGATTTTCGAATTGTTGAATCTGGAAGCCTAATTTCTATTGTGGATCCGGAATGATTTTTTTCAATTATGGATTTCTGAATCCAGAAAGCATATTTTGAATTACAAATTGACGGATCCGGAATGGTTTTTTAATTATGGATGTTCTACATTTGTTTTATTTTGGATTAACATTGCCATTCATATACTACCGGAAGCACCAATCCGAAAGGTTACCGAAGGCACCCATCCGAAATTTTACCGGATTTTATAATCCATAATACAAAAAAATAAATGTACAGTTTCTGATATAGGGATGATTTTGTCTTTGCACAACATTGTGGGATACAAGAAGAAAAATGTAAGGTTGCAAGAAGAAACTGCTAGTTCAGTATGATAAAAAGAAAATCTCATGAAAAGTTTAGGATTCTCTAAGTTTGAAGGAGTTAAATAAGAAATTTGTGGTCAAGGAAAGTCCTTTTAAAATGGAGATGGATCCATAGTAAAGGAAATAATGATTTTAGAAAAAGAGAGAGAAAAAGGGAGAAACATATGAAGTAGTTACAACCTTCAAACACTTGAAAGTGACATGTACAAGTAGTTACAACGTAACACATGACTTTGAAAGTGACATGTTGAAGTTAGAAACACTTCATGTGTCTACTCTACTCCCTTAGACTTCCACGATTTCAAAAGTAGTTACAACAATCGCATGCACTTAAAAGTAACATGTGAAGGTATTACAACCATCACATGTGCTTGAAAGTGACACATGGAGGTAGTTACAACCATTACATGTACTTAAAAGTGACACATAGAAGTAGTTACAACCGTCACATGTGCTTAAAAGTGACATGTGAAAATAGTTACAACTATCACATGCATTACAAGTGAGACGTTGAAGGTAATTTATCCTTGTACATATAATTTATGACATTATAGAATATTCTTTGATGCGCTTAGAATATTCCATAATCTTTAAAATTCACATTTGTTCTTCAACTTTTTGTGGTAAATCTCCCTTGAAATTTCTTTTTGTTCTTCTCTTGATTCTTAAGTCTTGTAGTCCATTTCTCTTTTTTCATTATATTTCTCTTTAATCCTAATCACATCAATTAGGCAAGGAAAACTAAAAGCAAGGATTTTTAAATGCTTATAAGACAATTTGACTTTTTGCAATCTGATTGTAGAATGATAAATGTTGAATAGTGCTATATTTTTATCCTATTAATAGCTTATATTTAAGCACTTATTTTGTTTTTTGGTTCAAATTTATTTTCTATTACTTCTATTGTTATTTTACATTTTTCTTTGTTTTTTCTCTTTTCGGGAAAGGAAAATGATTTTCATTCAAGCAAGCTGCCTCACTTTAAGGGGAAAAAAAACACTGGAAAGCCAAGAATTTTTTATCCAAGTGCTAAACCTCTTTCATTTTATTTATTCAAATGCTAAAATGTTGATTTTAGTTTATGAAAACATTCGTTTTTTCACCTTCTTCCATCAATCAAAGTGTGAGCTTTCTGTTTCCAAATGAGAAGAAGATAGCAAGTGAGCACCAGTTTTTTGTAGCTTACAAATGGTTGTGAAATGCTAATATGTTATAGCTTTCAAAGTAAATTGCTGAACAGGAACAAGAAGTTTTGCATATTTGAAAATATGTCTCTTGGGAAACACTTTGCCATAGAATTTTTAGTGTGGTAAAGAAAATTCCACCAAACTTCAGAACTCTGATTTTGGTATATGAAACAGAATTCAACATGGATCATGACTATTGTCAATGTTCATCAAAGAAAAGTACAGACATAGCATGAGAATATGTACACAAATACTAAGCCATACAATAAAAACAAAGCATTGATCATGAAATTGAGTAACTAAAATTTCTTCAAAATATTAACAGCAAATACCAAACTTTACTTTTGGTCATTAGGTAGTCACACTACTAAGACAAGGTAAAAAGAGTCAAACATAGTTTATGATGCATAGTATGTAGCAACAAACAAACCTCAATTAAAACATTTAAAACTATGGAGAAGCTTAGTTTGATGGGAAGGAAGAACTGAGGAAGTCCTCATCCTCACAGTGCAAGTTGTTTGACTCCATAAGAAAGTCAATTTCCCCACTGTTGAATTTCAGAAGAAAAGCCAATCTGATGAGCTCAGAAAGTTCAGGATATTGATCATGATTCTCGCGCAAAACACCCTCTGATATGGCTTCCGAGAAATATGTAGCATATTTGATCAAACTTGCATCTTCACTTTGCCAGTTCATTTGGGTGAAAAACTTGGAACTTTGTGTTTGCCACCTTACCAATCTATTTGTCTTTCTGGTAATGATTTCCCCTGATGATAGCTTCAAATTGTAACTTGCAGTGACTGGACCCTCTGTCTCAAAGAAACTCAAGTTGAGCAGATCTTGAACAGCTTCATGCCTCTTGTTTGGTTCCATTTTTAGGCTAGAACTTGAAAGGAAACCAAGAATAAGCTTAGCCAACACCTTTACATTACAAATGTTACCAGGATCAACCTGTTTGAGTTCAACACCTTTGATCAAGGATGACTCTTCCATGCATACAGATTCAGAGATATTTCGAGCACCAATTTTTCTGTATATGTCAAACAACTCACACCTGGTCAATGGTGCCAAGTTCTGAGGATACCAGACAAAGACTTTCTCATGTTCAAAAAGTTTCTTCAGATGAAGGTTATCAGGAATGAAAACATCATTCTTATCTAACAAAAATATTTCATTGTTGCCAGATAATGCAGGTAGTTTCACCAAGGAATCAGTAAGTTTCTTCTCAGATCTTGTGGTCAAATGCTTCAACATAAAATTCCAGAACTTAAAACACTGGTCATGTGACAACTGTTCCACTGAACTCTCCCAATCATTCCAAATATTGATATAATCATCAAGGGAGGGCCTGTTCTGGACTTGCAAGGCAAAGGAGAAAAATGGAAGAATATTCTCATCATACAAATCTTCCAATACATAAAATTCTGAACCAAAAAGCTTATCCTGGTCATGTATGACACATTGTTCAGAATTGACCCACTCTGCACTTTCTGAAATCCAAATCTTTCTGGCAGCTTTATCCTCAAATTTCCACTTGTGTTCACTTAAGTACCTATACACATGCACAAGGTTGTGATAATCAGACAGAATGAATCATAGATATGATCATAAGCTTAAAATTTTGAAATAAATGGAGAAAAAAGGAATAAACTTCTTGAGAGAAAAAGGATGTACCCATATATTTTCACAATGTTGTCATAATCAGAGAGAAAGTCAAGGTGATTAGAAAGCAAAAGGCACCCTTTCTCAACGTCAATGGTAACTCCAATTGCATTGAGTTCTTTCTTGTAAGATGCAATTTCAGGTCCATAGAACTTCTCATCAATGAAAGGCCCATCTGTTGGCTTGAGGTACTTATTCCACTTGGAATCAAATAACAAACACTTATCTGGAGACCTATATCCAGCATTTGTCTTCAACCAATTTTTAGACAATTTTTTCTTGAAGTCATCTTCAATGGTGACAACACCCCCTTTTATTTGAACACGGATGCATTCCAGCAAGGAAAAAACACTTTCAGGAGTAATGGTTGAGGGATCTGATGGAAAATTCAAACATTGAGGCACAAACTTGCACCCTTCTTTTACTTCAGTAACAACACCAATGCTCTTCAGCTCTTCCTTGTATTCATGTATTCCCTCACCATAGCATTTGTCACTGTCATCAATGAAAGGGAGACGAGCTATTGAAGAGATAGCTTTCCACTCTGGACCATATAAAATGCATTTCCCTGGACGCCTATAACCACCAACCCTTGTTTGCAACCACTTCTCAGTATGTATTATTCTAGAAAATTTTGAAGGGAATTTGTATTCAGCTCCCTTCAACAGCCTGCAGCATGAAAGAAATGACTTGACATGATGTTGGCTAAAGGAAGATTGTGATGCCTTCTGTTTGAAGAGATCAGCAAACTTTTCGATAGCCTGCTCAAAGTCAACCACCACACCTATTTGCTTCAGTTCATCCTTGTAAGTGAAAATTTTCTCTCCATAGAATTGATGATCTATTATAGGAAGACCATTGAATACCTCCAAAATGCAGCCCCATAGAGGATCATGCAAGAAACATTCACCAGGAGTTTTGAAACCCGTCTTTGTCTTCAAGAAGCATGGTACCTTCTTGAGTAAACTTATGAGTTTACTAGAAGAACGCGAGAATTGTATACATTCCATTATCAAAAGAACAGCCTCAGCTGTCAAATTGGCCAAATCTGAGGGTGATTTTAAGTGGTCAATGACAACTTGATAGTTTTTACTAAAACCTACTATCACACCCAACAACTCAAGCACCTCTTTAAATTTGTATATGTCCTCACCAAAATAAGCCTTATCAATGAAAGGGATGGAACTAATTTGAGATGCAACTAGCCATCCTGAATCATACAATACAGATCCTACCGGAGACCTTAGACCATGAGATGTCCGTAGCCAACTTTCCTCTCTGATGCTGTTGACGAACTGGTCTAAGGGAAGATACTTTTGCCTCAGATATTGGATGAAGTCAAGCATCAAAAGAATATGATTCCTGGTTAAAGTTAAAGAACTTGCACGCGACATTAGCTCTCTCCCAATGAATCCACATGCATCCTCACAACTGAACATCACCCCAATTGTTTTCAACTCATCCTTGTACTCTGATATTTGATTCCCATAGAAGCCCTCATCAATCAGTGGAATGTCAACAAGAACAGAACCACTTTGCAAAATTCTTCCTAATGATGAGCCAATTAAGAATGACTTTGATGGTGGTCTCCATTCATTGACTGTAACTTTAAGCCAGCTTCCTTCCTTTATGCATTTCAAGAACCTCTCTGGCAGATTCACACCCCTAGACTTCAGCTTTCGAATCCAATTCAAAAGCAAAAGGGCATTTTCTTTGGTAAGTGGTGTTTCTACAGCAGAAAACCCAGCATTTGGAGGATATATATTAGGTATATCAGAAGCATCAACATGATTTACCAGGAATTCTATGAGCTTCCCATGCCCTGTATATTGGCCTGCACAATCCAATGGTTGCAAGTACTCCTTTCCCAGCTCAACATAATCCTCCCTTCTCCATGGATTTGATACAATCAAGTCTGCCCATTTGCTCACATTTGCAGGCACAAGAACCCCTTTTCTGCATGCAGTCACATGTCCATAGTTGTCCACAAGTGGCATGGAACTACACAAACCTTTAACCTCACTACTTGATAAGTATCTCTTCGATAGAGAGTGATATAAGAAATGGACATATTTAATGGCAAGCTTGGAGTTATTATTTATTGAACTACAAAGGAGTCGTGCAAAAGTGTACACAGTCAAAGTAGTGACACGAACTTGATTTTCTAGCCATTCCAACAATGTCTGCCTGCGGGGTGACTGTAAGATAGCATGCTGTGTGACTTGCGGCATAAAGAATTTGGAGGTTTGGCATGAAAATTCGCTGTTCCAATCAATCATCCAAGAGCAAGGACAAGACTGACTTGGATCTGCTAGGACTACTAGCTTGGCACCACGGCTGTTGCTACATTGACTAAGAGTGAAATGGGACAGATTATCATCAGAACCCACATACTTAATTAATGGAATGTCCATCACGTTGGAGCTTTTGAATTTTGACCAATTTGTGGCAATAAACAGTAAAAGCTTCAGATAAATAACTTCTGATGCTCCATCCACAAGATTAGAACTCTGGATGCACTTTGCATACCAATCAGTGCTGACTTGTTGCACCTCTAAAAAGCTGAGAATGTGATCATACTCACTTCTATCGAATGAAGAACTCAAGATTTTTCTTCCATTGTGAGATGACAGGTTGTGCAAGTATACTTTTTCTTCCCGAGCCTCAGCCAAAATGTCCCAGAATTCTGGCAGTAGCCTGCTAACTTCACACGGCTTATAGAAGTGCTTCTGCTCCTTGTATGTCTCAATAGGAATGATGTTTTCTCCAAGAACTTTTTGTTTTATTTTCTCCCTCACATGATTTAACTTTTCAAAAGGAGAACTATCAATGGGAAGGAACCTAAAGATGGGTGGCAAACTGGATATTGGAACCTCATCTGATCTTCCAATGATGAGCGTTCTGAATGCATCCATAAAAGCTGTTGGAACACATTCTAGTATCCCTTGATTCCACTTATTGTCCAAGAGAATTGTCTCCCTTGATGAAGCCAGAACAAAATCTGCTTGAATTATAAAGGGAAAATTTGTTACCATTTCTGTAGGAAGAAATGCATAGACTCCTGGTAAGCTCCTTCCCCTATGAAGCCTCTCCTGATTTGGGAAGGCTAATGTTACAGTCCACTCCTCCACATCCATTCTCCTTTCCACCACATTTTCCAACCTAACAGGAAACTTTTGCTTCCACATGTAGTAGCTGCATTCCTTTCCAGAATGACCATTTTCCTCAGCAGAGAGATGAAGTGTGTAGGATTCAGCATTCATGTTTTTCCTGGTGCAAAAGTTAATCTCGCTCGAAATGGATACAGCATTCACAGTATTCAGCTTGGAGTCCTCATTATCTTCCCTTACAGACAGGTGTCTGATTTTAGAAAGGAACAACATAACTTCTGGATGAATGTTTGAGAGCTGCTGCTTCACAGGATTGACCTTGTCTGGCTTTAGAGGTAAGATAAGTGTTGTAGTTGGAAGAGAACCAGCAGCACCACCATATATCTGCTTTATGTCATCAAGGGTTGGCTTCTCCTCAACCCATTCAGGAACTATATACCCAATGTCACAGTGTTGACAAGGTTTCTCACTGAACCGTATCTGATATCCGTTGCTAAATATATAAGGATAAGCAGTGAGCAAAAATACACTCTTAAAACCAATTCCTGCAATTCAACCAAAGGATATTTTCTGTCAAACATTTGCATCTTTTTGTTTCACATGCCTACTTCAACGCATTGTTCTTTTGTCCTTCATTTAAAAGCCTTTTGTTTTATATGAATCATCCTACTTTTATTAACATGGCCTTTCAAAAAATACAGAACATTTGACTGAATAACATGTTTAAATGTTGAGAACTATGTTATGCATAAGAAACACAGTCCTGTTTGCTAACTCAAAAGTTGTTCCTAAAACAAAAGCACAATCGGTTCCACAAACAATAGAAAAACTATAAAAAATCCATAAGAGATTAAGTCCTAAAAATGAAAATATGTTATCTTTCTAGCTAAATGTTATGTATGGATGAAGTGAAATGCAGTACACAAAATTATGCATAAGAAACACAGTTCGGTTTGCTAAAGCATTGTGAAATTAAGCCTTTGTTATATTTTCTTTGGTAATATCAGTTACAGAGATTCTCTTCACAAAATCAAATTACTAGACAATGAATTGATTCAGGCTAGTTATATGTATGCATGTTTGTCCAATACAATTGAACAACATCTAAATACCATTAAATTGTTTAATTCTTATAACAAAACCACAAAAATATGTTGTTGAGACATGTGGGAGTGATAATGTACCTTTTTCACCGATGTAACCACTACTCCTGTTGCCTTTCTTTGTGGACTTTCCAACACTGCAGATAGATTCAATGTTTTCAGGAGAGAAACCCTTTTCATTGTTGAAGATTAGTAAAGTGGCTGGAGCACAAGTAGCTGTGATATCTTTTGAAGTTATGACGAACTCAAGTGATGGATTCACTCCTTCAACATACTTGTTATCTTCTGCATTCTGTGAATGTGACAAGAAATTTGTGATAGTTACTTAGTCACTATAGTTGAATGATACCATTGCATCATTCTTGTTAATAATATCAGTGAAGGCTAGAAATTATCAAGAGCAAAATGTTTTTTTTCCCTCACATTTCATTAATTTCTACTGCAAAATATATAGAAAGGTTTAAGCAGTATAATTTTTTCCACTGCTGCAACCTTTCCACATAATTGAGATAATCACTTTTACTCAACTTTTGCTCAATTTTTATTCTTTTAACCAAAATCACACACGAACTCAGTTAATAACTTACCATTAAAAAGTTTCATATCCAACAATTCCTTAGTGCTAAAAATCTCAAATAAGTAAGATTCCTTTTAATTTTTACTCTTTATCACACTGTAATTAGCTCTTAAATTTCTGATAAAGGGTAGTTATATTTAATAGTATGTGTTACTAGTCAATTATACTTATTTGTAAATTTTATCATTCAATTTTTTTTAATTATCCTTTTAGTCCTTGTAATAATATCAAAAGTCAATTCAATGTTAATAATCCATTTTTTTAAAAATATTTGTGATGGTTCTTTTGATTAAATTAAATTATGTTATTACCACGTTTCCTTTAAAAAAAAAAAAGCTGAAACCACCACACATAATTGTTTAAAAAAAGTTAGGACCACTTTAAACTATTTAAAAAAAAAATAGAACCACATTAAACTTTTTAAAATATGGGGATAAAATTAATTTTTGACCTTTAATGTATCAACTAAAAGGATAATTAAGTTTTTTTTTATTTGACCATATTTTATCACATTTTCTATTTTATTAAACAATTAAATATTTAATGCTTAAATCATAAATATATTAGAGTATCAATTAATAATTTCTTTCTTATATGTGAAGTATCTATTTATTCTCATTCTGAATACACACATTTTAACTCCATAAAATTCTTCACTAGATATATTAAGTTTTTCTATTCCTAAAGAATTATGATTAATACCTGATTTTTAGTAGACTAAATAATAAAGAACTTTTTTAAAAAAATAATTATTGAACTATAGAAATAATTTATAAAATTTTAATTAAAAATAAATCTACACAAAATAATTTATATTATAATATTTAAATATTTTTTAAAGACAATAATATATTTATATTTTACATATTTAAAAAAAAATTAAAATTTTCTTCAGACTATCAAATTGCTCTTAAACTTCAATAAATTTTATTCATTCATTCACTTTTTAATGTATCTCAATTTAAAAACACCAATTTTTTAATACTTTTTTCCAAAAGTTCAACTCTCTTAATATCTCAACTTTTCACTTTCCAATAAAAAAAACATAAATTCAGAAAAATTAAGAGATCTTAAAATAGGAAGAAAACCAATAATATTCTGTCCTTGATGAAATAAATACATATCTCGATCAATTAAAAATATCAAAACAATTTGATGATAATTTATGTAAAACAGTCCATTAAAGAATCCATTCCCCACCACCTTCAAAGAATATTTTTAGCCATCAAATAATAAGAAAAATGAATTAAATAAATTGTCATTTTGAATAAAAAACAAAGAAGAATAAACTTTTTGTATAACAAGTGAACACACTATTAAATATTTAATGAACTGTTAAAATATGCATAACTTTTAAAACATTAAAGTAAAATACTTTGATAGTAAAATGTATAAAAATACTTATTTCTAAAGATGAGTACTCCAAATTACAAATGTATTAGAATATCAATTAGTAATTTCTCTCTTATCTATACATTTTCTCATTCCAAACACATGCAAACACCCAATGAAGTATGCTATCAAAAACATTACTAGGGGAAAAAAAAAATCTAAAACAAGCTAAGTTTGCACTATTAGATTGTGAAAAAACCAAAATAGCATTGATATAAGAACAAAAGTGAAACAGAAAAAAGATGGTAAGTGGGATACTTACTTGAATGAGTTCCATGAGAAAGTGAACATCTTTGGCATAAAGTTCAGTAGAGAGGTTCTTTGTTGCATGATGCAAGTCCTCACGCAAAGGGTTGAGTTCCCCTCCAATGGAGAATTTGGTCCTTCGAATCCTCTCAATGTGTTCCTTTGGGGTGACCTCCATAATAAGGGTACCTCTAACTTCACAAAACAACTAAAGGGTCACTCAAGAAGAAGCAAAGTGTGATGAGAATGTGAAGGGAAGAAGAGTGGTTTGGTGAATAATGGTCAAGTCTTGGTCTACTTAAAGATGAAAGATTAAAGACTACTTCGTGGAGAAGTAAACTAAAAAATGTTGTTCTTCAATTAAATTTATTATCAATTGTTGTACGATAAAGGGTGCTATCATTATTCTGATTTTACTTTCAGTTTCCTAGAACTTTCTAAGAGACCAATGGGAAGATACCATTGCAAAAGAAAAAAATATCAATAGGTTATTTTTAGATTATTGGTATATAATATTTACTAATTTTATTTCTAAGTGTAATTGATCTTTTGTTGGAGAACTTATTAATGGTTTTTTAATGATTTTCTTTTCTTTTCATTATATTTTTTTCAGCTAAAAAGTTTGATCTTGAGCATATGATTTGTCTTGTTACTGGGTGTATTTAAGTGGGGGAAAGAGAGAAATTTATTTTATTTTATTTTATTTTATTTCTAATAAGGTTTAACTTATAAGTGATGTTGGTTTTTGTATATAAAAGTAGAGGTTTCAATGTGGGATGGTTCGTCCCGCACTTGACCCGCCTCGCATAGAATCTGTGGATTATTTTTGTAGTCTACATTGCATAAGGGTTAATCCGCATAAGAAATATTTTTCTTAAAAATTATTTTTTAAAATAAATATTTTAAATTTTTATTATTTAGATGTATTAGGTAAATAATTTCATAATATTATTTTCACAAGACATGCGTAGTAAGATGTTAAAATTTTCAGAATGTGAAATGTGAGGCTACATGAAGAAAATATAAAGGTGCAAAAAAAATTTCTACATTTTAAAGTTATGCGGGTTATGCGGACTAACTCGCTCCGTCTCGCACTTGACCCACGCGGACTGTGGATTTTGTGGGACGGACCTAAACGAGTTAGCGGGTTGAAATAAGTAGCTCACCCCGCATTGCCGTGGGCCAACCTACACGACCGTCCCACTTTTTCAACCCTAAATATAAAGATAGTAGACAATATCTCTTGTGTTTAATTATTTTAAAATAAAATACTTCTGATTAAAATTAGTGAATTTGTTTATGACGAATATTTAGAAATTAAGCATAAAACTAATTTTGAGAAAAAAAATGGGACAAAATTTTGTTATCAATATATTAATAATTGCTTTTAAGAATTTTGATGAATTAAGCTATTGATATTGATAAGTAAAAATAAAGAAATTGATGTGAAAGGAGAAATAAATAAGGTAAAAATAATATTAAAAAAAGTAAATATTACTCATTGCAATGGAAAGACATAAATAAATGAATAAATAAATATGAAGGTTGATTCTTCATAGTTGCTTAAGGTAACTATGAAGGTTTTGTTATTAGAATGAAAGACATAAATAAATGAATAAATAAGAGAAAGTAAATTGAGAGAATTGGGCGAAAGAGAGAGTACCAACAGAGAGGGCTTCTTCTTCTTCCATTTCCATTTTCTTCTGCTTCACAATTTAAAAACAACACTTTTGAATATGAAAATAGAGAAACAAAAAGGAGTTTATAAAAGGAGTTTCAATTTTAAATTTTAAAAAATAACAGTTTTTTATTTACTCCCTCCTTTGATGATGGTTAAAAGAAACTGGTCACACACCCTCTATTCTAACCATTCTAATTTCTCATTTCTTTATTCTCAACTTTTCTCATAACCGCTCAACACACGTCTATCTATCAGCAACAATGGTCACAGTTATAGAATGTCACCGTCAACATTAATTAATGATGGGTTTAGAGGGGGGGAAAGACACTAGATTTTAAATGATTTAAAGAGCCTTAAACTTGAACCTAAGTCCCTCCAGGATGATCTTGACCCCACTTCCTTGTAGGTTGGAGATCCATCAATGAAAAGGATCCATAGAAAATCATTCAGATTAGGTTCGAAGCCTTTGGGTGAGAGTTTTGTTATGAAGTTTGCATATACCTTACCCTGATCGGTCCATGCGGCTCATAGTCGGTCCATGCGGCTCATAGTGTATGTCAAATTCAAATAACTCTATGGCCCATTGCACCATCCTTCTTGTAATATCAGGTTTCTAGAGGACCTTCCAAATGGGTAGGTCGGTCATTACCACCACGGTGAAACTTTGGAAATAGTGGCAAAGTTGTCGAGCGTGAACACCATTGCCAAAGTTTCCTTTTCGATAGCTTGGTATCGAACCTCTGCACCATGCAACACTTTGCGTATAAAGTAAATCGGTTTTTGTGCCTTCCCTTCCTCTTGCAAGATAACTGAACTTATGGCTTGGTCGGTCACTGAAAAATACAAGCGAATAGGAATTCCTATAGTAGGTTTACTGAGAACGGGCGGATTAACCAAGTATTCCTTTAACTTGCCAAAAGCCTCTTCACACTCGTCGGTCCAAATGTCGTTCTTCTTTAGGCATTGAAAATAAGAATACCCCTTATCGCCACTAGCGATAAGAAACACGATAGGGCGACCATGCTCCCAGTTAACCGTTGCACCTCCTTAATGTTGCCTACGCTTCTCACCTCCATGATCGCTGCACATTTATCAGGGTTTGCTTCTATTCCTCTTTTGATTAGTAGGAAACCAAGGAACTTCCCTGCCTAGACACCGAAAACACATTTGTCAGGGTTGAGCTTCAAGCTGTGTCTTGCTATGGTGGTGAACAACTCGTCTAAGTCGGAGACATGCTCGTTCGCCATTGACGAGGTGATAACCATGTCGTCCACGTATGCTTGGACATTACGATCGAGCATTGGAAAGAGGATCCAGTCCATGAGTCTCTGATATGTTGCCCCCGCATTCTTCTATCCAAAAGGCATGACCTTGTAACCATAACTAGCGGCTTCGGCCATGAAAGTCGTCTTACTCTCGTCCTTTGGGTGCATTCAAATCTGGTTGTACCCCGAAAAGGCATCCAAAAAGCTTAACAAACCACAACCTAAGAAACTATCAACCAAAGAGTCTATGCTCGGCAGGGGGTAAGATTCTTTGGGAAAGGCTTTATTCAAATCCGTGAATTCGAAGCACATCCTCCATTTTCCACTTGTATTTTTCACCATGACTACGTTTGCTAACCACTCGGGATATTGAATTTCCCTTATATGGCCAGCTACGAGGAGTTTTTTAGTTTCCTCTCGCATGGCGAGGTGTTTCTTCTCGCTAAATTTCCTTCGCCTCTGAACTACGAGTTTAACATTTCTCATCCATTGTGAGTCGATGACACAGAAAGTCGAGGTCAATCGTAGACATGTCGGCGAACGACCATGTAAAAGCGTTCATATTCTTTGAAATGACTTCGACGATTTTATCTTCCAACTCCTTACAATGTGAGGCACCGAGCTTGAAGCTTTTACCGTTTATCTCTAATTTCTGAACTTCCCCAACGGGTCCAGGTCGTCTTTCGTCACAGGGGTCAACTTCGGCTGAACGTTCTGCACCTCCACTTGTTCGCCTGTGAAACCGACAAGGCAACCATCACATGGCCTCAAATGGTCTGGGGAGATCTGCAAATTTACGAATGTTCCCCAAACCATCACATCAACCAAGTTTCCTTGGTTGATGAGGACCCTCTACACGTTTCGTCCTACGGACAAAACACGTCCTCCAGGTCAGACGTTGTGAAGCAAAGAGAGGACTCAACTGACCACCCAGATTTATTTATATTTAGGGACATCACAGCTCTGGCATAGCATTTGCAGCTAGACGCCGAGCTTCCACCTCAAGAGAAACCTCCCACAATGGTATTCAAATCACCAAGGATTGGAGTTTCATGGTTAGCTCTTGGGGTGTGGCCTCCCCTTTTAGTTCCTCTTGACCGACCTCAAGGTACTTCATCAAGAACCCCTCTTTGACTAGCTCCGAGAGTTGATAGCCTAGGGAGATACATCGTTCGACATTGTGCCCCCACGCCCTGTGAAATTCACACTAGCTCTCCTTTCGTGACCCCAAAAATTGATCTGTCTTTTTGTGGAAAGTTTAGCATATCCACTACCTCGGCCATGCTTATGAGTTCCTTGTAGGATACTCAGAACTTTGGCCTAATTAGGCTCTCTTCTCTAGCTTGATTCTTCGACTTGTCTTTCTTCGCAATATAAGGAACGTACCTCTGGTCGGTTTTTTTACTTGTGGACATTTCGTGGCCCCTCGATGAGCAATCACGGCTAATCTCCTTATACATAGGTTGTGTTTGACCATGAACTATCGTTTTTCCTTAGTACGACTTCTTTTGCCTCAATATGAGTTGTAGCTCGTTCCCCTACTTCGGATAGTGATTTCGCCCTGTTTCAGATTAATGAGTCGCTGAAGGGGTTAGCCGTCATCCCTTTAACGAAAGAGACAACCACCATTTCCTCGTTCGGAGTCTGAAGTCTTACCGAGATTGCATAGAAACGATTTAGGTATTCTTTGAGCAACTCTCTTTCCATTTGTTTGACGTAAAATAGATCGGGCAACCGCAGGGGGTCAACTCTATTAATCGATAACTGCTCCTTAAACATTCTGGAGAATTGAGGGAAAGAGGTGATATGGCCTGGGATCCCACTGAACCATTGTAGAGTCGTTCTTGTAAACGTGCCAATGAGCATCTTGCATCGGATAGGATCTGAGCTACCCGAGATGATCATCTAAGCCTTGAACGCCTTTAAGTGGCTCTTAGGATCTTCCACACCAGAGAAAGGAGTGATCTTGGGCGTGATATAGTGAGGCGGTATAAGTTCTTCCATGATTTGATGTGAGAATGGTTTGGGGTCATCTCTCAAGGATATGTCTGGGGAACGAGCTCGAATGAGGCGTCGACCATGACAATGCATGTTCCTCCGCAGTTCCTTATTGACTTTGTGTAACTCCTCATTAGCCTGTGCGTGCTCTTCCATGGTTCTCTAAGAGGCATCGATTTCCGCCATAAGACGTGCTTGATTAAGTCGTGTTTCCTCCCAAAGGCGATCTTGGTCGGCTCGAGCATCTGCTCGTAGCCGTTCTTGCTCGATTTGGGCTTCTTCCCGTATTTGTTCTTGCTTCTGCCGATATTCTTCATTTGCCTACTGGAGAGCTCTCATGGTCTCGATGATTGGCTGGGACCTCGTCCCCCTCAGGAATTTGTGCCCCTTGCCTATTGTTCCTCATCGCGTCAGGTTACTTGGTGCTCCACGTCTCGACTGTAGAGAGTTGCTGGGATCAGTTTTTACCAGACCCTACGGTGGGCACCAAACGTTCTTGTCGGCTGACTTGGATCGGACTTTGGTGGTGGACTTTAGGCTGACTTTTCTTCTTTTTTTTTTGCCACTTTGCAATGCTTATAATACATAGTGAGGGGAGTTTCACCTATTGACGAGACTCCGACGATCAAGTCAGTGAGAGCATATCACTATGGGTATCTCAAGACAATGTATGTGTATGGGTGTAGTATCACAAGATTGAACTTACCTTTGTTCAGGGTCTTGATGCCCTTTTATAGCATTCGTAGATCTTCTTTTAGGAGTTAATAAACATAAAGATACTCTGTTAATATATCCCTTTATTTTAGGGGTGTGGGTAGAACATTATCTCTAACTATTTATTTTCATCGAATCTCAGAGTAACTATCTATACTTTAGCTAATTCAGCTATTCATTCAATTGTTTTTATTTTAGCTATCTTATTAAAATACCTTACCAGCTATTTGGGTCGACCATCTGACGTGTTATTGGGATCATCTCCGTTTTACATCAAGCTAAGCATTCAACCTTTATAAACTAGGTGAGTCAGGATCATGCACTTAAGTGTTTGTATCGAATCCAAACACATCCGACCAGTGCAATATATTTTTATTAAAATAAAATTAATATAAATTAGACGTTTGATTAATTGTGGGTTATACTTTGATTAAAAGGTGTTATTAGAATTTAAAAAAAATAACAAGGTGGAGAGCCATTTCAATTGAACGATTCACATACAACCGTGGGCCCCACCTCCTTTTGTGACCCACATGTAAACGAAATCTCTGAGTATGCAATTTGTTGTTTACTTTTCGTAAGCTCATTTTTCCAATGCAGAGTTGAATAAGAAAAGAAGAGTGGGCCCCACAGATGTAACAGGTACAAAGAAATAAAAGCTGCGTTTTCTGAGCGGAGATTGTGTGGGATTTTCTCAGGAGTGTGTTCGTACATTTTCCGTACGTGTGGTGATGTGTGGCACGTGAGTGAGAAAAATGGGTGAGGCAGAGTGAGGGGGGGTGTGGAGAGTAAACATTTAGAGATGAGTGGGCTAGGCCCAAAACATGTTTTTAGGGCATGTATTTATTAAAAAGAAATAACTACCATTTTCTAAAAAAATATTTGAAATGGAAAATTTATCATTTTAAGATTTTATTTATTTATTATTTTTATTAATTTTAATATGAAACAAAACATACTAACAACAAAGGTAAATTTCTATAATAGAACAAGCGTGTACAAGTTTGTAACTAAGTGCAGTAAGCTATAGCATGTGCCCTTCACTTCATTGATTGGCCATATCATCTTAAACTCTTATTCATATCTTCTTTGGTTCCACTTATTCGTGCTCCATGCACACCCTAAGCCTCTTTACATCCTGACAACTTCTTCCTGCACCTCCATGATTTTTTCGGGCTCCTCCACAAAGTTTTAAAATATCAAAATTATCCTTCAGTAAAAAGATAAAAATGAAAATGTTGTTTGTCTGCAAGTGAAAAAAAAAGAAGTTACTTCGTGTGGTGGGGTGCAGCGCTCGAGCTCGAGTGGTGGTGGTCCTTGAAGTGGTGCTGGAGGTGGTGCTTGAGAAGGTGGTTGAGGTGGTGCACGGTGGTAGGTAG